>Ga0105046_10019563_pt1 | contig 10266 bp, 8 predicted proteins | sample MAT03_FD_78385 | JGI IMG/M metagenome (GOLD analysis project Ga0105046, IMG submission 78385) | Freshwater microbial communities from Lake Fryxell liftoff mats and glacier meltwater in Antarctica - MAT-03 (megahit assembly) | ecosystem: Environmental > Aquatic > Freshwater > Ice > Liftoff... | reverse complement strand
ATTCCGGATGAAGCAACAATGTTTATTCTTGTTACACTGAAATTTTCCTCGACAGTTCCTTTGACTCTTACTCTGTCACCTTTTCTGAGAACGTCAGTTGCATTTCCTGAAATCCAAAGTCCGCTGAAAGAACCTGTTCCGTTTTGAATGTAAACTCTTCTCGGCGCTGTTTGTGTTCCACCATTTCCTGTATAGTTAATTCCGGGAATATCAGATGTATCTGAAGTTACAATTCCTTCAACTCCTCTTACATCAAATCCTTCATAAGCAGATCTTCCGCCGTTATTAGGACAAAATTGAACGTCCTGTATATTCATAGAATCACTTGATCTTGTAATGTAAAATAATTTTGATTTTAATGTATCAGATGGTAAAAGTTTTACACCACCGAGATTGTCTTCAGCTCGTATAAAATATTCTACAAATGTTCCGAGTGATGACGGAGGTAATTTTGCAGAAAAAATATTTCCGACAATCAACGGCATATTTTTATTAGTAAATGTTCCGCCGTTAAATCTCCAGAATAATTTCATATCAGTAATTGAAAGTAAATTTAATCCCGGATCAGTAGCTGTAACACTTATTGTCACACTGTCACTGGGTGTCGGAACACCCGGTGAACGTGTAGGAGTTGCAAGTATCGGTGGTGCATTTCCAAGACTTAAATCATTAGGATAAATCGGAACGATTGCATAAGGAAGCTGAGTACCGAAAGCTCCTTCATTGTTTGCATTAATAATAACACCTCTGATAGAATTAACAAAAGTTCCAAGAGCAGGATTTGCCCATGCTCTTAAAGTATCACCTGAGGGTGAAATCGAAAAGAAGTTGGAAAAATCTCTCATATATAATTTGTTGCCATTCTCATCAATTACACTCCACGGCTGTCTGTTACCAATACCTGCAGCGATTGTAACGTTTCTTAATTCTACATACATACCTTCATATTTTTCACCGCCGACATAATTTATAGATCCGCCGTTAGGATAATCACCGCTCGCAAAATCTGAAACATTAACTAATTTTGGAGTTGGTCTTTTTGGTGAACTTCCGAGAACACTTATTGTATAACCTGTAGCTGTATCCAAAGCAAGTTGTGTAAGAGTATTTGCAAAATTATTTCCTGCTGTCGCTGATCCAAATTCCTGAACAACTCCTCTTACTCTTATCAAAGTACCTGTATCAATCAAATCCAAAGCAGTCTGCGGTCCTCTTGTACCTTGTCTGATAACTATTCCTCCGAATAGTCCGTTGGCTGTATCCTGTGCATAACAAGTCCAGCTGTTTGTACCTCTCATCATTGTACGGAAATCATTATTGGCAGGAGAAACTCTCGGCGGAGCAACTACTCTTGCTACAAATTCTACAGAGTCACCGAGGATATTTGATTTATCTCTTCCAAGTACGAGAGAATCATTTGACTTTGTTTGAATTTCCTGTAAAGTAACCGGTCTGAATCCGATACTCATTAGATTGAAACCAACTGTAAATGCAAGATATGCAGATATCAGAATAATTGGTAAATGTTTTAATTTGTTCATGATTATTTTTTTTAATTTAATTTTTAAATTTACGTTTTTAATATTTTTTATTTTACTACTACAAATTTTCCTTTTTTAATTTCTCCTGAATTTAAATCTTTTACAACGAATAAATATAGTCCGGTTGCAATTGCCTGATCATTTTTTGAAATCAAATCCCATGCATGCTCACCACCGGCAAATCTCTGAGTACCGTCTGAATATGTACTGAACCATTCTATATCATTGCCACTGTATGTCGCAGCATCATGATCAAACTGATCTACCAAATCACCGGAAAGTGTCCATATAGAAATCTGACATTTCGATGGAAGATTATAAAAATATATTTTCCTCAAAAGTTCTTTCCTGTTTCCAATCCCATCCCAGACTGCATTGACATAATACGGATTCGGGTAAACACCGATTTCAACATTTGCATTATTGTTTGCAGGAGTACCGACAATTATTCTTTGAGAATTTCCCAGTATACTGCTTTCTAAAGAACCTAAATTCTGATTTTCATCTCCTTTATCAAATGCTGTCACAGAAAAAATATATTGAAACCCGTTAAGCTGATTTGGAAAATCAAATTTGTACCAGTATGCTGTAGTATCACCATCAAAATATTTTGCAGTTTCCAATTTAATAAAATTAAAACCTGTATTATTGCTGACATTATTATAGGCACTGTCAAATTCACCGACAATATTTAACAAAGAAAGCGGATCCTGACTCAATGTAAGATCAGCTCCCGGATTTGTCCTGTATATTCTGTATCCTTCGAAATCCTGTAAATTTGAAATTGGATCTATAGACCTTTCAGAATTTGTTGCCCAGTATAAAGTTACATTTTTATCTGCAAGAATTGTTTTTACTTTTGGCGGATCAGGCGGAGATGGGAGTTTGTAGCCATTGTCATAAGCACTTTGTGCCCAGCCGGCAGAGATATTTAAATCTTTTCTTTGTGATAAAGAATCCCATGTAGTCGGATCAGTACCGTATTTTTTAGCACAAACAACTGAGAAAACTACATTAATAGTATCTATACCATATCTCAAAGAAAATCTTTCTCCATTTTCTTTTTTAACCGGACCATAAGATAATAAAGTAGATCGGTTATTGGGAGTATGTCTCAGTACATCTATTCTCGGAGGTATAATGCTCGGATTGTCAATAGAATCAGGAGGATTTACTGATAGAAATCCCAGAAGTTTCTGAAATTTTCCGCCCTGCATAGACGGATCATTATCTGTTGTCGGTGAAAAATAAATAGGGTCAGTTGTATTTCTGAATTGCCAGATTGTGAAATTAGTTCGTGAATTTATATTTTCCTCCAAAGGTTTTGGATTCACTCCTAAAAATTTAAATCCAATATAAGTGTCAGTAAATCCGGGATCTCCGTTATAATCATATTCATAAGCCATTCTTATAGTACTGTCATAGCCATCAGCACCTTTATTGTAGAAAGAAGTTCCACCGGGTAAGGTAATATTTGTATTCCGTACGACACCATCAGCCCAGAGTCCGACTGTTACACTATCGAGAGGGGAGTTATCACCTCTGTACCCTATATTCACAACTTTATAATTCAGTATCACCCAGTTATTGGCAAAATTAAAATCATAACAATAAGTTTCCAATAAAACTTTTACACCCATCGGAGTATGATTCTGAATTACAGTTCCGTTAGCAGTCAGATTTGTGTCAAAAAATTCACATACAAAATCCTGATGCGATATTGCATCCGGTCGGTAATTAGGTGAATTTTGTAATGATGATCTTTCTAAAATTCCTGACCCGGGAGCATTTGTAAATTCAAATCCTTCAGTCCTGTTAGCGCTTGTTACATCTACCGCCGCCGTTGAAACAGCGATAGTTCCTTTCTTTGTTGCACCAACCCAGATTCCGCCGACAAATAAATTTTCTATTCCCGAACCTTTCGGATACTGACAAGACGGCTGATTAGGGAATGAAACAAAACCGTTACCTATTGTTCCGTAATTGGTTATGGTAAGTCCGATATTCCCGACATTTGTAAATTTATTATTAACATCGTTCTGTATATCCGTAATTTCAAAAGGCTTGTAGAAAGAGTAGAATACAAATCCAAGGAAAAATATTGAAAGAATTAACAGAGATTTGGAGATTGAAGTATAATTTAACTTACTTAGTTGTAATTTAATTTTTTGAGGCATTCTGATAAAATTCATTTAATGTTATTGGTTTGAATTTAAGATTTTTATAGGTAAAAATAAAGATAAAGAATTAACGAATTGAATCTAAATTAAATCTAAATTTAATATTAAAATTATTTGATTAAACTGTTTTTGCCTGTTATTTTAAAATATTCCACCTTCACTTTTGACGGAATAACATAGAATGTTTTTTCGCTTATTCTTGTGTAACCCATTGAATTCATTATATAAGCAAGTGAATCGTAATTGTTGTTTTCTAACGAACTGTAATCAGTAATAAACCAGTAATTTTTTTTATCGGTAATGTTTTTCAGAGAATCAGTCTGCATTTTTAGATTCCACCCATAAACTTCAGGTTTTGTTAATTCGGATTTATTGTGTCTCATATGATAATTTATACTCCATCCCATAAAATGCGGCTCAGCTATAATCTGATCACCCTCATTAAAGCCTGATTCAATGTGAGAAATGATTTTTCTGTAATCGTTATTTTTAAAATTATTATTATTATAAATATAAATTCCAAGAAAATTTGTAATAATAAACAACACTAAAATTATTACGGATGTCTTTATTTTGAATAAATAGAAAATTGAATATACAATAAAAATGTAAAGAAATGGAATTGTAATACTGAGATATCGGGATAGTAATATGCTTTGATTTATGCTTATTAATATTGCAATAGTTAAAGGAATAAAAAATAACAATATATCGTATACAATTTTCACATCTCTGTTCTTTCTAAAATTCAGAATTTTAAAAAGTAAATAAAAAATAAATGTTATTACAAATAAGCTGAATACATTTGTGTAATTGATAAACATAGAATTCTCATATTTGTAATACGAGCTTACGAATATATCTTTAAAGAAATCTGAAACAGAATTTAATAATGTTAATAATGACTGCTCTTTTCTCCAGGGCTGTCCTTTATTTGTCTGCTTAAGAAAAGTAGGAATCCATGGTATATATAAAATAAATGAAGTTATTAATAGAATTATTTTATTTCTGATATTGCTTAAACTAAATTTACTTTTCCGGAAATATATCAGCAGAATTATTAATTCCGTGAATAATATCAGTAATGAAAAATAATGTGTGTATAATGAAAGCACAGTAAATAAAACAAATAATATTCCGGTAAGTAATTTTTCTTTATTCAAAAATGTCAGAAAGAAATATACCGAACCAAGACAGAGAAATAAATTAAGACTCAGCATTCTGACTTCCTGAGAATAAAGTAAATTCAAAGGAGACAAGGCAAATAATATCAGTACTACAAATGCGTGATTTTCATTTTTTAAAATAAGGATGGAAATTTTATAAATGAAATACATACTGAGAATACTCATTAAAACACTCAGCATTCTCATTGATACTATAGAATCCGAAAAAATATTTATCCAGAATTTTAAAACTATGTAGTAGAAAGGCGGGTGAATGTCACCGGAAGTTTCAATCACGATTTCTTCAACAGTTCCCTGTGAAATGTGCCAGGAAAAAACTTCATCAAACCATAAATTCTTCTGTTCAATATTATAAACTCTGATTAATGTTGCAGCTAAAACAATTGCCAGAAGAATTAATTTTTTTTTCAATGATATTTATTTATTGTCCGATTAATTGCACAGCGACCCGGCGGTTTCTTTTTTTAACATCAAAGTCTATAAGCACTATCTGTTGCAATGCGCCCAGAATTAACGAACCATTTATGAATGGTATGTTTACTGAAGTTCCGAATATAGCAGATCTGATATGTGAATGTCCGTTATTATCGCCCCATGTATCATTGTGATGATAATTGGAATAAACAGGAATAAGTTTATCCATAATTTTAGGTATGTCTGTTAAAAGTCCCGGCTCGAATTCCATTGTCGTCACAGAAGCTGTAGAGCCGATTGAAATTATATTACAACTGCCTTCAGATAATTTACTTTTTGTAATTATCTCCTGTACATTTTCGGAAATATTTTTAATATCGCAATTTCCTTCCGTCGAAATATTAAATTCCTTTGTAATTATTTTCATCTTATAAATTTGACAGAATTATATTCACACCTTTTAATACAAGATTCATATCGGTTGCATCAATTAATTTTGTTTGAGCTGAAATTATTTCTGAAAATCCACCGGTTGCAACTACATATAAATTTTTATGAATTTTCTTTGTCTCTTTAATAATTCTTTCTGCGGAAAATAAACTTTGATACAATACACCTGATCTTAAATTATCTTCTGTGTTATTTGTTAATATTTTATCCGGAAAATATATATCGACTTTTGGAAGTGAAGTTTTTGAAATTAAAGAATCTAATGAAGTCTTTATTCCGGGAGAGATTACCCCTCCTTTAACTTTTTTATCTGAGATTAATGTGTAAGTTGTCGCAGTCCCGAAATCAATTACAAGTATGTTTCTATTTTTAAAAATTTCACTGGCTGCAGAAACACTGCATATACGGTCATTACCAATACCTTTTACATTATCAATATTTACAGGCAATTTTAATTTCTCATTTATAAATACAGGATCTGTTTTATAATTTAATCTGAAATATTTCTTCAAAAAAATAATATTAGAATTATTTAATACAGAAATTCCGATTTTGTCTATATTAGATTTTTTAATTATTTTAAAATTTTTATTAAAATCATTTTCAAAATTATCTTTTGAATAAGAAAATCTTTTCAGTAATGTAACTTTATTTTTTCCGTTTATACAATTGCCTGCTTTTATATCGGAGTTACCAATGTCTAATAATAAATTATGCATTTGAAAAATTTACTGAGAAAATAAGTTAAAATTAAAAAAGCGTAAAAGAAAAATTCCTTTACGCTGATATAAAGTTATATAATTAATTACTATCTGAAAGGAAATTTCAATCCTAATGTTAATATTACACTTGAAATATTGATCGGCTCTGTGCTGCTTACTATTAACTTGTACTTTGCATCTGCTAAAAGTAAAAATGTATCACTTATTTTTGTAAGCTCAACTCCGCCGCCGATAAGAATACTGAGTTTTGTAAAATCAGTACTGTCAGAACTGTAAAAACTTATTCCGACACCTCCATCTAAATAAGGAATCACATCTTTATTCCCAATATACTTTCTTGCTACTCCTGCTATTTCAAAATTATTCTGATCACCGGCTTTCCAGTAATTTGTCTGTGGCAAAAAATAAATTCCGTCTGCATCAAATTCTGCAAATGCACCAACAGCAAATCCAACTTCAGATTCAATTATAGCAGTTCCAATATTAAATCCGGCAAATGCTTTGCTTTTATAAATCGGTTTTTTATCTTTCTTATCGTCAATCTTGTTATCGGAATTTAAATTAGAATTTAAATAAGAATTTAAATTAGAATTTAAATAAGATTTTAAATAAGATTTTTTCTCGACAGATGAAATCTGCTTTAAACTTTTTATTTCAGGTATAAACTCTGCGAATGAATTCGTAAACATTAATAGTGTGAATAATGCTGAAAGTAGTAAGATTTTTTTCAATTTATAATTTTTTAAGTTTTAATTTTATTTATAGATTTTATTCAGATTAATTAAAATTTGAAATTTCCATTTTTTTGATTTCATCTCTGAGACTTGCTGCTTTTTCATAATCTTCTTTCGTAAGTGCTTCATCAAGTTCGCTCTTAAGCTGAATAATTTTCTTCTCCTGATTAGTTAAATTTTTAGAAGTTTCTCCCGGCTTTTCACTATAAGGATCAGTGCTTAAATCACTTTCAGAAGCAGAGTCTCCTTCTCCAAAATCATCTTTTGGAAGTATCTGCTCATCAAATTCAGGAATAAATCCGACTTCATCCATTATATCAGAGTTCACATATATCGGTGCAGAAAATTTTAAGGCAATTGCAATTGCATCCGAAGGTCTTGCATCCATCTCTTCAATACTTGATGAATCAAATTTTATTTTTGCATAAAATGTCGAATCACGAAGTTCGTTTATCGTAATATAATTTACGGAATATCCGAATGTATCAATCACTTCTTTTAACAAATCATGTGTCAAAGGTCTTGGCGGCTTAATACCTTCAAGCTCTAATGCTATTGACTGTGCTTCATACTGACCTATGATTATAGGGATACGTCTGTTACCGGAAATCTCTTTCAGTATTATAGCATATCCGCCGCCACTTATAGAAGGTGTAAGTGATAATCCGAATATATCAACCTGTATTGTGTCCTGTGAATTTTCCATTTATTGGGTTAAAATCTTTTTTGTAAATTTACTGTCAAGCTAAACTAAATGTTTCGTATTTTCAATATATTTATATTCAAAAATAAAAAAAATTAAATGAAAAATAATTCTTATTTAAATTTAATTTGACAAAACTTTTTTGAATTCGTCTGTCATTGCAGGAATTATTTCAAATACATCTCCGACAATTCCGTAATTTGCAATCTGAAATATTGGCGCATCTTTATCTTTATTTATTGCAACTATACATTTCGATGATGACATTCCTGCCAGATGCTGTATAGCTCCGCTTATGCCGCATGCAATATATAAACTCGGTGAAACTGTCTTGCCGGTTTGTCCAACCTGCTCCGAATGCGGTCTCCATCCTGCATCTACAACTGCCCTCGAAGCCCCTGTTGCCGCTCCGATTGATGCTGCTAAATTTTCTATTAAATTGAAATGCTCCGGTCCTCTTAATCCTCTTCCGCCGGAAACTATTCTGTCAGCTTCTGCCACGTCAAGTTTCTCACTGCTGATTACTATCTCTTTTACTACTGATGAAAAATCTGCTTCAGTTAAATTTAATGTACTTACATCTGTTTTTTCTGTCTGTAAACTTCCGGCTTCAGTTTTATGAGGTTTAAAAACATTCGGTCTTAATGTTATAACTATTTTATCTGAATTTGCTTTTATTGAAATCAAACTCTTTCCCGCATAGACAGGTCTTACAGCCGTTATAATTCCGCCTTCTGTTTTAATATCTGTACAATCATTGAATACTGATGAATCATTCTTCACTGCGATTCTTCCTGCAATATCTTTTCCTAATGAAGTTGCAGACATTACTATCACATTTGCATTCTCAGACTTTGCTGTTTCACTTATCACTTTGGAAAATGCTGATGCTGAATATTTGAAATTACTTTGACTGCTCTTAGAATTTAATTCGTCTAAATCTATAATTAATAATTTTTTTGCACCATAGTCGGCAAGTGAATTTGCTTCGTTCTCGATTCCCGTTCCGATTGCCAGAACTACTAATTCTGAATTGGTTTCCTGAGCTATTTTGTTTGCTTCAGCCACAACTTCAAAAGCGGAGTTCTTAAATTTTCCGTCTTTAAATTCTGTGTATGCTAATATTTTATTTGACATTATTTTTTTAAAATTTTAATTTTATTTGTAAATTTAAATAACTTTAGCTTCTTCCCGAAGAAGTTTTACAAGCTCTGTTACATCATCTTTCCCGTTTAAAAATATTTTTCCGCTTGCTTTTGCCGGAGGTAAACTCATTTCCATTATCTCAACTTTATTTCCGGAATATGTAGCTGCGATTTCTTCAATCGGTCTGGATTTTGCCGCCATTATGCTTTTTAAATTCGGATATCTAGGTTCATTCAATCCTTTCTGAGCTCCTATAACTATTGGTAATTTTGATTCAATGATTTCCTTTCCGCCTTCAACTTCTCTTTCTGCGATTACTTTTCCGTCTGCAATATCTAACTTTACAACGACGCTGATACATGGAATGTTTAGCAACTCAGAAACCATCGATGGTAAAAGTAATCCGTCAAAATCTATAGATTGCTTACCGAATAAAATCAAATCTGCATTTTGAGTTTGTATATAATCTGCCAGATTTTTTGCTGCTGTGAAACTGTCATAATCAGTTAAATCAGTTTTTATCAATACTCCTTTATCTACTCCCATCTGAAATGATTTTTTAATAGCATCTTTGGATTTATCAGTTCCAAATGAAACAGCTGTGATGTCTCCTCCGGTTTTTTCCTTTAATTTCAATGCTTCTTCTATTGCAAATTCATCATAAGGATTTAAAATATAACTAACACCACTATCATCAATTTTTTTTGAATCTGCAACTTTTACCTTGGTAGTACTGTCAGGTACTAATGAAACACAAACAATAATTTTCATTTATCAATAATATTTTTAATATTTTTAAAAATTTAAATTTAAACTGGAATCTGGAAAGGCTTGAAAATTTTAATCTAATGCATTTTTAATGTAAACAAAATTAATTCTATTAATCTGTAAAATCAATTTCAAATTTTTTACAAAATTGCAATTGAAGTAAGCAATTAAAATCCGTATATTTGCAATACATCGCGGGATGGAGCAGTTGGTAGCTCGTCGGGCTCATAACCCGAAGGTCGAAGGTTCAAGTCCTTCTCCCGCTACAATCAAAACCTCAAATACTCACTATATTTGGGGTTTTTTTAAAGTCACTTTCAACCTTTCACCTTTCAACTTTCAACTTTCAACTTTCAACTTTCAACTTTTAACTTTCAACTTTTAACTTTTAAGTTTCAACTTTCAACTTACTTCAAAGACT
>Ga0105046_10019562_pt1 | contig 10266 bp, 11 predicted proteins | sample MAT03_FD_78385 | JGI IMG/M metagenome (GOLD analysis project Ga0105046, IMG submission 78385) | Freshwater microbial communities from Lake Fryxell liftoff mats and glacier meltwater in Antarctica - MAT-03 (megahit assembly) | ecosystem: Environmental > Aquatic > Freshwater > Ice > Liftoff... | reverse complement strand
TCGACGCGGTAGGGATTGCGCGCCGGGTTCATCACGCGGTCGATGGCCTCGTCGTCGCTGAGGTCATCCGCCTCCAGGCCAAACGTGGCCCGCACGGCGTCGCCCACCACGCCTTCGGCATCCGACGACCAGTCGCGCAGGCGCGACACGCGATGCCCCAGGCGCGCGTCGAACGCGGCGGCAAAAGCATCGCCGCCGGCGCGGGCGCGCGGGAACCCGGCCTCGGGCAGGTCGTGCTCGCCGAGCGTGTCGAGGCCCACCTTCCCGAAGAACATCGGGTCGAACGCCTTCACCAGATCCACCATCTGGCCAATCACGACGCGCGCTTCGTAGGGCGTGTCGCCGGCATGCAGCATGCGATGCAGGCGATGAAGCACCAGTCCCGACACGGTGTGCACCATCGACGTGAAGGCGGCGATCGGAATGACGTAGCGGGCCGTCTCGATGGCCTTCTTCTCGGCCTCGCGCTCCACCGCCGTGTGGCGTTCGGCGTTGTTCGACGGACGCAGGTAGCGCAGCTCCTTCAGGATGGCCCAGGCGTCGTCCTTGAGCAGCGCGGAGAGCTCGGCGTAGTAGTCCCACGCCGTGAGCACGGCCTGCTCGTAGATTTGCCGGGCTTCGCCGTCGAGCGGCGGCATGAAGGCGCGCGGCTCCTTCAGCTTCACGTAGCGCTGACTCGACTGCTCCGAGTTGTAGAACGGATAGGCGTGCAGCACGCTCCACACGAACTGGCGCGAGATGTTCTCGAGCCCGAACTCGAAGTGCGCGTGCTGGAACACCGTGTGGTGCCCGCCCTCGAAGGTGAGCGGACCAATCGAGTCGCGCTGCTTGTCGGTGATCTCGGTCGTGCCGATCACCCGTGGCGAATAACACGTGCGGGCGGCGGCAATGGCGCCGTCGTAGGGCACCGCCGGCGCGCTGCGCAGGGTGACCTTCGGGGCGTCGGTGGCAAGGGCCAGCGAGGGCATGGACGGACTATTCTAGCGGCTCGCGGCTAGCGGTTGCCCACAGTCAATCCGGTTCGGACTCGGCCAAGGCGGTGCGGCCAGGGCCGCTTCGAGAAACGGTTCTTCGGCACCCACCGACAGCAAGTCCACGGCGACGCCGTTGACCTGAATTGGGACCTCCGGGCGCATGGTCACGAGGCCGTTGGCATGGTGGTGGAAGGCTTCTGCGCCAACCAGGAAGTGCACGTCCCCCGTTGCCCGTGGGTAGCCGTAGGCTCCGACCGCGAGTCCGCCGACGACGACATGGCGCACGTTCGCAAGGGTCAACGCCTCTGAGGCCAGCCTCAAACCATCGAGCACCTTGGGGGCGACGACGTCCACGAGCAACGTCGGATCGGGCTTCGTCATGCGACTTCTCCGGGGGCCGCTGATCGAAAGATGGGGTCGCGCCAGCACGTGGCCAGTATGTCAGGTCCGCCGGTCAACGGCGGCACCTCAAGCCGCGCGCGTCACGGTCGATTCCTGGTTCGTGGGATCGCCGTCCTTCGCACACGTCCTGGCCGACGCCTTGCGCGCCACGGCGAGGCCCATGACGGCACAGGCCACGGGCGCGGCGCCGTCAGCTGAGTCGTGCTTCGCGCCGGCACCGCCGCATCCGTTCCTGTTCGGCGGCGCACCGGCCCTGGCCCGGGCCCGGGCCGTCTTCGCGTTCGGCGCCGCGGCCCGGTGGTTCCCCGAACGGCCGCGTCCAGTGAGGGCGCTGACCGGCGCACAGCAGCAGTCGCTGGAGTCGCTGAACGCACTCGGCGCGCAGCTGACGTCGGGCTTCACCGGCCAGGAACTGCGCCGCGCCTACCGGTGGCTCGCGCACCGCGTGCACCCGGACCGGCAGCACGGCTGCGGCGAGTCCGAGCGGGCACACCGGGCGCGGCTGTTCATTGCGGCCACCGCGTACTATCGCCGCCTGCTGGCACTCGTGGACGCGCACTAGTCCAGCGCTCTTGCCGCGCCAGCGGTCTCCGCTGCCGCGTCAGCCGAGTGACAGGCGATGCCAGAAGCGCGTCCAGCGGGCTCCGCGCTGGCGTGCGCAGATCACGGACCGCGTGGGTGTAGACCATCGTCGTCTCCACATTCGCGTGTCCCGGATACTGCTGAATCTGCCGGATGTCCACGCCATTGAGGAGGAAGTGCGTGGCGAAGTTGTGCGGGAGCGTGTGCACCGACACGGGCTTATGTATCCGGGCAATCGTGGCGGCCTCTCGGCACGCTCAAGACGACCGGCAACCGCTCACCGCGCTTGGCGCGTGTCGCCCGGCTGAGGCCATCGACCTCGAGCACGAGGACTTCGCGCGCGAGGAACAGCAGTGCGCACTGCGCCTGGTTCTGCGTGCTGGCCGACACGTGGCGGTGTACGGCGAGGTGCGTGAGGAAGTCACGAACCCCGGCGGCCGTCACCTGCGGGCGCGGCCCGTTCTGCTGTGCGAGATAGTCGAGGAAGCGACGTACCCAGTCGGCGTAGCTGGACTCGGTGCGATGGGAATAGTGGCGAGTACGGATGCGTGCGCGTAGCAGCTGCAGGGCGGCGAGCGGATCGACGCGCCCGTCAGTGCCAACGACCGGGCTCGCCGGCTGACGATGCCAGTCGGTGCGATTGAGGAAGTTGACGAAGTAGATGCGGAGGGCCTGCTCCGCCTGTTGTACCTGCCAATCCTGCCGACCCGCACGCTCGAGGTCTTCGCAGAATCTGCGTACTCGATCGGCGAGCGATTCGTCTGTGGCCGCCTGAAGGTGGAACTGGCGCACCGCGCGCACGACGAATGGTGCGGCATTCGGGCGCACCAACTGCGCCTTCAGGAGGAACTCCGCAAATTGTTGCAGCGACGACTCGAGCTCCCGCATTGGCAGACCCCGAGGCCCGATGGAGCAATACACAGGCCAATCGAGCGAGTCCGACGCTATGGATCTGGAAGTGCCGCACGCCGCCTATCCCGGGAATCTGGAGCTTATGCGGCGTGCGGCTTTTCCCGGATACCCGCGGCGGTCCTCACCGCATCTCCAACGACATTCGGGGCTTGGTGTCCGCGGGGCTGCAGTGGATAATGGCGCCCGACAGGCTGGAGGGTGGCCGACGTTGGTCCGGCTCGCGGGGTGGAGTTCAGCAAAGGCCGCGTTCCAGCCATACGATGTTATACGTCATGCGACTATTCGGAACGATCTGCCTCTACTTCTTTGCACTTGGCGTTGCTGGCTACGCGATCTTCGCCTATGCCTTCATGCCCTTGGGCTCATTGGTTCACCCAGATATGAAGCTCAACTTCCTTGGGCATCAGGCCGGGATCTATACGCACGTCTTTGCTTCCGTCGTTGCATTGTCTTTGGGACCTTTTCAGTTCTCTGGGTGGATTCGCCGTACCCGCCCAAGGCTGCATCGTTGGATAGGCCGTATCTATCTTGGCATCGGCGTGGGCGTCGGTGGGATCTCGGGCTTGTACATGTCCGTGCATGCGTTCGGCGGCCTCGTCTCAAAGCTTGGTTTTGCTTGCTTGGCCATTGCCTGGATCTACACCGGCCTTCAGGCGTTGCAAGCGATTCGGTGCGGTCGAGTACAAGAGCATCGTGAATGGGTCATTCGTAATTTTTCGCTCACATTAGCAGCAGTAACATTGCGCTTTTATCTACCCGCCTCGATGATCTCAGGAATTCCGTTCGAGCTTTCGTATCCGTTTATCTCATGGCTAGCCTGGATCCCCAACCTGCTTGCGGCAGAGTGGTACATCAAGAGCACGTATAACAATTCATTCAAGCCGAAGCCGCTTCGCGGCTCGGCTTAATTCAGGTGTTAGCAGGAACGAGAAGAGCGAAAAGAATCACTCAGAAGGCCAATGGGCTTCGGTGGTTCGACGCGTCTCGGCGGCGGTGATCGTCCCGAGCCGGTGCGCGGCGTCGTTGGATCCAGGAGCGGTCCGTGGGGCCGCGAGCGGCACGTGCGGGTGCGCACGGTTGGCGCGCATCGGCCTGGTCACACTGGCACTCGACCCGTCGGGGCGCGGGTGATCGGCTCGGGGATCCAGTGGCGCTCGGTGGTGGCCCGTGCCACAGGCGGCCGGGTGCCCGTCGTCTCAAAGAACGAGAACTACGCTAACCTTCCGCTCGAGCCGACTCGGGACGATGAAGCATCAGCAGGGTCACGGGGTGACGGAATGGGTGTTGTCCGATCCTGGCCCTCTTGGCACGGCCGAAGCCGCTCCGCGTCGCGACGTAGGTGAAGTCCGACACCCACAGCTGATTCGGACGCGTCGCCACGAACTGGCGATCGACGAGATCCGCCGCCCGCCCGCCGTCGCCTGCGTGGGTCGTGGTGACCCAGCCGCGCCCGCGCACCGCCCAAGCTGCTTCCGCCTTGCGCGGCGTAGACTTGGCGGGCTTGTCCCAGACGCGCTTATTCTCGACCCACAGCACGCCATCTCGCTGCGGCCGTGCCGGGCGTCGCGTCAGATCGATCTGCCGCCCGTGATGCCGATGGTGGGGCGACCGGCAACAGGCCCCCTCGTGCACGACGCACGAGTGGCGGCACTCTGCCTGTCGCACGGCGTGCGGGAGCAGTGGACTGCCGATCGCGACTTCGGCAAATGTCCCGGCGTCAACCCGTTGGTGCGCCGCAGTGCGCCGCTGACGGCGTTGCGGAGATGGCTGTGGCCAGGGGTAGCGGCGAAGAGGCCTTTACACCCCGCGCACGGGGATGGCGCGCTCGCTGAGGAACTGCTTCAGTTCCGCCACGCCGTGCGTGTTGAAGTGGAAGATTGAGGCCGCGAGCGCCGCATCGGCGCGGCCCGCGGTGAACACCTCGGCGAAGTGCTCGAACGAGCCGGCGCCGCCGGAGGCAATCACCGGGATCGCGACCGCGTCTGAGACCGCGGCGGTCAGCGCGCAGTCGAAGCCGGACTTGGTGCCGTCGCGGTCCATCGAGGTGAGCAGGATTTCGCCGGCGCCCCGTTCGGCCGCTTCACGCGCCCACGACACCACGTCGAACGTCGACGCCGACGAGCCGCTGCGCGTGTAGGCGATCCAGTGCTCGTCGACCGTCTTTGCGTCAATCGCCACCACCACCGCCTGGCTGCCGTAGCGCTCGGCCAACCGCGTGATCAGACCGGGATCGGCCAGCGCCGCCGAGTTGAGGCTCACCTTGTCGGCGCCCGCGTCGATGGCCGCGGCCGCGTCGTCTTCCGTGCGGATGCCGCCGCCCACGCACAGCGGCAGGAACAGCTCACGCGCCACGGCCTGAATCGTGTGGGCGCGCGCCTGCCGCGCCTCGAGCGTGGCGGTCACGTCGAGGATCACGACCTCGTCGATGCCTTCCACGTCGTAGCGCCTCGCCAGTGCCGCGGGATCGCCGGCCGCGCGCAGCCCTTCGAACTGCACGCCCTTCACCACCTGTCCGTCGCGCACGTCGAGGCACGCGATGATGCGCTTGGCCAGCATCAGCGCACCTCCGCGAGCCAGTTGCGCAGCACTTGCAGGCCGACCTGTCCCGACTTCTCGGGATGGAACTGCACGCCTGACACCAGGCCATCCTGCACGGCCGCCGTGAACTCCACACCGTAGCTACTGACGGCCACCGTGCCGCGTGCCAGCGGCGCCGCATACGAGTGGGTGAAGTAGACGTGCGAGCCATCGGCGACGCCGGCAAACAGCTTCGACCAGCGCGGCAGCGCCAGCGTGTTCCAGCCCACGTGCGGCACCTTCTGCCGTGCACCGGTAGCGGGCGTCACATCCGGCAGCCGTGCGCACACGCCTTGACACACGCCGAAGCCGGGCACGTCAGGCGCTTCGGTGCTGCCGGCAAAGAGCCACTGCAGACCGACGCAGATGCCGAGTAGCGGCCGTCCCGCGTCGAGTCGCTCGAGCATCGCGTGCCGCCATGCCTGATCGAGCGTGCGCGTCGACCCGAAGTGGCCCACGCCAGGCACGATCACGCCCGCCGCCTGCGCGAGGTCGGCCGGCCCCGCCGGCGTGTAGAACTCGGCCCCCACTGCCGCGAGCGCCTTGCGCACCGACGTGAGATTGCCGGCACCGTAGTCGACGAGCGCAATCACAGCAGGCCCTTGGTGCTCGGCAGCATCTTCGCCATGCGCGCGTCCTTGGCGCAGGCCACGCGCAGCGCGCGGGCAAACGCCTTGAAGCACGCCTCGATCTTGTGGTGATTGGAGCGGCCGTGCACCACCTTCACGTGCACGTTGGCGCGAGCCGCGCTCGCGAAGCCCTCGAAGAAGTCGGTCACGAGCTCGGTCTGCAGGTCGCCCACCAGCCGCACCCGCACCTTCGTGTCCACCACGGTATGTGGACGTCCGCCCAGGTCGATGGCCACCACCGCCAGCGTCTCGTCCATCGGCATCACGAAATAGCCGGCGCGGTTGATGCCCTTGCGGTCGCCGAGCGCCTGGTCCACGGCCTGGCCAAGTGCAATGCCGATGTCTTCCACGGTGTGATGCTGATCCACGTCGAGGTCGCCCGTGGCCGTCACCGCCAGATCGAACGCGCCGTGCCGAGCCACCAGATCCAGCATGTGGTCGAGGAAACGCACGCCGGTGCGGTTCGTGAAGCGCCCGCGTCCTTCGAGCGTGAGCGCCACCTTCACGTGCGTCTCCGCGGTCTTGCGGTCGATCAGCCCTTTGCGCACAACGCCTCCAGGGCGGCGATGGCCGCGCGCGTGTGTTCCACCACACCCGCCGTGACCCGGAAGCAGCCGGCGCAGCCCGGCTCCTTGCTCCGGTCGCGCACCAGCACACCGCGCGCAATCATGCCGCGCACGAGTTCGGGCGTGCGGTCGCCGCCGTGCACGAGCACGAAGTTGGCCGCGCTCTTCCAGTAGGTCAGGCCAAGCCTGGTGAGCGCCTCGTAGAGCAGCGCCTTGGATGCGGTGGCCTGGGCCACCGACCACGGCACGTACTCGGTGTCGGTGAGCGCCGCGCGCAGGGCCGCCACGGCCACGGCGTTCAGATTGATGAGCGGCATCACGTAGCGGATCGGCGCCAGCAGCGCCGGCGGCGCAATCAGCACGCCCACGCGCATGCCGGCCAGGCCGTGCGCCTTCGAGAACGTGCGGCCGACGATCACGTTGGGATACGCGCGCGCCAGATGCAGCAGGTGCGAGCCGTGGAAGTCGTGATAGGCCTCGTCGAGCAGCACCACGGCGTGGCCGGCGTGTTCGGCGATGCGGCGCACGTCAGCCTCCGCTACGGTCTGCCCGGTGGGGTTGTGCGGCGTGTTGACGTGCACCAGACGCGTGTTGGGACCGACCGCCGCGAGCACCGCCTCGGTGGGATAGGCGAAGTGGGCGTCCATCGGCAACGCGATCGTGCGCGCCCCCAGTGCCACGGCATTGATGACATACGGCTCGAACGCCGGCAGCGCCAGGATCTGTTCGGGCTGGCCACTGAGCGTGGTCGGCGTTGCGCCCAGCTCGACGAGCGCCTCGGGCGCTCGCGGCACGAGATAGCCAATCGCCGTGAGCAGCAGGCCCTCGTCGAGGCCGTTGGTCAGCACCACCCACTCGGGATCGACGCCGAGGTACTCGGCCGTTTCGCGCACGGCCGCCTCGTAGTCGGGATAGGTGGCCACGTCGAGCGGCGAGGTGGCGCGGATGGCCGCCAGCACGCGCGCTGAACAGCCGGCGGTGTTCTCGTTCAGGTGCAGGCGCAGGCCCGGACCCAGGTTGGGCATGCCTTGGATGGTGGTCATCGTCTCTTGGCCTTTCGCGGGGACGCCGGGGCGGCCGTCGCCGCCATGCGCACGTCGATGGAGCGGGCGTGGCCTTCGAGGCCCTCTGCGCGCGCCAGGGTGGTCACGGTGTGTGCAAGTCCGGCGAGTCCGGCTTTCGTCAGGGTCTGGATCGAGACCAGCTTCACGAAGTCGGAGGTGTGCAGACCGCCGCGCACGCGCGCGACTCCGGCCGTGGGCAGGGTGTGGTTCGAGCCGATGGCGTAGTCGCCGGCCACCTGCGCACTCCAGGCGCCCACGAACACCGCGCCGGCGTTGGGGATGCGCCCGGCGCGCGCGTCGGTGTCGACCACGAGATGCTCCGGCGCCGCCGCATTGGCCAGCGACTCGGCCTCGGCCATCGTGCGCGTGACGATGATGCCGCCGTGATTCCACAGCGACGCGGCTGCAGGTCCAGTGGCGGGCAATTGCCGCGCCACCTCTTCGGCCACCTCGCGCGCCAACGCGCGCTTCGCCGTGATGAACACGGCGCGGGCGTCAGGATCGTGCTCGGCCTGGGCAATCAGATCGGCGGCAATCCATGCCGCCGGTCCGCGCTCGGCCACGATGAGAATCTCGCTTGGACCGGCGTAGAAGTCGATCGGACAATCGGGCGCCACGAGCGCCTTGGCCGCTGCCACCCAGCGGTTGCCCGGGCCCACGATCTTGCTCACGCGCGGCACGGTCCTCGTGCCGTAGGCCATGGCCGCCACGGCGTGCGCGCCGCCGATGCGGAAGAAGCGGTCGACGCCGGCTTCCACCGCGGCGGCCAGCACCACGGGATCCACCGATGGACTGCACACCACCACTTCAGGCACGCCAGCCACGCGCGCGGGAATGGCCGTCATGAGCAGCGACGACGGCAGGGGATAGCGTCCTCCGGGCACGTAGCAGCCCACGCGCTCGAGCGGCACCACGCGCTGCTCCACGGTGACGCCCGGTCGAGGCCGCACACGGAACTCGCGCGGCCGCTGCGCCGTGGCCACCGCGCGAATCGCATCCGCGGCCTCCGTCAGCGCCGTGCGCACGGCGGCCGGGGCCTTCGCTGCGCCCGCCGCGATCTGCTTGCGCGTGACCTCGAGCGCTCCGCTCCAGCCGTCGAGCGAGCGGGCATATTCGCGCAGGGCAACGTCGCCCTCCGCGCGCACCCGGCTCACGATTCGTGCAGCCGCACGTTCGGTTGCTCGGTCGCGAATTACCGTTGGACTCAGCAGCCCTTCGACTTCGCTGCGATTACTCGACTGCACTATGCGAATCATGGTCAGAGCACGATCTTGTTGAGGGGGTATTCCACGATGCCTTGTCCCCCGGCCGCCTTCAACTTGGGGATGAGGGTGCGCACCATCTTCTCTTCCACGATGGTGTTCACGGCCACCCAGTCGGGGTCGCTCAGTGACGAGATGGTGGGGCGCTGTAAGGCGGGCAGTTGCGCGATCACCTGGTCGAGGTCGGCGCGCTTCACGTTGAGCATCAAGCCGACGCGGCTCTGCGCTTCGATCGCGGCCTTGAGCAGCAGAGCGATGGTCTCGAGCTTCTCGCGCTTCCAGGGGTCGTCCATGGCGCGCGGGTTGGCCACGAGCTGCGTGTTGCTCTCCATCAACGTGTCGATGATGCGCAGCCGGTTGGCACGCAGCGTGGAGCCGGTTTCGGTGGCCTCGACGATGGCGTCGGCCAGCACCGGCGGCTTCACTTCGGTGGCGCCCCATGAGAACTCGACGTCCACCTCGGCGTCGCGCGCCTTGAACCACTGCTGCGTGACGCGCACCAGTTCGGTGGCCACGCGCTTGCCCTTCAGGTCGTGCGCGGTCTTGAACGGCGAGTCTTCAGGCACCGCCAGCACCCACTTCACCTTGCCGAAGCTCTGCTTGGAGTAGACCAGATCGCAGACCGGAATGAGCGGCGGTTCTTCCGGGTGGCCAATCGCATGCTCGGCGATCCAGTCCATGCCGGTGAGCCCGGCGTCGAGCACGCCGTCGCCGACGTAGCGCGCCATCTCCTGCGCGCGAATCAGCATGCACTCGATCTCGCTGTCGTCGATCGAGGGGAAGTAGGAGCGCGTGCTCACGTGGATGTCGAATCCGGCGCGCTTGAAGAGCGCCACCGTGGCGTCCTGCAGCGAGCCCTTGGGGATGCCCAACTTCAACGTGCTCATCGTGCCGCCTCCGTCCAGGTCGTGTCGATCTTGTTGAAGCAGGTGCGCTCGCCGGTGTGGCACACGTTGCCGTCGCCTTCCCGCGTCGCCTTCACGAGCACCGTGTCGTCGTCGCAGTCGATCAGGATCTGGCGCACGGCCAGGCGGTTGCCCGACGTCTCGCCCTTGGTCCAGAGCGTGTTGCGGGTGCGGCTGTAGAAGGTCACATAGCCGATCCGTTTGGTGAGGGCCCAGGCTTCTTCGTTCATGAAGCCCACCATCAGCACCTCGCCACTCGTGTCGTCCTGCACCACCGCGGGCACCAGCCCGTCCAGCTTCGAGAAATCCAGAGTCATCGTCAGTCCTTCGGTCGAGAAGTTCGCGCCCAAAAACAGAAAACCCCGCCGGGGTCCGGCGGGGCTGTTCAGGTTC
>Ga0105046_10019561_pt1 | contig 10267 bp, 6 predicted proteins | sample MAT03_FD_78385 | JGI IMG/M metagenome (GOLD analysis project Ga0105046, IMG submission 78385) | Freshwater microbial communities from Lake Fryxell liftoff mats and glacier meltwater in Antarctica - MAT-03 (megahit assembly) | ecosystem: Environmental > Aquatic > Freshwater > Ice > Liftoff... | reverse complement strand
GGCGGCGCTCCGCAAGGCGCAAACCGATCCTCAATTGAAGGTGCGGGAAGCGGCGGGAAGGGCGATTAAAGCCATTACGAAATCGACGGCCCCTCCCAAGAAGTGATCCGACGCGGAGTGACGTGTGTTCCCGCCGAAGCGGTGGTGTCCTGCGGATGTTGTAGGCGAACGAAAACGCCTTGGAAAACGGTGGTTCAGGTCGTGAAAATGGCTTGAAATCAGCGTCTGCAACGCCCGCAGGACACCACCCGCGGCTCATTACAACGCATTCCACCATTTCTCGACGGCGCGCATCGATGAAAAAAAGTTGACAACGTTCAGGCCCGTCCTAGATATGTATTCAGGACCACGAATTCATGCACCGTCAAAGGACGCTCGCAACACATTCAGTTGCAGGGTGAACCGTTGCGCTTATGGCATTAACCAACAATCTTGTTAATGGTCTTGCTTTCTTGCCCGTGTGGCTGACGGATTCGCGGGACGGAAACACCTGGGACGGGGTGTTCGGCGGGTGGGTGCGTGCATCCGGCTGGCGCGCGGCGGGTGTCGTGTGGCCGGCCACCGATACGCCGGCTCTCGCGCGGATCGCTCGCCCGGACGGGGTGGACGTGCTTTCGCTCCTTCCGGCGGAGATGGGCGACGTGGTGCGCGGGTTCTCCGCGACGCAACAGACGGTCGCCTGGCAAGTGCCCGGCGGGTCGGGGCGGTTGTACACCCTGATTCAACCGGCCGGTCGGCCGTCGGGGGTTGTCTGGGTGGAACGGGCGACGCCCGAACCGTGGACGGAGGCGGAACGCCAGTTCCTCAGCGTGTCGGCCCGTCTGATGGAGCGCTCCGCCGCGCTCGCGTCCGAGATCGGGCCGTCCATCGACGCCGGGCGGTTGCAGCAACGGCTGGCCGATGCGTCCGTCATCGCCGGCCGCATGGCGCACGACTTCGACAACATTCTGACCGGCATCATCGGCTTCTCGGACCTGAGCGTGCCGTTGGTCCCGCCGGGGTCGCAGCCGGCCAAGTACCTGAGCGAGATCGGCAAAGTCGGCCAGCGCGGGATCGTGTTCACCCAGCAGTTGCACCAACTGAGCCGGAGCGGGCAGGCCAAGCCGCAGCCGGGGCAACTGCCGCAGTGCCTGGCGAAGGAAGACGCCCGCATCCGGGCCGCCAACCCGACCGCCTGCGCCGTCCGCATCGACATCCCGACCGCCTGCGGGTTGGTCGCCATCGACAACGCCCCGCTGTCCGCGCTCGTCGGGCATTTGTTGGAAAACGCGGTCGAGGCCAGCCCCACGGGCGGGGTGGTGCGGGTGTCCGCCCGCCCGGTGGACCTGACCGCCGCCGACGCGCGGGCGTGCCTGGGCCGGGTGTCGGCCGGCCCGCATGTGGAATTGACCGTGTCGGACAACGGCACGGGGATTCGACCGGACGTGCGGGCGAAACTGTTCCTGGAGCCGTTTTTCACGACCAAGGTGCGGCACCGCGGCCTCGGACTGGCCATCGCCTACCGCACCCTTCACGCCCACGCCGGCGGCATCCGCATCGACCCGGTGCCGCCGCCGGAGACCGGCACCGTCGTCCGGGTGGTGCTGCCGCCGGCCGTCCGGCCGCCGATCACCACCCCCCGACCGACCACCATCCTTACCAAAACCGCTAACGGAGGTTAACCGTTCATGACCCTCGAAATTGAAGACCGCATTCAACAGACGCCGACGCTGCCGACGCCGCCGACCCCGATGCACACCCCCCGGCCGGCCCGCCCGCCGGCCCCGCTGTCCGAACTGCAAAGCAGTGGCGACATCCGCATCCTGATCGTCGATGACGACCCGGCGACTTGCGCCGTGATTCAGGCCGCGCTGTCGAATCGCGATTTCCAGATCGACACCGTGTCCGACCCGATGCTGGTGGACTCCGTGCTGGCCCGCAAGAGCCACTACCACCTCATCATCATGGATTACGTCATCCCCGGCCTCGACGCCGACCAGGTGTTCGGCTGGATCCGCGACCACCAGCCGGAAGCGAACATCGTCGTCGTCACCGGCTACCCGTCGGTGGACAGCGCCCTGAGTTGCCTCCGCGCCCGCACCTACGACTACCTGACCAAGCCGTTCCAGGTGGACCAGCTCCGCGAAATCGTCATCCGCTGCCTCGAAAGCAAGGGCCTGTTGCGGATGACCGAGGACGCGCTCCGGGAAGCGCTGGGCGGGGCCATCCGCGAGCGGCGGAAGTCGCTCGGCTACACCCTGTCGAACGTGTCCGAGAAGACGGCCGTGTCGCTCGGTTACTTGTCGCAAATCGAACTGGGCAAGAACTCGGCCAGCATCGAGACGCTCTACCGCATCTGTCTGGCGCTGGGCATCAAGATGAGCGAGTTGTTCCAGGCCGTCCAACGGCACTAACTTCGAGAGTCGGCCCGCCCCGAAAAAGCCCGGCAGGGAACGCCGGGCTTTTCGCGTTGACGCCGGCCGCGCGGTTCCGGACGCTGAGCTGTATCACAACTCCCTCCCCAGGCACTCCCCCATGCGATTCCTCCTTCCGCTGATGTTCGCCGCGCCGCTGTTCGCCGCCGACGGCCCGCGGTTCCTCGACCTCGCCGATCAACGGTATCGCCAAGTGGTCGTCGATCATCAGGCGAATCAGTACCTCGGCCACCCGACGACGGTGCTGCTCGAAGACGGCAAGACCATCCTGGCCGTCTACCCGAAAGGGCACGGCAAAGGGGCGATCATCCTGAAGCGCAGCACGGACGGCGGGAAGACGTGGTCCGACCGCCTGCCGACGCCCAAAAGTTGGGAGACCTCCAAAGAGACGCCGACCATTCACCGCGTCGTCGACGCCAAGGGCGTCAAGCGGCTGATCCTGTTCTCCGGCCTGCACCCGATCCGCATGAGCGTGTCGGAGGACGACGGCAAGGCGTGGACCGAGTTGAAGCCGATCGGCGAGTACGGCGGCATCGTGGCGATGGGGACCGTCATCAAGCTGAAGACGCCCGGCCATTACCTGGCCATGTTTCACGACGACGGCCGGTATTTCCAACCGAAGCCGCCGGCCCGCAAACCCGGTGAGCCGATCCGCTTCACCCTGTATTCCACGCTCTCCACCGACGGCGGGTTGACGTGGGCCGCGCCGGTGGTGGTGCAAACCGACACCGAGTATCACCTGTGCGAGCCGGGGTCGATCCGCTCCCCGGACGGCAAGCGGATCGCCGTGATGCTCCGCGAGAATCGCCGCAAGCATCAGTCGTGCCTGATCCTGTCGGACGACGAGGGGAAGACGTGGAGCGCCCCGAAGGAGCTGCCGGACTGGCTGACCGGCGACCGCCACACCGCCGCCTACGCGCCCGACGGCCGGCTGTTCGTCACCTTCCGCGACATGGGGTTGAAGTCCGCCACGCGCGGCGACTGGGTCGCGTGGGTGGGCACCTTCGACGACCTGACCAGCGGCAAGGCCGGGCAATACCGGCTGCGGCTGATGAAGAACACCAAAGGCACCGACAGCACCTACCCCGGTCTGGAGGTGCTGCCCGATGGCACCCTGGTGACGACCACCTACGGCCACTGGACGAAGGACGAACCGCCGTACATCCTATGCGTGCGGCTGAAGTTGGCCGAGTTGGACGCGCTGGCGAAGTAACACGGGAGGGCGAGCTTGGACGCGGCACCGGACTCGCCTCCCCCAACGGAAAGAGCGGCGACGTTTACAGCCCCTTCTCGTCCCAGCCCTTGCGCGGGGTCCGCTTGACGAACTTGTTCGCGGCCTCGAAGTTCGTCACCGTCATCGCCTTGGTGTCCCACTCCAGCTTCTGCTTGGGGAAGCGGGTGGCGAGGCAGCCGAGCAGCACCAACTCGGTCAGCGGGCCGGCGTAGTCGAACGGGGCGCTCGTCTTGCCTTCGCCCCGCGCGGCGTCCACGAACTGGTGGTAGTGGTTGTCGCCGGCGACCTTCGGCAGCTCGTACGTCTTGAACTTTTCGTCCGGCAGCAGGACGGGCACGTTGCCGCCGTCGTAGTTCGAGTACATCACCCCTTCCGTGCCGATGAAGATGCTCCCCTGGCCCGACACCTTGTGCGGCTCGATCAACTTCGTCACCTCGGCCGGCGGCCGCTTGTTGCCGTTGTACCACGTCAAGGCCACCGTGTCGGTGGTATACTTGGTGCCGGGGAAGACGAACTCGACTTGACAGTTCAGCCCCCAGTTGGTGGCGTTCGGGGCGTCCCCGACGGAGACGATGCCGGACGGGTTGCCGACGCCGAGCGAGCCGAACACCGGGTCGAGGATGTGGCAGCCCATGTCGCCGAACGTGCCGGTGCCGAAGTCCAGCCGCTTCCGCCAGTTGCCGGGGTGGTAGTACCCGCCGCCGATGAACGGCCGGTCCTTCGCCACGCCGAGCCACAGATCCCAGTCGAGCGTCTTCGGCACCGGGTCTTCGCGGTCGGGCTTCGGCTTGGCGTCGCCCCAGTCCTTACCGCTCCAGCTATGCACCGCCTTCACCTTGCCGATAGCCCCGGCGTGGATGAGCGCGACCACGAGCTTGTGCTTGGCGGCGGAGTGGATCTGGATGCCCATCTGCGAGACGACCTTCTTCTCGCGGGCGGCGATGGTCAACTGCCGGGTCTCGTGCAACGTCTGCGTCAACGGCTTCTGGGTATAGACATGCTTGCCCATCAGGATCGCCCGCATGGTGGGGCAGGCGTGCATGTGGTCCGGCGTGGAGATGTTGGCCGAGTCGAACTTCACCTTGTCGAACATCTCCCGCCAATCGCGGAACGTCTGGATGTCCGGGAACTTCGCCTTCATCTTGGCGGCGGCGGTGTCGTCCACATCAGCCACGGCCACCAGTTTCAGCTTCTTGTGGCTGATGAGCGAGCCGATGTCGGACGCGGCCATGCCGCCGGCCCCAACGCTGACGTGCAGCAGGGTCTCGGACGGGGCGGCGTGGGCGAACGAGCGGAACACGGCCGGGGCGGCCACGGTCGCGGCGGCGGCCTTCAGGGCCGCGCGGCGGGTGAGCTTCGTCGTCATGAATGACTCCAAAAAGTTCCAGGTTCCAGGTTCCAAGTTCCAAGTTGCAAAACCCGGTACGGCGAACGCGGAAACTGGAACGTGAGTGTGGGACGTCTTGAACTTGGAACCTGGAACCTGGAACTACTTCAGCGACTTGATCCGGATGGCGCGGAACTCGACCGGGTCGCTGTGCCCGCAGAAGCCGAAGAACCCGGTGGTGCGGTCCTTGCCGGGGTGTTCCTTCACGGTCTTCGCGTCCGTCACTTTCGACAGGTCGGCGTTCAGGATGCGGTTGCCGTTCAACTCGACTTGAATGGTCGGCCCCTTGACGGTGACGAGTTGGAAGTTCCACTCGCCGATGGGCCGCTGATACCCCCGCGCGGCCGCCGCCATCTTGTACGCCGAGCCGTGCGCCTGCGACGGCACGATCCCCTTGTAGTCGTCGTCCAGCACTTGCAGTTCGGTCATGCCGATGTATGCCCCATCGCCGGTGCCGCCCGGGTAGCGGATGGCCAGCCCGTTGTTGCCGTTCTTCGGCAGCTTGAACTCCAGGGCGACCTGGAAGTCGGCGTACTCGGCCTTGGTGTACAGCACCCCGCCCTTGCCCTTCTTGCAGCGGACGGCCCCGTCCACCACTTCGTAGTTGGCCGTCGATCCCTGCCAGCCGTCGAAGTCCTTGCCGTTGAAGATCGGCTCGAAGCCGGTGCCGACGTGCTTGGCCAGGATGTCGTTCGCTTCCGCCGCCGGGATTTCGCGGACGAAGATGTTCTGCCAGCGGATCTCGCCGCCGTGCGTCTGGAGGATGATCTTGCCGGCCTTCGGCAGCGGGGCCTTGCGGTCCCAGAAGTTCTCCATCAAAGCGTGATCGACCACCAACTTGCCGTTCAGGTGTACGGTCGTCCGCGCGCCGATCTGCTGGATGCGGAAGCGGTTCCACTCGCTGAACGGCTTGTCGGCTTTCACCAGCGGGTCTTTGCCGGGCGCATCCTTCGAGTTGTTCCACAGCCCGCCGCTGCCCTTGTCCGCGCCGATGCCGAACTTGCTCTTGTCCGTGCTGTCCCAGATTTGCACCTGCGGGGTGGCCTTCAGGTAGATGCCGCTGTCGGCCTTGGCCACCGTCTGGTAGTCGATGAGCAACTCGTAGTCGCCGTACTCCTTCTCGGTGGCCAGGTACGCGCCGTTGCCGTCGTTGATCAGTTCGCCGTCCTTCACGGACCAGTGCTTCTTGGCGTCGTCGGTCCAGCCGGCGATGGCCTTCTCGCGGGCCTCGGTCGACAACTTCGCCACGTCGGCGGGGGAGCCACCCTTGGCGTGGATGGCCCACCCGTGCCAGCCGGTCAGGTCCTTACCGTTGAAGATGGCGGTGAACCCCTTGGGCGGGACCGGTTGGGCGAGCGCGGCCGTCGGCAGCAGCAGCGCGACGGCGGACAGCAGACGTTTCAACATGGTGAACCTCGAACCGGAGGACAGAGAGGTGCCCGGAGTGGGCGGGGGCGGGAACGCGAACCGACGAGGGCGATGATATCCGGCGGACGTGGGGGGGTGCCAGTGGGCGGGCGGGAAAAAGCCAGACATGGTGACATCGGAGTTGCGCGATTCGGCTTTGAGTCCCCCCACCAGTCGGGTTCGCTCCGCTCACCGCGCCGACCGCCCCCACGAGGGGGGAGGTGGGGCAATATCCCTTCTCGGACAAGGGATTTCATACCAACCACCCCCACCTCCCCCCTCGTGGGGGAGGTCGATCCGAGCCGCAGGCGAGGAGCGGGCGGGGGGAATTCAGAACGCCCACGAATCGACCGAATTCGTTCACTCCGTCGCCAGCTTCAACACCGGCATCGCGGCCTCTTCCACCGTCTCCGCCGCGTCCGCTTCCTCCACGATCACAGGCGGCGGCTTCGGCTTGCGGGTGACGGTGAGTCGCCGGCCAATCGACCGACGCAATTGCCCGGAGCTGCGGCTGATGTCGTCCCAGAGCGAGTACGACACCGGAGTAATCAGCAGGCTGAGGAACAGGCTGAGCAACTGCCCGCCGAGGATCACCTTCGCCATGCTGGCGCGGGCGCTCGCGCCCGGCCCTTCACCCGTGGCAATCGGGATCATGGCCGCCACGAGCATGATGGTCGTCATCAAGATCGGCCGCAATCGTGCCTCGTTCGCCTGGAGAATAGCCGTGTCGCGTTCAATCCCCTTCGCCCGCAACACGTTCGTGTAATCCACCTGCAAGATGCCGTTTTTCTTGACGATGCCGAACAGCATGAACAGCCCGATCGTGGCGTACACGTCCAATGGCGTCCGCATAATGAGCAGCGACACTAGCGCGAACGGCAATGTGAGCGGTACCGCCATGAGGATCGTAATGGGGTGAACCAGGCTCTCGAATTGCGCCGCCAGGATCATGTACATGAACACGAACGCCAGCATGAAGGCCAGGGCGAAGTTCGAGTTCGAGTCGGCCATCAACTTCGCCTCGCCGAGGAACTCGTACTGATACTCCCGCGGCAGGTTCTCCGCTTTCAGGAACTTGTCGATCTCCGGCAGTTCCTTGCCCAGCACCGCGCCGGGGTTCAGGTTGGCCGTCACGGAAATCTGCCGCTGGCGGTTGTACCGCTCGATGGTGGCCGGGCCGAGGGCGGACTGCAACTCGGCCAGGTTCCGCAACTCCACCAACTCGCCGGCGGCACTCCGCACGGTTAGTAAATCGATGGCCTCGCGTCGGTCGCGGCCGGTCGGGATGGCTCGCAACCACACGTCGTACTGGTCCGGCTGGTCCTTCTCCTTGAACTTGCTCACCGGTTCGCCGCCGACCATGACGCCGAGGGTGACGGCCACCGCCTGCACGCTCACCTGGGCATCGCCGGCCTTGTCCCGGCGGACGCGCACCTGCAACTCCGGCGCGCGGGTGGCGGCGTTCGTGTCCACGTCGGTGAACGAATTCGGCCGCGACTTCATCCACCGCACCAGATTCGTGGCGTACTCGTCGAGCTTGTCCGAGTCCGGCCCGGTCAGGCTCACTTCCACTTGCACGTTCTTGAACGCGCTGCTGCTGAACAGCTTCACCTCCTGCACCGTGGCCCGTAGGTCCGGGTAGTCCTCCAACATCTTGCGGGCCTCGGCCATCGCGTCCTTTTGGCGGTACTCGCGCTCGGTCAGGTCCACCATGCGGCAATAGAACTGCACCCGCGTCACGTCCCCTTGTCCCTTCGACTGCCGGCCGCTCGTCTCGCCGACGGTGGTGAACACGTTGGTGATGCCGCGGACTTTCGCCAATCGGACTTCGAGTTCCTTGCAGATGGCGTCGGCGGACTTCAGCGACGTTCCTTCGGGCAGCGTCAGCGCGACCTCGAATTCGGACTGGTCGTCCTTGGGCACGAAGTCGGTGCCGACCAACTCGAACAGCACCGGCGTGGTCATCAGGCAGAAGAGCGCGACCGCCACGACGACCAACCGGTGCCACCCCCGCCGCCCGCCCAGCGACCACCGCAGGATGCCGACGTACAGCGCCGTGACGAGGCCCCAGAAACCGCGACCGTCTTTCGGAGCCGGAAGCGTGAGCGACGGTTCGTTTCGAAGACCGTCGCTCACGCTTCCGGCTCGGACCGGTTTCAAGAACCGCGCGCACAACATCGGCGTGAGCGTAAAGCTCACCACCATGCTGAGCAGGATGCAAAAAGCCACGACGAACCCGAAGCTGTTGAAGAACCGGCCGACTTGTCCGGTCATGAACGCGATGGGCGCGAAGATGACGGCCAGCGAAAGCGTGGTCGCCAGCACCGCCAGCGCGATCTCCTTGGTGGCCACGCTCGCCGCTTCCCACGGGGTGCGGCCGTATTCCTCCATGTGGCGGAAGACGTTTTCCAACACCACGACCGCATCGTCGATCACGATGCCGACGGCCAGGATGAGACCCAACAGGGTCATGTTGTTCAGGCTGAACCCCATGAAATCCATGAACGCGAACGCGCCGATGATGCTGGTCGGCACGGCCAGCGCGGCGATGACAGTGGTCCGCCAATCGCGGATGAATAGCAACAGTACGGCTGACACCAACACGGCTGCCAGCAACAGGTGAAACTTCACCTCGTCGATGCTGCCCTTAATGAACTTGGACTGATCGCGGATCACTTCCAAATGGATGTCGGGCGGCAGCGTCGGGGCGATCTTGGCCAGCCGCGCCTTCACGGCTTCGGCCACCGTCACGGTGTTCCCGCCGCTCTGCTTCTGGACGATCAGTGACACGGCGGTGTCACCGTCCAGGCGGCTCAGGCCGCGCGGCTCCTCGATGCCGTCCTCGATCCGCTCCACCAACTCGCGCAGTTTCGTCTGCACCCCATGGCGGGTGGCGACGATGATGTTGTTGAAGTCCTCCACACGCTGGATGCGGCCGACGACGCGCAACACCTGTTCGGAATTCCCCTGATCCACCCGCCCGCCGGGCAGTTCCAAGTTCTGCTCGGCGAGCGCCTTCCGCACATCCATGACTGTCAATTTGCTGCCGTTCAACTTATCCGGGTCCAGCACAATGTTAATCGCTCGCTGCTGCCCGCCGACGAGGATGACCGCCCCGACGCCGGGCACCGACCCTTCCAAATCCTCTTTAATCCGCTTCTTGGCGATCTCGGAGATCTCGCGCAAGTCCCGCTTGCCTGATACCGCAATCGTGACGACGGGCGTTGCATCGAGGTTAAACTTCTCCACCTTCGGGTAGTCGGTGCCGGGCGGCAGTTGGCCCTGGATGAGCGTCATCTTGTCGCGCACTTCTTGCGCCGCGATGTCGCCGTTCTTCTCCAACTTGAAGCCGACGACGATTTGCGAAATGCCCTCCTTCGTGGTGCTGCGCAACTCGTCAATGCCAGCGACGGTGTTAACGGCTTCCTCGACCGGCTTCGTGACGGCCGTCTCCATCTCCTCCACGCTCGCGCCCTTAAACGTCGTCGTCACGACCACGACCGGCACGTCCACGTTTGGGAATAACTCCACCCCCAGCCGCGCATAGGAGGCCACGCCCAGCACCACCGGCGCGAGGATGAGCATGGTGGTGAACACCGGCCGACGGATGCAGATGTCCCAGATGGCCATGAAAAGCTCCGTACAACGTTCTGATTAAAAGGAACGCGGATGACGCGGATTTCAACGCGGATGAAGAGATTTTTTGAAGACTGTTACGAGTTACGCAGTTGGTGTTGATTCCCCCCACCCGCTCCTCGCCTCCGGCTCGGATCGACCTCCCCCACGAGGGGGGAGGTTGGGGTTGTCTGTGTGAAATCCCTTGTG
>Ga0105046_10019559_pt1 | contig 10267 bp, 8 predicted proteins | sample MAT03_FD_78385 | JGI IMG/M metagenome (GOLD analysis project Ga0105046, IMG submission 78385) | Freshwater microbial communities from Lake Fryxell liftoff mats and glacier meltwater in Antarctica - MAT-03 (megahit assembly) | ecosystem: Environmental > Aquatic > Freshwater > Ice > Liftoff... | reverse complement strand
TGGAACTTCTGCAAAGCGGCAAGTCGCTCGCCCGGTTGCATCGGCTGGAACAGCGGTTGCGCTTTGTGCGCCGGGCGGGAGCCGTGGTGTCGGCCATCGCCGTGCTCGCGCTGGCCGCGTGGTGGTTTCAGGCGCGCCAGACCCGTGCCGCACGCACGCTGGCGGAGGACAACCGTCGTCTTGCCACGGAAAACGCCGAGCGCGTACGGCAGCTCAACGTCGCCCGCGGCGTCCGCTACATGGATGAAGGCGATCTCGGCAGCTCGCTGCTGTGGTTCGCCGGGGCCCTGAGGCAGAACACCAGCGATCCGGCCCGTGCCGAGAGGCACCGGTTCCGGTTGGCGAATCTGTTGCAGTTGCACCCGAAGCTGGTGGCGGCAATTCCCTTGAGCACGGGACCGAAAATCTTCGAGCAGTTTGATCAATCGCCGTTCGTCGTGGCGACCGAGGCCGGTCGCATGCTGGCGCGAACCGGCTCCGGGCTGGAACTGTGGGATCTCACGCTCCCACCGCGCCGGGTGCTGGAGGTGCCCAACGGCGGCGACTGGACCGCGTTTGACCTGACCACAGCCGGCAACCGTTTCTACGTGAGCAGTCCAGAGCGACGCCCCCAGATCTGGACCGTTGGCCCGGACGGAAAGGCCCGCATGGCTGAAGCCGAAGGGCCGCCGTTGGAGGCCGCTTGCTTTGCCTCCGATGGTAAATGGCTGGTCGGCAGCACGACCAACCGGACCTTCGTTTGGTTTGACACGGAAACCGGCAAACAAGCTGGCCTGCCGATCGGGCTCGGCGACTACGATGACCATGAGCACTCGCGGCGTGGAGACTGGTTCAGCTTCATCTACCCGAACGGAAAGACACGCGTTCTCGACGTCCTGAATCGCCGGCTGCTGGATGGCCCAAACTTGGGCCCGCAACCAGTCGCCGTTACTCCGGTGCTGAACGGCCAGCGGTTGCTGAGCTGGGCCAGGAGCGATCCGCAAACGCTCAACCAGTTGCGGCTTTGGGACACGAGCAGCGGAAAAGCGGCGGGCGCTCCGATCACCCTCCGCAAGGGTGCCACAGCCTGGTTCTACGACCAGCACATGACCCGGCTAGCCAGCGCCTGCGCGGATCAAACCGCTCGCGTCTGGAGTCTCGTCACTGGCGATCCGCTCAGTCCGCCGCTGGTGCATCCCACCCGGCCACGTGGGATCGCCTTGAGCGGTGACGGCACTCGCGTGGTGACAACGGCCATGGATGGTGTAGTGCGGGTCTGGGATGTGCGCTCCGGCCGGCTGGTCGTGCCGCCGCTGCTCCATGGAGGCGCCACCAAGTTCGCGAGCTTCGGCCCCGATGACTCCTTGCTGCTGGTGGCGGATGCGAGCGGAGTGCTTCGCATCTGGGACCTCGCCAGCCGCGACTCGTCGCAGAATACCCTCAACCTGACGGGCAAGCCGGGGACTGTGGCAATCAGCCCGGACGGCGAAGTGCTGGCCGCGTCCGGGGCAGGCGAAACCACGCTCTGGAGCATGAAGGATTACCAGCGCTTGGGCAGCTTCCGGACCCGCTCGGCCCGCGCGGAGTGGCCTCACTTCAGTCCCGATAGCCGTTACTTCGTCGCCTGCGACCGATGGCAAGGCGCGCGAGTTTGGGACGCGCCCACTGGCAAGCCCGCCGGCCCGCTGCTGGCCCACGGCACGAACACCATCGTGGAAGCAAACTTTTCTCCCGATGGACGCGAACTGGCGACCGCCGGCAAGGAAGACGCCACCGTCCATTTCTGGAACTGGGGGGATGGCAGCGAAACGCGCGCCCCTCTGGCGCTCACCAACCGGGCCATGAAGTCGGAATGGTCACCGCGCCAGGACCGACTGCTGGTCTGGACCGAACGCGGGCCGGGCGGAGTCACCGGGCTGTGGGATCTCGACAAGCGGTTGCTGCTGGGCGAACCGGCCTGGTGCAACGGCTCTTACAAATTCAGCCAAGATGGAACCCGGCTCGCGGTGGCAGATCCCTTCACCAACGTCCGGCTCTTCGACGGCGTGACGGGGGCGTTGGTGTGCGCGCCGCTCCAGCATTCGTCGTGGGTTTGGGGACTCGACTTCAGCCCGGACGGCACACGCCTCGCCACCGGCAGCCACGACCGCACGGTGGTGATTTGGGATGCTACGAACGGACGAAAGCTGCTGACGCTTCCCGCTGCGGAAGAACCAGTAACGGCAGTCGCCTTCGTGCAAGAAGGACGCTGGGTCGCGGTCTGGACGGAATCCGGCAAGGCGCGGTTGTGGAGCGTGTCCGACGGTGAACCGCTTACGCCCTGGGTGGAAATCGGCGAGCGGAACGCCTGGCTGGCGATTCACCCGAAACGGCTGATCTTCGCTGCCGGCCTTGGCCGCGGGATCAATCTGCACGAGTTCGCGCCGGCCTCGCAGCCAACGGACACGCTGGTCCGGATGGCGGAATTGTTCTCGGGCCGCAAGTTGGCGGGCGATGGCGGCAGTGCCACGCTCCCGGCAGAGCGATTGGTACAGATGCACGACGAATTACGTCGGCTGAATCCCGAGGGCTTCCAGTTGCCGGACGCGTTGCTGGCCCGCTGGCATGAGCGCCAGACAGCCGAAGGGCCGTCGCTTGATCGGCTCGAAAGCGCCCTTTAGCACCTGGCGCGACTCAGCCAACTTCAGCCCACCAACGCCGCCGTTCGCGACCGGCGTTCCAGGCTGGCCGGCCTTCGCGTGCCGCCACGCGACCCGGCTGCTTCCCTGCGGCTGATTGATCTCTCCGCTCTTTACACGGAATCGTTCGGCACACCGGTCGGGATGGGCTTCAACCACCTGCCGGTGGGCGTCCACCGCCTAGCCGGAACGGACTTCGACCTGCGCGGCCTGATCGAGCTGCAACACGCCGACCTGCGGCCCCTGTCCGTCGCCGTCGGCGACCGGGTCAGCTACATCCCCGTGCAGCAACGCTGCGCGCGGCTGCATTTCCTGCATGGCGTCAACGCCGCCGCGCCGGCGCGCACCGAGGTGGCGCGCTGGATTGTGCACTACGCGGACGGCGCCCAGCGCGTCTGGCCGGTGCGCTACGGTGAGCACCTCCGCCAGTGGTTGCTGCCCAACTCGGAGTCCCGAGATGCCACTCACGCCACGCTGGCCTGGCAGGGCCAGGGCGAGCCGGCGTCCGCCAATGCGGCCATGTGCCTTTACCAAGCCACCTGGGAAAACCCGCAGCCCGACGTAGAAATCACCCACCTCGAATTCCAGACCGGCGATGCGCCGCCGCAACCGTTCGTGCTGGCCATCACCGCGGAATGAAACACCCCGCGCGCCACACCAGCCTCGTTTCAAAAAATCTTCCGCTTTGTTGTAAGGTCCGGCCTTCTGCGCCGGTTTAACCCCCTGTAATGAACAATCATCTCCACTCAACAACCCCCTGCAAACCCTGAATCACCATCTCATCCTCGCCGCCGCCCTGCTGCTCGCGCCGCTCACCTCCACCCTCGCCCAGTCCACCTGGCAGACGGTGGATGATTTCACCCTCGGCAAAGGCGCGATCGTCAACGGCCTGGATGCAGCCGACAATGGCGTCGTTTTCACCGCTGGCGCCTACAACGATCTGACCGGTGTCACGCACGCCATTGTCCAGCGTAGTCTGGATGGCGGTGGCACCTGGAATACCGTCCTCGACCAGCCCGGTGCCACCGCCCGCGCCTGGAGCGTTCGCGTGGGGGGCTCCGGTCTCGTCTTCGCCACCGCCACCCTGCGGTCAACCAGGAATTCGGCGTGGAACGACTGGGCAACGTTTCGCTCGACCGACGGTGGCACCACCTGGAGCCGCGTGGACACCCTCACGGCTCCCAACTTCAAGGCCAATCCCAACGCCGTGGTCGAGGATTCTGCGGGACGGGTATTCGTCGGAGGAAATTACGGCGACTCGAAAAACGCGGACCACTTTCTGACCCGACGGAGTCTCGACGGCGGAACGTCGTGGACGACGGTCGATGATCAGGCTCCCGGCGGCTTCAATGTTGTTACCAGCCTCGCGGCCACGCCGTCGGGTGTTTTTGCGGCGGGTCACCTGCGCAATGTCTGGACGGTTCGCCGCAGCGTCAACGCCGGCGCTACCTGGGCAACCGTGGACTCGTTCCTGGCCGCCCCGGCGGGGAGTTGGTCCCACGCCAGCGGGATCGCTGCCGATGCGAATGGCAACCTCTACGTCACCGGTCAATCTCAGTTCCGCGTCCACAAAGTCACCGACCTCCACTGGATCACCCGGAAGAGCACGGACAACGGCGCGACCTGGAGCACGGTGGATGATGTCGTGCTGGGCACCAATCCCTACGGCCGGTCGGTGACCGTGGATGCCTTGGGGCACCTCTTCGCCAGCGGCTATTACACGAGCGGAAGCGCCTACCATTGGGTCACGCGAACCAGCGTTGACGCCGGAGTGACGTGGGTCACCTCCGACGACCTCATTGGGATCGGTTACGCCGCCGCCAGCGACGCCGTCGGCAATACTTTCACCGGTGGCCAGACGTCCCAGACAGACGGCACCCATGGTATCGTTCGCAAGCTGGCCGCACAATAAATCCGGGAGGCCGAATTCGATGAGGCCCTGAAACAATCACCTGGCTCAAAAATGATATTATGAATCCACGCACTTGCTACTTTCGCCTCGCCGGTCGGCTGCTCGTATGGGCAGCACTCGTAGGCACTGCATCCTCCCAGCAAATAGCCCAGCAGGCCTATGTCAAAGCCTCCAACACCGGGTCGGGGGACCAGTTCGGTATGGCGGTGGCGATCTCGGGCGATACCATGGTGGTTGGAGCTCCCTTGGAGGATAGCAGCGCCAGTGGCGTGAACGGCAATCAGAACAACAACACCGCTCTTGATTCGGGAGCGGTATGCATCTTCGTACGTACCGGGACCAATTGGGTCCAGCAGGCTTACCTGAAGGCCTCCAACCCCGCCAATGGGAATTGGTTTGGCTTCTCGGTGGCGATATCGGGCGATACCGTTTTGGTTGGGTCCATTTATGAATCCAGCAGCGCTCGAGGTGTGAACGGCAATCAAAACGACAGCAGTGCGTACTGGGCTGGTGCGGCCTACGTGTTCGTGCGCAACGGCACAAACTGGAGCCAGCAGGCTTACCTGAAGGCCTCCAATACCACCACTGCTTTGGTGTTTCCCCAGTTCGGCTTCTCGGTAGCAGTGTCCGGTGATACAGCCGTGGTCGGAGCGATTGGTGAGCCCAGCAGTTCTACGGGGGTCAATGGCGACGAGAGCGACCAAAGCGCCTATATGGCGGGGGCGGCGTACGTCTTTGTGCGCAACGGCAGCACCTGGACCCAGCAAGCCTATCTCAAAGCCTCGAACACCGATGCGCGTGACATGTTCGGCTCCTCGGTCGCAATCGCGGGGGAAACGGTGGTCGTCGGGGCACCCGAGGAGTCAAGCAACGCCACCGGAGTGAACGGCGACGGGAGCAACACCAGCGCCGCCGACTCCGGTGCGGCCTATGTCTTCGTGCGTAACGGGATCGACTGGACCCAGCAGGCCTATCTGAAGGCTTCCAACACGGATCGTGCTGACGAATTCGGCTCGTGGGTGTCTCTGTCAGATGACACGTTGGTAGTCGGGGCGATTGCGGAATCCAGCAGTGCCACCGGGGTGAACGGTGACCAAACTAACAACAGCGTCTCACGGTCTGGCGCGTCCTACGTCTTTGTGCGCAACGGCACCGCCTAGAGCCAGCAAGCCTATCTCAAAGCCTCCAACACCGGGGCCGGTGACAACTTCGGTGCGTCGGTGGCGGTGTCGGGCGACACGGTAGTGGCCTCGGCCCACCAGGAAGCCAGCAACGCTACCGGCGTCAACGGCAACGAGAGCGACAACAGCGCCCCGGGCTCCGGCGCGGCCTACGTCTTTGTTCGCAGTGGAACGAACTGGAGCCAGCAGGCCTATCTCAAGGCCTCCAACACCGGTACCAATGATAACTTTGGAGGAGGGTTCAATGTAGGGCAGGCTGGGGTGTCAATATGGGGCGAAACCGTGGTGGTCGGGGCGAATCTGGAGGACAGCAATGCCCGAGGGGTCAACAGTAATCAAGTCAACAATTCCGCCAGCGATTCAGGCGCGGCCTACGTCTTCACCGGCCTGGGTCCGGTACCCCTCAACTTGCCCTCGTGCCGTCTGGAAACAGCATCACGCTTCCCTGGCCCACCAGCGCCACCGGCTTCCTCCTCCAATCCGCCACCACGCTAACCAACGGCGGCAACTGGCAGGATTCCAACCTGACGCCCACCGAGACCAACGGCCAGAACGTCGTCATGGTGGACACAACCAACACCGCCGGCTTCTTCCGCCTGCGCGGGCCCTGAGTCAATGGGGCGAGATCGGGGCCTCGTATAACTCAGCCGTCGGGAGGCATCCCCCGGAGGGTATTGTAGAAAATCGAAAGTTGATATCTCGATTTTCCAATGTAACCGCTAAAGCATGATACCTCGACCGGATTATTTGGCGGCGATAGACGAGCGAGTGAAGCATAATCCAGTGGTAGCGCTGCTGGGGCCGCGGCAATCCGGCATGCTGCTGGCGCCGCTCGCCTCCACATTCGCCCAACCAACCTGGACCACCGTCGATGGACGGCTCAGATCCTTCAGGCGTGGCACGCGCGGGACTTGGTCACCGCCGCCTGGAGTAGGTGTTGGCTCTTCCATGAGTCGGCATCTTCAAAGGTACGAAAGCGAAAAACGTCTTTCGGGTAAGGCAAGCTGGAAAAAGGCTCAATTCGTCACTTTCTTGTAAGGTCTGCCTCAGCCCGCCGGTTTAACCCTGTGTAACCAAGGAAATCTTGAAACCAATAACACTATGACCAAGAACCAGTTTCTACTATCGTTCACCGGCGCTCTCCTGCTCGCGCCGCTCACTCCCACCCTCGCCCAGTCCACCTGGCAGACGGTGGATGATTTCCAATACGCTCCAGGCAAAGGCACCAGTCCTTGTGGAGTCACGGCGACTCCGGCTGGCGCGATTTTTGTGAGCGGCGCCGCCTATGATGCCGGCAACCTCCAGCGCGGGTTTGTCAATCGCAGCCTGGACGGGGGCGCCACCTGGGATCTCGTGTTTGACCTGCCCGGGGCTTCCTCGGCCAGTTGCTGGGCCGTCGCGGCCGCGCCGTCCGGCACCCTCTGGGCCACCAGCAGCCTGAATTCCACCAACTGGCTTACGCATTCCTCCACGGATGGGGGCGCGGCCTGGGTGCTCTCGGATTCCTACCGGGGCAACGGCCGCAATGCCGTGCCCTTTTGCACCACCGTGGACCCCGCCGGTCGGATCTTCGTCGGCGGATTCGTCTGGGATGCGCAAGGCAAGCAGCACTTTTTCGTCCGGCGGAGCATGGATAACGGAGCAACCTGGAAAACCGTGGATGACCTCGCGGGGTCCATTTCGCGTGTGGAGGGAATCGCCGCCACTCCCACCGCCGTCGTGGCTGCGGGACGGCTCTCCAACGTCTGGCTGGTGCGCCGCAGCACCGATGGTGGCAACACCTGGACCTCCACCGATACATTTCGGCTGAGTTCCGGTGCCCCTTCCTATGCCTACGGGGTGGCGACGGACGCGAACGGCAACTTCTATGTCACGGGCCAAGCGGTTTCCACGGTGAACAAGGTTTCGCAAGCGCACTGGATCACGCGGAAGAGCGCCGACAACGGCAGCACCTGACGGACGGTGGATGATTTTGTTTCCGCCGGTGGCTGGCCGCGGGGAGTCACGGTGGATGCCTTTGGCCGCGTGTTTGTGACCGGAGCAGTGGGAAATCTCTGGACTGTGCGCGGGAGCGCCGACGGCGGTGCGACCTGGACCACCACAGACAACTTCAACCTCACGCCGACGGGCACTTCCACCGCTCGTGCCGTGGACGCCGACGCGAGTGGCAATGTGTTCGTTACTGGCTACGCTGCCGCCGCCGACGGCACCAGCCACGGCATTGTCCGCAAGTTGGCGACACCGTGATCCGAGCGTCAGAAACGTAGATTCCAGTCAGCAACTGAAAGAAACCATGAAGACTCCTCAAACTCCTCTCGCCGCGCCAGCCCGTCTGTCGATTATCAGACTCCTGCGCCTCGCGCAACTCTGCACCGCGTTGGGCTGTGTTGCCCTCGCATGCATCGCCCAGCCGGCGAAAGCCGCCGTGACCGAGGCATGGGTTCAGCGCTATGACGGCCCGGCAAACAGCGATGACCAACCCCGCGCCATAGCGGTGGACGCCAGCGGCAACGTGGCGGTAACGGGAACGTCGTTCAACGGCACCAATTGGGATTGCTACACCGCCAAGTATGCAGCGGGGAATGGCGCACTGGTCTGGGAGCATCGCTACAACGGCCTGGGGAATGGGCACGACTACGGCTATGCGGTGGCAGTTGACACCAGCGGCAACGTGGTGGTGACGGGATCGTCCTACAGCAGCAGCAGCACTGTCGAATACTACACGGTCAAGTACGCGGCCGCAGACGGCGCGGTGCTCTGGGAGAAACACTACAACACCCAAGTGGCTACGCCGCAGCGATCGCGCTGGCGCTGGACAGCAGCGGCAACGTGGCGGTCACGGGATCTTCTTTTGCTGTTGGAGGAAACATGAATTATTACACAGCCAAGTATGCCGCGGCGGATGGCGCACTGCTCTGGGAACATCGCTACAACAGCCCAGTGGATCGGAACGCGTACGCCAAGGCGGTGGCAATAGACAGCAGCGGTAACGTAATCGTGACGGGACGATCCCAATTCGTGGCCGGGGGAGGGCAGTTTTACTACACAGCCAAGTATGCGGCAGCCGACGGCAGGCTGCTCTGGGAAAAACGATACAACGGCCCCGGGAACGGAAACGATAAACCTGGCGGCGTAGCGGTGGACTCCGTTGGCAACGTCGTGGTGACAGGGTCCGCCTACGATGGGTTGCCAACCAATAACGGGTATAGTTCCTACATGGCCAAGTATGCGGCAGCAAATGGCGCACTCCTCTGGAAGAAATCTGATTCGGCATTTACGGCTAGCACAGAAACAGAAAGAATGCCGGTTGTTGTCGACGCCAGTGGCAACGTGGTGGTGACAGGGATGGTGACAGGGATGTCTAACGGAGATTATTACACAGCCAAGTATGCAGCGGCGGACGGCGCGCTGCTCTGGGAGAAACGCTGCAACGGCCCGGCCAACGGGGACGATCGTGTTTCCAGCCTCGCCCTCGGCCCCAACGGCATGGTTGCCGTTATCGGTTCCTCCGTCGGTACCTCCGGCAATCAGGACTTCGCCACCGTCGTTTACTGGGAGAGTCTGCCGGCGGTCTCAATCGCGATGGTTCCGGAGGGCGTCCGCCTCCGCTTCAGCGGCGTCCCCGGCAGGAGCTACAACATCGAGCGTGCCCCTGCCGCCACCGGCCCGTGGAGCATTATCATCACGTCCACCGCCCCGCTCGGTGGTCTCATTGAGTTTGTGGACACCAATGCGCCAGCCGGCCCTGCCTTTTACCGCACCAGTGTTCCGTAGCATCCAAGGAGCGCAAGCCGTCACCAGGTTCGTCCTGCAATCCGCCACCGCGCTGACCAACGGCGGCGACTGGCGGAACTCCTCGCTGACATCCATCGTGACCAACAGCGAGAACGTGGTGACCGTGAATTCAACTTCCCCCGCCGCCTTCTTCCGCCTGCGGAAGCCGTGACCCGCCATGCCGACTCGAAAGTCGGCGTTACGTGACGCCGGTTCGCGAATCGGCGGCGACCGAGCGGCGAGTCGGCGGGATGGGATGCTTGCCTCCGCCATCTGGCTCGTTGCGGCTGGGGCAGCGCCTTTGCTACCATCCCGCCCGCATGACCGAGATTCCGAAGGCCTACGAACCAAAGGCCGTTGAAGAAAAGTGGTACCAGTTCTGGCTGGACCACGGCTGCTTCACCGCCGATCCCGCGTCCCCCAAGCCCGCCTATTCCATCGTCATCCCGCCGCCGAACGTCACCGGCATGCTCCACTTGGGGCACGTCTTGAACAATACCATCCAGGACATCCTCTGCCGCAAGGCGCGCATGGACGGCAAGGAAGTCCTCTGGCTGCCCGGCACCGATCACGCCGGCATCGCCACGCAGGCGGTCGTCGAACGCGCGCTCCGCAAAGAGGGCAAGATGAAGCACCGGGACGACCTCGGCCGCGAGAAATTTCTCGAACACGTCTGGACCTGGAAGGAAAAGCACGGCGGCATCATCATCCAGCAGCTCAAGAAACTCGGCTGCTCCTGCGAC
>Ga0105046_10019557_pt1 | contig 10268 bp, 5 predicted proteins | sample MAT03_FD_78385 | JGI IMG/M metagenome (GOLD analysis project Ga0105046, IMG submission 78385) | Freshwater microbial communities from Lake Fryxell liftoff mats and glacier meltwater in Antarctica - MAT-03 (megahit assembly) | ecosystem: Environmental > Aquatic > Freshwater > Ice > Liftoff... | reverse complement strand
TTGCCAATGTCTATGCCATTGTAAACCTGGCGAAAGGATTGAATTTTAAAGCCAGTGCCGGCGTCGACGCTTTTTCGGTAAAAGACAATCGCTTTGTTCCCAATTACATACTAAGATCGAAGCCTAACAATGGCGATGCTGTTGTGGCCACGGTAGATGGCCAAAGCTGGCTCACGGAGTTTACCCTGACGTATGCCAATACCATCGGCAAACGCCACACGTATGACCTTTTGCTCGGCAATACCTATCAGGGATTTCATTCCGAGCGATTGTTTGCTTTCGCGCTTGATTTTCCGGACAACCGTACCGGATGGCATAGCCTGGGAAGTGCCCTCAACCCGCAACCTTCTGGTACCAGTGAGTCGAACTGGGGCATCAAATCCTACCTGGGGCGCATAAATTATGGTTTTGACAACAGGCTCCTGCTTACTTTTACTGGCAGGGTAGACGGTGCTTCCAAGTTTGGAAAAAACAATAAATACGGCTTTTTCCCTTCCGCAGCCATCGCCTGGAAGCTGCATGAGGAGGACTTTATCCAAAAACTCGGATGGTTTTACACCCTCAAACCGCGCTTTAGCTACGGTGTGATCGGCAACCAGGATATATTCCCGTATGCTTCGCTGGCAACCGTTGGCGCCGTTGGGCAGGGTGTTTTTAACAATAACGAAGCATACATTGGGCAAGAGCCACTGCGCTATCCCAATCCCGACCTGAAATGGGAGCGCACCTCGCAGGCAGATTTTGGTTTGGATATGGAATTTGCCAGAGGCAGGGTGGGCGCCACGTTTGATGTATACCAAAAGCAAACAACTGACCTACTGCTCTTCACGCCTTTACCCGCCACGACCGGCTTCACCGGGGCACTTTTCAATATCGGGGGATTGCGCAACCGGGGCCTGGAACTTGCGCTCAACACCGTCAACCTGACCGGCGCGTTTAAATGGCAAACAGACCTGAACTTTTCCGTTAACCGCAATGAAATCACGGAGCTTGCTCAAGGGCAAGACATTTTTATACCCGGCGTGCTAACCGTACCTGCAGGATGGAGCATTCTTCGGGAAGGTGAGTCCATCGGCACCTTCTATGGACTTCTTTCTGACGGGCTTTTTCAGACAAACGAGGAGGCAATGACCAGCCCTCACCTGAAAGCGCAATTGCCCAAAGCAGGCGACCGGAAATACAAAGACATCAACAGCAGAGATACGCAAGGCAAACTGACCGGGCAGCCAGATGGCATCATAGACGAAGCCGATCGTACAATCATTGGCAATGCCACGCCGGATTTCTTTTGGGGTTTGACCAATAAATTTTCCTGGAAAGGCCTCGACCTGTCCGTCTTTATCCAGGGTGTACAGGGCAATCAAATCGCGAATGCATATTTATTTGAAATTGGCTCGCTTAATTCGGAAACCAATGTGCTGAAGGAGTTTTACGACAAGCGCTGGACGCCGGAGAATCCCAACAATATTTATCCTAAAGTCAATCCTTCCGAGCGCAACATTTTCAGTGATGCACAAATAGAAGATGGTTCTTTTATCCGCTTAAAGAACATCACCATGGGGTATACCCTGCCCGTGAAATGGCAGCAGCGGATGAAAAGCAACAATTTCCGAATTTACGCAAGTGCCAACAACCTGAGGACATTTACAAAATACAGAGGCTATGACCCGGAGGTAAATGCATTCGGACAAAGCAATCTGCTGCAAGGGATCGACTACGGCGGCTACCCCTTGGCCACCTCGTTCATCGGCGGTATTCAACTAAACTTTTAATTTCCTGATCAACTAAAAGTTATGAAAAAGATATTGTTTCGCTATTTGCTCGCTTCTATACTGCTGTTATGCGGCGTTTTGGCCTGTAAGAACCTGCTCGAGGAAAATCCGCAAGACCAGGTTTTTATCGAGAATTTTTTCGAGACGGAAAATGACGCCACGGCTGCGGTCAACAGTATTTATGCTATTTTGAATGCGACCAGTTCGGCGCCCAATTTTGGCGGCGTTTATTTTAGCGCCTACTGGGTTACAACCGGGCTTGCGTCCGATGAGATGGCAAACAGGCTTGCTGTGCCCGACTTTGATCAGTTGGCAAATTTCAGCTATCGTCCGGTGAACGGCGTTTTGTACGAGTTCTGGACGCTCGCTTACAAAGGCATCAACAATGCCAACTTTGCCATTGACGGTATCCCAAAAGTAAAAGCGGATGATGCCTTTAAAAATCGGCGCATTGGCGAGGCCAGGTACTTGCGCGGCATGCTTTATTTCGATTTGGTTCGCTGGTTTGGCGACATCCCGCTGGTGCTGCGCCTGGGCGGAGCGGTGACGCCATCGCGCAATTCCAAAAATGAAGTATACACGCAGATTATCAGTGATCTGGAGTTTGCAGCGGCCAATTTGCCTGAAAGTTACGCCCCCAACGATGGCCTGGGCAGGGCAACCAAAGGTTCGGCAACAGGCCTTTTGGCAAAAGTTCACCTGACAACCGGAGCATGGCAAAAATGTATTGATGCCTGCAACAGCGTCATAAGCTCCGGCAAATACGGGCTGTACAATGATTTTGCAGAAGCGTTTCGTGTCCCCAATGAGAACGGAAAGGAAACCTTGTTCAGCGTAGGTTTCGGCACGGCAAACAACAGTATTTCATTCTGGGAAGAAGGGCAATTCAACGTTCGCCTGTTGCCCAGAAAACTCAGCGGGCAGATACCAGGGGTGAATGCCCAGGGCTGGCAGGTGGCTACCCAGAACCTTTATGATAGTTATGACCCGCAAGACCGGCGTCGGGAAGTGACGCTGTTGACCACCATCAATAACGTGGATGGATCGACTACCACGGTGGAGCCGCACATCCAGAAATATTGGGACAGGGTGAATGAACCGCTTGCAGGCAATACCAGCCACGATTTTCCTTATCTGCGATACGCGGATGTGTTGCTGATGAAAGCCGAGGCCTTAAACGAATTGAACAACAGCCCAAACCTCGACGCCTACGATGCCGTCAATCAGGTGCGCAAACGTGCCCGTTTCAACGGGACTACCGAATTGCCCATTCTGCCGGATTTGCAAGGGCTGTCGTATGAATCATTCAAGGACGCACTCCTGCTGGAGCGCCGGCATGAATTTGCCGGAGAAGGCCATCGTTGGTTCGATTTGGTGCGCTTCCAAAAACTGGAAGCACTCGTGCCGATCGCCAAGTCCGGCGTACAACCACAGCCCTTTCACTATTTTTTCCCGATCCCGCAAGGAGAGCTTGACTTGAACCCCAATTTGTTGCCACAGAACATGGGATACTAAGCTCATCATCATTTTTTTATCGCACAACAATGGCAGTTATCGCAATAGATCTCGGTGGTACGAGGATAAAATTCGGTCTGGTAGCGGACGGACAAATGCGCGCGTCCACGACGGTAGATGTCCCTTCAAGCGACAGCTTTGCTGCGGTATTGCCCGTGATTGAAAAGCAAATCAGCCAACTGATGCAAGAAACGGGACATACAAGCATCGAGGGCATCGGCATGGCATTTCCGACCATTGTGGACAGTGATCGAATGCAGCTTTTGTATAAATACGTAAAATACAACGATGCCAACGACCTCAACCTGAGGGCCTGGGCGCAGGAAAAATGGGCGGCGCCATTAGTCCTGGAGAACGACGCGCGGGCAGCTTTGCTGGGCGAATGGCAATATGGTGCAGGCATGGGCTCAGATCACCTCGTCATGGTCACCATCGGCACGGGCGTTGGTAGTGCGGCGTTGGTTGATGGCGTATTATTGAAGGGCAGCCACTATTTAGCGGGCAATCTCGGGGGGCACCAAAATATCCGTTTTGATGGCGTGCGGTGCAATTGCGGCAATGTAGGCTGTTTGGAAAGCGAAGCCTCGTCGTGGGCATTGCCGGCCATTATGCGAAGGTATCCTGGCTATTCCGAAAGTGCTTTTGCTCAGGGAGAAAATGAGGATTTTGAAGCGGTATTCCGTTTGGCTGCTTCCAAAGACGCTTTTGCCGTAACCATCCGGGATCATTGTCTTGAAGTCTGGGCCGCAGGTATCCTGAACCTCGTTTTTGCCTATGATCCGGAACGGGTGGTCATTGGCGGTGGCGTCATGCATAGTGCGGACGTGATTTTGCCCTTTTTACAACATAAAATGGATCAGGCTGCCTGGTTGCCTGAAAATGCCGTTCAGTTGGTCGCCGCGGAACAACCCGATTGGGCCGGCGTACTGGGGATGGCCTATTTGGCAACCAAAGCCCAATCATAATCACAACCGAATATCAGTTTGAACTCGAATTACGACAAATTACCAAGCATTAAGATTACCGGTTACGACAAGGAATGTTGGGCCGGCTGGAATGTCATTCTCGAAAGAATACAAGATGAGATGGCTGTTCAGTCTACAGCGCGAACGGTTATCGTCGTGGAAACCTATCCCGGTGTTGCCGATAGAGAGATTATGAATGCGATTGAAACAGGTCTTCCACAAACCAATTTCTTTCCCGCAAGCCATACTTTTCTAGGGGAGGCCGCCATTGACCAATTGACTTACCCCGATGTCACAGACGACCGAATTTTTGGGTTCATGACGCGCTTAACAATCGAGCAGTTTTTTGACCCCTTGAAATTGGAGCAGATGCGCGCGCGCATCCGGGATACAAGCGGGCCAATACTCGTGTATGGTACGGGGGCCGTTGTGGTAGCGGAGCATTGGGACATATTGATTTATGCCGATATGGCCCGTTGGGAAATCCAGCAGCGGATGCGGCGGCAAGAAATATCCAACCTGGGCGTCCGGAACCACACGCTGGAATTCAGCCGCATGTATAAGCGCGCATACTTCGTGGATTGGCGCGTGGCAGACCGGTTGAAGCGAAAACTGCTTGATCAAATTGATTTTGTAGTAGATACCAATGAAAAAAACCATCCCAAAATGGCCACAGGCGAAGCCTTTCGGGATGCCCTGCGCCAGTCGGTACAGCGACCATTCCGGGTAGTGCCCTTTTTCGACCCGGGTCCCTGGGGCGGACAGTGGATGAAAGAAGTTTGCGACCTCGATCGATCCGAAACCAACTATGCCTGGTGCTTCGATTGTGTGCCAGAAGAAAACAGCCTGCTGCTCGATTTTGGGACCATCACGATGGAGATTCCCGCGATTGATCTTGTCTTTTTCCAGCCAAGACCCTTGCTTGGAGAAAATGTTTTCTCCCGTTTTGGCGCTGAATTCCCCATTCGGTTCGACTTTTTGGATACAATGGAGGGTGGAAACCTCAGTTTGCAGGTACACCCCCTGACAGAATATATCAGGGAACATTTCGGCATGTATTATACCCAGGATGAGAGCTATTATATGCTGGATGTAAAAGACGATGCCTGTGTTTACCTCGGGCTGAAAGAGGATATTAAACCGGAACAAATGATTGCCGAACTGGAGGCTGCCGAACAAGGCGAAACGGCTTTTGACGCGGAAAAACACGTCGCGCGCTGGCCGGTGCAAAAACACGACCACGTACTCATTCCTGCCGGAACGGTTCATTGTTCCGGCAAGAACAGCATGGTACTGGAAATTAGTGCCACGCCCTACATCTTCACGTTTAAACTCTGGGATTGGGGCCGTCTTGGAATGGACGGCTTGCCCAGGCCCATCAACATCGGGCATGGCAAGGAAAACATACTATGGGATAGAACCACCGACTGGGTGCGGACAAACCTGCTCCATCGCGTTGAATTAATTGCCGAAGGAAATGGCTGGAAAGAGGAAAGAACCGGGCTGCACGAAACGGAATTTATTGAGACACGTCGCCATTGGTTCAGCCAAAAAGTGCCGCACAACACTGCCGGAAACCTTCAGGTGCTCAATCTGGTGGAAGGCAGAGAAGTTATAGTAGAAAGCCCGACAGGCGCTTTTGAACCTTTTATGGTGCATTATGCAGAAACTTTTATTGTGCCTGCTGCTGTAGGAGACTATACCATTCGGCCTTTTGGCGAAAGCGAAGGTCGGGAATGCGCCACTTTGAAAGCGTTTGTCAGAACTTAACAGGACAGTATTAAAGATCAACTAAACGGTCAACTCAATTCGATATGTCACTATCAACGAATACCACCGACAGCCTAAATATGCGCACAGTTTACCTACTCACCGCAGTGGCTGCGCTCGGCGGGTTACTTTTCGGGTACGATACTGCGGTCATTTCCGGCGCCATTGGTTTTTTGAAAATTAAATTCCAGCTCTCTGCTGCTATGACGGGTTGGGCAGCCAGCAGTGCCATCATCGGCTGTATTTTCGGAGCAATGTTTGCCGGTTGGGCCAGCGACCGTTTCGGGCGAAAAAAGGTGCTCATTTTGACGGCCATTTTGTTTGCGATATCCGCCATTGGAGCGGCAATTCCGGCCACGCTGACCCAATTTGCCATCTTTCGCTTTATTGGAGGTTTAGGCATCGGGGCCGCATCGATGGTTTCCCCCTTGTACATCACGGAGTTGGCGCCCGCTAAAATTCGGGGCAAACTCGTGTCGTATTACCAACTGGCTATTGTGATCGGTATCCTGGTAATTTTCTTCGTGAATACCCTCATCCAGGGCTCCGGCGATGAGGCCTGGAATGTTGAATACGGCTGGCGTTATATGATGGCATCGGGCTTACTGCCGGCATTGCTGTTCCTAATCGCCTTGTTTTTTGTGCCGGAAAGTCCCCGTTGGCTGAGCAAGGAAGGCCGCGATGCGGAGGCTTTGGCTGTGTTGTCGAGCATCAACGGCGTCTCTAAAGCCAGCGAGATACTGGAAGAAGTAAAAGCAACGCTGCAAGAAGAACAAGGCACCTTGCAGGAGTTGTTTGCGGGGCGTTTTCGAAAAGCCATTTTTGTCGGCATTGTTTTATCCATCTTTTCCCAGGTACAGGGCATTAATGCCATCATGTACTATGCGCCGGAAATTTTCAAAGCGGTTGGCACGGGCACCGATGCGGCATTTCAACAGACGGTTATCATCGGCGTGATCAATGTATTGTTCACGTTCGTTGCCATCCAATGGGTGGACAAACTGGGCCGAAAAACCTTGTTGTTATTTGGCGGAGCAGGGATGGGCATAAGCTTACTGATGGTCGGCCTGGCGTTTCATTTCGGCTGGACGGGCTACGGGCTGCTGGTTTTTATCCTCCTCTACATCGCTTCTTTTGCGGCTTCTTATGGCCCGGTCACCTGGGTGGTGATTTCCGAAATTTTCCCGATCAAAATGCGCGGCATCGCGATGTCTGTAGCCACGTTTGCCCTCTGGGTTGCGGTTTACCTCGTGACACAGATGTTCCCGATTTTGCTTGAAAACGCAGGCCCGGCAGCTACTTTCTGGATATTCGGCGCGATGTCATTGCTGGCCTTCTTTTTCGTTTGGTCACAGTTACCGGAGACGAAAGAGCGGACGCTGGAAGAAATTGAACAGTCGTGGTAAAAGGTAAAATTTCGCTTCTAAACATGTCATTTTCGCAATTTATGAACAGATATTTCTCCATAACCCTGCTGCTTTTTACCAGCATCTGCGCTGCACAAACAGGAAAAAAATTGCCTGTTGACTATGTGGATTGCATGATTGGAAACCACGATAGTCGCTGGATGCAATTTCCCGGCGCTTCCATGCCTTTTGGTATGGTAAAACTCAGTCCCGACAACCAGCGTCAGGGCTGGAAAGCGGGCTACGAATACGAGATCAACAGCATTTCCGGCTTCAGCCACCTCCATTCCTGGACCATGGATGGCCTGCTCATGATGCCCACAATGGGTAAATTGCAGATAGAGCCGGGAAAGGAAAACGACCCCGATGGCGGTTATCGCTCCCGCTTCCGGCACGAAACAGAAACGGCCACTCCCGGCTACTATTCCGTGATGCTCGACGATACGAAAATAAAGGCGGAGATCACGGCGACTACCCGTGCGGGATTTCAGCGCTATACCTTTCCAAAATCCGACAGCGCCCGGGTGATGATCGACATGCAAATCGAGTCGGAATACGGCACCGAGTTATTTGACGCACATATCACCAAGGTCAGCGATACCGAGATAGAAGGCTATTCATTGCAGCAAAGCCTTCGGGGTGCTGGTTGGAACGAGTACCAATTGTATTTCGTCATCCGGTTCAATAAACCGTTTTACTCCTTCAACGGCTGGACGCGGGATGGGGTGCAACGCAATGTCAAGACCTTGTTTTCAGGCTGGGATCACGGCGATTTCGGGGCATTTGTGCACTTCAAAACAAAGACAAACGAGCAAATTCTGGTGCAAACCGGCATTTCTTTCGTCAGCCTCGAACAAGCACGGCTTAACCTTGATACCGAAATCACGAAACCTTTTGGCTGGGACTTCGATGCCGTGCACAACAACGCCCGCAAGGTGTGGAACGACCTTTTAAGTGTCATTGAAATTGAAGGCAAAGATGAAGTAGACAAAAAGAAATTCTACACCAATCTATACCGTGTTTATGTCGGCCGTACCATTTACAGCGATGTAAACGGCAAATACGTGGATATGTATGAGAAAGTGCAACAACTCGCCAATCCCGATTTGCCCATGTACGGCGGAGATGCTTTCTGGAATACTTTCTGGAACCTGAACCAGGTGTGGACCCTCGCCACGCCCGACATTGCCGATAAATGGGTGGCATCGCTGCTCGAATTTTACGACAAAGGGGGCTGGCTTTGCAAAGGCCCGGAGGGTTTGGAGTATTCCGGTATTATGGTGGCCTCGCACGAGATTGAACTGATTGTCAGTTCCTACCAGAAGGGTATCCACCGGTTTTACGACGGGGAACACGCCTATACCGCCATGAAACACAATCAAACGGAGCAGGGAATCCCCCACCCGGGCGGCGGTTTTGCCGGCAATCGCTCGCTGACCGAGTATATGAAATACGGTTATGTGCCCTACGAATATGGTCCTACCTCCAATACGCTCGAATACGCTTATGATGATTGGGCCGTCAGTCAGATGGCAAAAAAATTAGGGAAAACAGACGACTACTGGTATTTCAAACACCGGGCCAACAACTACAAAAACATCTGGGATCCTACGGTTGGCTACATGAACCTTCGCCTGGCCGATGGCAAGTACAAACAGCCCTTCGAACCGTATTGCTGCACCACCTTCCTGGGTTCCGGCTGGGTGGAAGGAAACGCCTGGCAATTCAGCTGGTTTGTGCCGCAGGACATGAAAGGCTTGATTTCACTCATGGGGAAAGACGAATTTAATCGCCGCCTGGAAGAAGGATTTGTCACTTCCCGGAAGTGGAAATTCAACTCCGAATATACCGACGAGAACAGCCTTTTTGCCATGGGTGTATTGCCTATCAACCATGGAAACCAACCCAATATGCAGGCGGCCTACCTCTACAATTATTCCGGAAAACCCTGGCTCACGCAAAAGTGGGCGCGGGAAATCATGGAGATCTTCTATGGCAGCGGCCCAATGGACGGCTGGCCGGGCGATGAAGACCAGGGGCAAATGGGCGGCTGGTACGTCATGAGCGCGATGGGCCTGTTCGAGATGCGGGGCGGCTGCGATGTGGCGCCCACTTACGAGATCGGTAGTCCCTTGTTTGACAAAGCCACCATCCACCTCGATCCCAACTATTACAGCGGTGGCACTTTCACCATCGAGGCCGCGAATAATTCTAAGGAGAACCGGTATGTCCAGTCGGCCACGCTCGATGGGCAGCCATTGACAAAGCCCTGGTTTTACCATAAAGACCTGGTAGATGGCGGCAAACTGGTACTGGTCATGGGCCCAGAACCGAACGAGAACTGGGGCAGCAAAGAGGGCGATGCTCCCCCTTCCATGACGGATGAAAATTGACCATGCAGATGACCATAACGCGAACATACCTTTTCCTCCCATTCCTTTTTTGCAGCTGCAAAAAAGCGGAACCGGCTTTGTTCGAATTGTTGTCGCCTGCACGCACGGGTATTGATTTTAACAACACGCTTTCGGAGGGCGACAGCCTCAACATCCTCAACTACGTGTATTACTACAACGGCGGCGGCGTTGGCATCGCGGATTTTAACCATGACGGGCTCGAGGATGTTTTTTTTGCCGGCAATGAGGCCTCCTGCCGCCTGTACCTGAATAAAGGCAATCTGAGCTTTGAAGACGTCACGCAACAAGCGGGGCTCACCACCACACAGTGGTGCACTGGCATCGCGGTGGCCGATGTGAACAATGATGGCTGGGCAGATATTTACGTCTGCACGGCCGGGTATCCGCAGCCGGAACGGCGGAAAAATTTGCTGTTTATCAATCAGG
>Ga0105046_10019556_pt1 | contig 10268 bp, 8 predicted proteins | sample MAT03_FD_78385 | JGI IMG/M metagenome (GOLD analysis project Ga0105046, IMG submission 78385) | Freshwater microbial communities from Lake Fryxell liftoff mats and glacier meltwater in Antarctica - MAT-03 (megahit assembly) | ecosystem: Environmental > Aquatic > Freshwater > Ice > Liftoff... | reverse complement strand
GTACAAAGGCATCAAGGTGCTGGGCTTTACGCTCGATTTTGAGGCGAATCTGACGCTGCCTTCGGGTATTGGACTGGGGAAGGGGGTGAGCACGGGGTTGGGGGTGGTGCGGAGGGTGAGGAATCAGAATAAAAAATTACCGTAAACATAACCATTTAATCTTATGATAAACAAGAATTTGCCTCATCTTTTATGGTTTATTTTCGGTATTTTCCTGACCCTCGCTATTTGTGGATATGCTTGGTGGGCTAGCTATGGGTTGATTCCAGGTCAAGTGGATAATCTGCAAAAAGAAGTTCAACTTCTTAGTACGCAGACAGATACCGCAAAACTGCACACACTTAGCCTGGACAAACTTGAATTTAAAATTCATCAGGTTGAAAAGGGCATTCGAAGCGATTATGATTGGTTACAGAAGTTTGGCTTGCCCCTGACGGTTATAGCTTTAGTGGGTCTCTTCTTCTCGCTTTACAAGTCGGCACTTGGATTTGCTCTTCAGAATGCAAAGGCGGATATAGATCGCTATTATCTGCCAGATGAGGAGCGGTTCAAACGCGAAAAAAAATTGCTGGTGCTGACCAAAGAAGGCGGAGACTCAGGGTTTATTCGCAGATTGCTCCAAGACACTGGGTTTCTGGCAGCGTCAACCATCCCGGACAACGTGAAGAAACTTGATGAAGAGACCTTGCTTAAAATTCTGGATGGCCACGACTACGACCTGATTTTCCTGAATAACGAAAATGTAGCGTTTGAGGATGATGAAATCAAGACCTGTCATAGCAAAACACCAGGCTACACCATGATTTTCAGTTTCAACAAAAACCTGCCTACCGACATAGTAGCTTCCCAACGGGCAGCCTCCGCCAACTTCAAGTCTCAGATTTACGGCAATCTCATCAACGCACTCAAATATCAAAAATACCTGCGTAAACCTTCGGGTAGCGGGCAAGCATGAATAGCAGTCAACGATGTCGCCTATTCTTATTTGCGTGGACAAAATGTTTCCAAATCTAGGGAAAAGAGGGTAAGGCCAACGAGCAACGACAACTTTTTCGCACCAATTCCAACATCAAACAATGACCCACGCCGAAACGCAACTGTACAAAGCCGCTCTCCTGCACGACATCGGGAAACTGATCTTCCGCTCTGGCGACCGGGAGCGGCACCCTGTGTCGGGCGGGAAATTTGTGGAAGCATTGCTCCGTGACGACACCATTAGCCACATCGTGCGCAACCACCACAAGGCGGACTGGCGAAAAAACCGAGAGCCAACGCTTCGTCACCTGTTGGCACTGATTGTGTGCGAAGCAGACACTATGGCAAGCGGCGAGCGGACCACTGATAACGGGATGGCCTCTCGCCCTTTGGAATCTATCTTTAATCAAATCTCCATCGGCGGGCGGCCAAAGCCCCCTGGCCTACACTATCAGCCAGTTGGCCGCCTCAGCCTTGAACGAGGTCGCTACAAATTTCCCAAACCGTTTGATCGTAAAAAAGCACATGACCGCAAAGAGTTGAGCATTGATTACACGGACCAATGGCTAGACTTCTTGCGAGAAGCCGACTCGATGGCAGAGGTAGATCAGGACACACTGCTTTTCCTCTATAAAAAGTACCTGTGGTGCGTTCCTTCGGCTTATTTCCGGACCGTGCCTGACATCTCGCTCTATGAGCACACACGCCTGACGGCCGCCATCGCTGTGTGCTTGTTTCGCGCTTTGCGGCAGGAGTATCCTAACGTTGAACTCGATCAAATTCCTTACGAAGCAGTGGAAGATAGAGGCACTGCGCGTTACCTTCTGGTTGGCGGAGGCTTTTCCGGTATCCAAAACTACCTCTACGGCATCGCGCACAAAGGCGCATTGAAGGCACTGAAAGGCCGCTCGTTCTGGATCAATTTTGCCGTTGAGACCATTGCCCGCCATTTTTTGGAAAAACTAGACTTGCCGTTAGCCAACTTAGTGTACGCCAACGGCGGGCGGTTTTATCTTTTGCTGCCCACCTCGGCGGAAAGCCGGTTGAACGAACTCAAAGAAGGGATCGAGCAACGCCTGCTCAAAGATTATGAAGGGCATTTGGGCTTTGAATTTGGCATGGTGAAACTGAGCGGCAAAGAACTGGGCAGCAAAGTCATCGCCCACAAATGGGGCGAGGTGGAGAAAGAGATTAAAAAGAGCAAGCGCAGAAAGTTTCCTTTGGCTGCCGTCGCTCAGGACTCCGGTTTTTTCGACCCTCATGGCCCTTCTGGCAGTGTGGTGCAATGCCAGTACACGAAGAAGGATTTGGTAGAAGCATCGGTATTGGAATCGGTACCTAAAGCCTCAATATCCCCTGCCAATATTGGTGCTCAGTACTACAAAAGATGGACGGTGCCGACATCAAACAAGCCGTTGGACAAAATCTACTTGGACATCACCGAAACGAGCAGCCCGAAAGAGTCCCGCTTTATCAGCTCAGAGCAGTGGGATGCCCAAAAACTCGGCTACCTCATCCGCGACGACAAACAAGTGGCCGTCTCGGTGGAAAACTCCGACGTATCAGTACTGCGCTTGGAATACTTGCAATTCCACCGCTTGAGCGATCGCACGAAGGAGGCACTCCCGCCCGATGCCAAACGCTATATCCTGTTCAACGATGATGACTTTTTGTCCTGGCCCTTCCAGCCCGCAAAGCGCAACGAGTGGCGGTTTTATGGCGGCGACTGGATTGTGAGCAAAAAAAACGAGAATGACCGCGAGCCCAAAACCTTTGAGGACCTTGCTTTGGATTGCCTCGGTATTGAGCGACTGGGTGTGCTGCGCATGGATGTGGACGACTTGGGCTGGGTATTCTGCGAAGGCTTGGGCGACAATGCCACCCTCTCCCGGATCACCCAACTTTCGACGATGCTGGATTTCTTTTTTTGCGGCTATCTCAACCGGCTCAAAGACCTCTACTGGCACGTCACGGGCGGCATTGTAGAAAGGGACGATCCCGCAGTTGTGGAATGGGAAGCCATCGGGGCTGAATCAAAGGAGATACGCCCTCTAAAAGATGTGCTGCAAATCGTGTACGCCGGAGGCGACGACCTGTTCATCACGGGCATCTGGAACGTGCTGCCCGACGTGGCCCTGTGGATACACGATCGCTTTGCCGAGTTCACCAACAACCACACCAACTTTGGAATCTCGGCGGGCATCAGCCTGTTCCGAGAAAAACACCCGCTGTACAAAGCCGCCCATGATGCAGGCCACATGGAACAAAAAGCAAAAGAGGGCTGCCTTTTAAAAACCGCTGAAAAACAGGCCAAGAACTCGGTCTGTCTCTTTGATACCGTACTGACTTGGGGCGACCTACAGGAGATTTCCAGCATGGTAAAAAAGTGGTACGGCTGGCTGGAACATCGCTCACCGAACGAGCGGCCCGATGCCTCCTTCCTCCAAAAACTCGGCGACATCTACCTCGAGTTCGACACCTTGCGCCGACAAAAAACAAGAGACAAGCCGACATTAGATTTGGAAGAAGCCTCCCAACAGGTGTTGCACTCCAAATGGCGCTGGTACGCAGCCTACTCCCTGCACCGCTTCAGCGAGCAAAAACACAACCATTGCTTCCGTGAGGAAATAAGAGATATCGGTGTCCGGCTATTTTGCAACGAAGGTTTTGACCAAGATTTCATCAAAATACTCAACGTCCCAGTGCTGTGGACGGACTTGTTAACCAGAAAAGATTGAACGCAATCATGACATCTTTCAAACTAAAAGACGGTACCACAGTAGATGGTGCCCTACAGTCAAAAATCTGGGTGGCATCCGGCTTTGAGCCTGCCACCATCGAGTACGCTGAAGAGTTCGGCCGTTGGCTGGCCGGGCAAGGCGAGAATGTCATAGTGGAAAAAGAGACACTGACCACCTCGCAAATCCGCAACATCTACGGAGAGGTCGTGCGGCTGAAAATGCAGGGCTGGGGCAAGGAGACCGAGCATTCGCTGCTGCTGCTCAAAGCCCGCTTGGCCTATGCCACTGAGAAGCCACCAGCAAAGATTGGCCCCAAGTCTTTCCGAAAGGTGATGGAACCAGCATTGGATGCCATATTCGGCGGAGAAGATGAAGACAAGAAGTTTGCACGCTTTATGCGCTTTGCCGATTTCTTCGAATCCGTGCTCGCTTACCACCGCATCAACGACAAAAAATCTAATTCACAACCATTCACTCAAAGATCATGACAGCTAAACAAGAAGCGAAAACCATACAAGATAGCACCCTGACCGCCAAGTATTTCATCAAAGGCACCATCCACGCCGTCACCGGCCTCCACATCGGTGGCTCCAACCTCGGCCTCTCCATCGGCGGGGTGGATGCGGTGGTGCTGCGCAATCCCTTCAACAACCGACCCTACCTGCCGGGTAGCTCACTCAAAGGCAAAATGCGTACGCTATTGGAGCGCACCGAAGGAAAAATCGGCACTAAAAGAATGGGGGCTGTCATATTCGGCCCATACACCAACATCCGGGACGAAAAAACCCTCATCCCTCGGCTCTTCGGCATTACACCCGAAGACAATAAAGTGCGTCCTGATGACAAAGAAGCCGCCGCCGACCAGCCCATTTCCCGGCTTATTGTGCGCGACTGCCACCTCACCGAGGATTCTTTCAAGAGGTTGGATAAGATGCAAATCATGGACATGCCCTATACGGAAGTAAAAACCGAGGTGGTCATTGACCGCATCACCTCGAGAGCCATGCCCCGCCAATTGGAGCGGGTGCCGGCAGGGGCAGATTTTGAGATGTGTCTCGTGCTCAACTTGTACAAAATGGATGCGGGCAAAGAGGCTGCATATCTGGCAAAAGTATTCGAAGCACTCTGCTTGGTACAAGACGACTACCTCGGCGGCAAAGGAACGCGCGGCAGCGGCGAGGTCAAATTCAAAATCAAGTCAGTAGAGAAGAAGACACGGGAAAACTACGAGAAGGGCGAGGCTGCTCAGGACATCACCAGTGCAGTGACAATACCGGATGATTTGAAAGAGTAGCGGATGCTGTGTAATCCATCACTCGAACCGCTATCCAGCAACTCCGCTATATCCATGACTTTCCATCTGTTTAAATTAACCTTCCCCTACGGGCTGCACGTCGGCGCTACGGGCTACGGACTAGAGGATGCTCACAGCATGGTGCATTCTGACCAGTTGTTCAGCGCATTGTGCGTCAGCATGGGCAGGCTCTATGGCGATACCGGAGTGGAAGATTTCTTGCGCTCGCCCGATGTTTTCCTGTCGTCATGCTTTCCTTTTTCGGAGGAAGCGTTGTGGTTCCCGATCTTGATGTGTCCGCGCCAAGAAGGCAAAAAGATGACTTACCCAGGTCGAAAACGCACCCGCAAAATGAGTATGCTGCCCCAGTCCATGTTTGAAGCGAATCTCGCGGGCATACTTACTGATGAGGCCATACTCGATGGCTTGGATAAGATGGTGCCACCCTCAAAATTCATCAAAAAAATAGAGCGCCCCCGCGTTACCGTGGATCGCGTCACCAACGCAGGCGAGATATTCCATTTCGGAGAAGTCCATTTTGCAGAAAAGGCGGGGCTGTTCTTCCTGCTTCAAATAGAAGGGGATGGTAAGGCCGACGGTAGTTGGCTTCCCAAGGTCAGCGCAGCGGTTCATCTCCTTGGTGACGAGGGCATCGGCTCCGACCGCAGCGTCGGCAAAGGGTTGTTCACGGCGGAGCATAGCACTGTAGAAATTAAAGCCCCCCCTGCTGACCGCTGCTTTGCACCACTTTCGCTGTACAACCCCTCGCCAGAGGAGACCTCTCGTCTTGAAATTTCCAACTGTTGGTACGATTACACGGTGCGCAATGGCTGGGTCAACACAAGCCACCCCGCCCTGCGTCGCCAGTCGGTGCGGATGCTGACCGAAGGCTCCGTATTGACTTTCGCCGAGCCGATTGCCCCACAGGGGCGTATGCTGACAGTGCTGAGCCAACAGAAAGGTGCTCCTTATGACGTGCGGCGCAGCGGCAGAGCCATTTTCCTACCTGTCATTTCCAAAAACGACCCCGGCCATGAACAAAACGCTGAGCGATAAGCAGTCGCACACCTTCACGGTGCTCACGCCCCTGCACATCGGCAGCGGCCAGAAGTGGGCAGAGACTTTTGATTTCCTCTACGAAGACGGGCGGGTGCGCGTGTTCAACCGCGAGAGCCTTTTTGAGCAACTGTCTCAAACCCAAGTATCGGGCAAGCAATCGGGCGTTGATTTTTACATCAAATGCTTGGAGGAGAGCAATCGTCAAGGAAAAGGAGACTTCCAAAGATTCTTGAACGACCAGATTGACCTGGACCTCGTCACGTTCAGGGAGTACCCCATGAATGGCAGCGGCCCCGCTGCTGAGATCGCCGCGCTGTTGCGCAACGGGATGCAACAGCCCTTCGTGCCGGGGTCGAGTATAAAAGGAGCCATGCGCAGCGCGCTGCTCCACTACCTGCACCACCGCCCAGGCGGCGGCGAGGTGTTTGACAAAAATATTGACAACTCGCTGCTCGGCAATTTCGAGCGCAGCATCTTGCGCTATGTGCGGCCTTCTGATGTCGAATTGTCTGAAACCGCGCTCTACAACATCCGCCTATTCAACCTGCGCCTTGCAGGATTCGATTGGGAGAGTGGCTTCAAAGGTGACAAACTAACCACCCTAGAAGTTTTTACCCCTCGAAAAGCCACAGGCGCATTCCGCTTGGCAGTTGACAATGGGCTGATGCAATTGGTGAAAGAAAAACACCCTGAAATCCTGCATCGCTTAACTCACCCCCTCATTAAAGAGACTGACCCGGCACAGTTCCTTTTCTCGGTCATCAACGGTGCCACCCAAACTCACCTCAAGCGAGAGATAGACTTCTTTGAGCGCTACGACGAGGCCCAAGACACGGCCAGCGTCATCAACAATCTCAACTACTTGCTCAAAGTGTCTGAATCGCTCACCAAAGGCTGTGTACTGCGCATGGCTTGGGGGAGCGGCTTTCACAGCATGACGGGCGACACCCAATTCCGAGACCACTGCGAAACTGGCTTTTGGGATAGGGGCAAAGATTATGGCAAGAAAAAATACAAATCGCGCCGCTTGGCCGCCGACGGCCAGTTGCTGCCGATGGGCTTTGTGCTTATTGGCGCTGATGTGCCTGACATCCCGATGCCACAGAACATCCCTGCGGCGCAGTCCATTGATGTGCCGATTCATGTGCCCAAAGCGCCCGTGCAATTGGCGGCAGCAGAGCTCACCGAAACGGATTATACCTCGATTGGCCCTAACACCGCCATCAGTGCCGAAGTGATACAGGTCGGCAAGCCTTTCTCTAAGGTACGGCTTCACCTGTCGAACTATCCTTTTGATCTGGTTGCGCAGATGTCAGGCGGCAAAGGCATCCTGCTATCAGCAGGCCAAATCATCAAAGTGTTTGTAAATTCGCGGTCGAAAGACGGCGCCATCAGCACCGTCACGCTGATTCACTCAAGTTGAACATGGCCCACGAGCAAAACAATAAACAAGACAGCATTCACCTCAAAGTCAAGCGCTTGGAGTTGGTCAATTTTCGCTGTTACAACCAAATCGAGATTTCTTTCCACGACAACCTTACCGCGCTGATCGGCTTCAACGGCGCAGGCAAAACCGCCTTGATGGAAGGCTTGTCGGGGCTGCTTCAGCCGCTCGCCCAACGCCTGACCAATCAATTGCCGCCCTACAAGATCGAAGGCTTCGGGGAAAGCGACGTAAAGAATGGCACGGCTCAGGCCATCAACACGGTATGGGTGGCGCTGAAAGGACAGCAAGAGGAGGGTGATGTTTCGCTGAACTGGTATGCTACGCTCGACTCCAGCGGTTACGAGCAAGAAGACATCAGTGAGTTTGATGACTTCAACCGCTTGGACACTGCGCTTCGGTCGCTGAGGCTGCTTTATGGCGAGCGAAAGCCTGTCTCGTTCCCGGTCTTGGCCTACTATCCGTGTACTTATGCAGCCATGCCCCTGGGGGCAAATGGAATGGAGCAGAAGACGGCCCAGAGCGGCTTGCCCGACGCTTACGACAATGCGCTAAACGGCCAAAATTTTGACCTCAATGCTTTTAACGACTGGCTGGTGTGGCAGATAAACCTTGCCGAAGAAACCAAGGACGATCATTTGGTGCGGGCCGTCTCCGATGCGTTGCTCTATTTGTTAAGCGACGAAAACAGTCGGTACGATGCGCTTCGCTCCACTTACAAAGGCCGACGGCGAAACGGCGAGATCATGCTGAACAAAAACGGACAGGAAGTGCGGGCTTCGCAATTGTCTTCTGGCGAGCGAACCTTGTTCGGCCTTGTAGGCGATCTGGCACGGCGATTGGTCATGGCAAACCCCTATCAAGAAACGCCTTTACATGGTTCAGGCATCGTCCTCATTGACGAAATTGACCTGCACCTCCACCCTTCTTGGCAACGCATGGTAATCACCAAGCTGCGAGAGATTTTTCCGAACGTGCAGTTTATCATGACTACGCATAGCCCATTGGTATTGCAAGGAGTGCAACGCGAAAACATCCGAGTGCTAATAGATGGCAAAATAAGCGAGGAGGTTCCCTTCGTCTATGGCCGCGACCCTAACTCAATCACAGAGGATGCCTTTGGCGTTGCGCTCCGACCGCATGATGTAGAAAAAATGGTGGAGGAAATATCCCGCCTGATAGACGAAGAAAACGAGGGAGCGGCCAAAGAAAAACTGAACGAACTTAAAAAATTGTGGGGAGACGACGACCGTGAAATCCAACGGCTCGCCCTGCATACCGAACTCATGTAAAACCGATGAAGTGGATAAATAAAATATCAAAAGAGCCACCGTGCCTGACAGAGCTGCGATCTACCCCCAATGCAAGCTATTCAAGTATGTATGACGATTGTAAGGCCCTTATCCGGCATCAACTTTTGAACGAACAAGGGCACCTTTGTGCTTACTGTATGAAGCGCATATCAGAAGAAAAAAATCCAGATCAGGACAAGATATCTATCGAAATCGAGCATTTCAAAGCGCAGGCCGGAAACAAAGCACAGGCTTTGGACTACAAAAACATGTTAGCCGTATGCAATGGATTTGCGAAACAAAAAACCATAGACAAGAAATGGCGTGAAAAAGAGAGCAAGGTTTCCCATTGCGACAAAACTGAAGACGGTAAAGGTGATGGCGCCCAAAACCTCCGGGTGCTCGATCCGAGGGATTGCCGATGCGAGCAGATGATAAAATATTCAATCACAGGCAAAATAGAGGCTGACGCAGATAATCTAGACGTAACCCATGATCTTGAAAAAATGCTGAATTTGAATGTCACAAGTTTGGTCAATGCTCGAAAAAAAATACTTGACAAGGCTGCCAGCCGCCTCAAGAAGGCTAAGAATAAGTTGCACAAGGATATCGACAAACCCCTGCCTAAAACGATTTTTGACGCTGAAATAGAATATTGGACAGAACTTCAAACCCAAGTTGATCCGAAGGACAACAAAAAAAAGTACGTGCGTCACAGGCCTTTCTGCCAAGTAGCGGTTTGGTATTTGAAAAAAAAGATGAAGTAACTATCCAGCCGCTTTGAAATGCTTTTGCCATACGACCTCGGAGAGGTCAGAGGTTTGTAGAAAGGTAGCATTTTAATGTTTTCCTGACCTCGGAGAGGTCCAAGGTTTGCAGAAAATAGCGTTCAAACAAACGTTTGACCTCTCCGAGGTCGGGAATTAATGTCAACCCGATGCATTTCTACAAACCTTTGACCTCTCCGAGGTCCGAAATCATAAGTATTTAGGGGCGGCTGGATAGTTACAAGATGAGCAAGGCAGTATGAAATCGCTCTCCATAACACCAAGAACTCGAAGGTTTTCAAAAACCTCCGAGGTCTGTTTGTTACCCGCTGATACACCAATCGCTGGACGCGGCACTATACAGGATGGCAGGAAGGATAAAAAGGATCGAGCGGATAAAAACGGATTTTAAAAAATCCGCTTCAATCGGTTCAATCCGTTTCATCCGTTCCGCCATCCTGTATAGTCTGTCCCGTTCTACCATGCAGAAGAAGGGAAAACATGGCCCCCGATTCATACGTCAACTGCCGGACGTGCCTCTAGCCTATATATCTTCACGCTTCCAAAACCCTTCCAACCCACATGCAACTCTACCTCGACTCTTTCGGTGCCTACCTCTCCGTCCGCAACGGCATGTTTGCCGTGCGCACCAAAACCGGCGGCGAGCAGACCTTCGCCGTGCGGCAGGTGGGGGCG
>Ga0105046_10019555_pt1 | contig 10268 bp, 7 predicted proteins | sample MAT03_FD_78385 | JGI IMG/M metagenome (GOLD analysis project Ga0105046, IMG submission 78385) | Freshwater microbial communities from Lake Fryxell liftoff mats and glacier meltwater in Antarctica - MAT-03 (megahit assembly) | ecosystem: Environmental > Aquatic > Freshwater > Ice > Liftoff... | reverse complement strand
GAACCCCAAATTCACCGCAAAGAAAGCCCTAACCCGACAATCCACAACCAGTTACACAGATCAAAGATGTGCATAGCACTGGGGTGATACCTTACCATTCCCATTGCCCCTCCTGTCAGTAGCGCGCCAGCGCGAGCCATGCCGCCCGTGTGAAATCCCCCAATCCCAAACGCCGCAACTCCCCACACCCGGCCGCACGGAGTATAAATCCGACACCATCCCAAATCGAGTGCTTGATCCGCGGGCACCACTCGCGGAAAATACCAGTTCGCCGGCGCGGTACTCGTGCCCGCGATATGGAGCGGACACGATGTCGATTCCCGCGTCGCACCGACCAGCCCGCGAATGGCTGCTGCTTGGATTGGCGTTACTTCTTGTGGGTGGCGTGGTCGCCCCTCTCTGGCAGGCGTTCGGCGGCCTGGAAACACGCGAACAATTTGCCGCGAAATGGACCCCCGAACGGCTCACGCAACTCTTCCTCGGCCCTGAGCAAGTCGCGTGCTATGTTTGCTTCGTGTGGGCCATGCTCATCCTTCAAAGCCGCTACCGCGAAGTGTGGCGACAGCGGGCCGCGTTCCGCATGGACTTGCTCCCCACCGATGAGGGCGCGCGCATCCTCCCCGAAGACGCCCGGCCACTCTCCCGCAAGGTGGAGCAAGTTACCGGCCGCCGGCCGTTCATTCTGGCGAACATGATTCGCCTGGGCCTGGGAAAGTACGCCATCTCGAAGGCCGCGCCAGACGTGGCCGAGGTGGTCCGCAACCAGGCCGACGTGGAACTATCTCGGCTCGTGACCGGCATGGCGACCGTACACTACCTGGCGTGGGCGATCCCGGCGATCGGATTCGTGGGCACGGTGCGCGGGCTTGGCGGCGCGTTCGGCGCGGAAGCGGCGACCATTGAAGCGTTCACCGCGCAGGCCAAGGATCAACTGAAGATCGCGTTCGACTGCACGCTCGTCGCCCTGCTCCTGAGCCTGCTGCTCATGTACTTCCTGAACATGATCCAACGGGCCGAGGAAACCCTCGTGGTCGATGCCCAGGAATATTGCCAGGAACACTTGCTGTTGCGGCTTTACGATCCGGGTCGTGAAAAGGGTGCGTAGTGTGGCGAGTCGCGGCAACGACTGGAGAATACCGAATGCTTTGGGCGAAACGGGCCACGCCGCTGCACGAGAAATCCCGCGCCGTCGGGGTCGATCTCACGTCGTCACGGGCACGCGGTATGGCCGTTGCTTCCGGCAAATCGCGTTCGCTTCTGTTTGACGATCCGGACGAAGAACTGCGACTCTTCATCGCGCTGGACCGCCGCACGCCGGAGGTCGGCCGCGCCGGGTACGTCCTGTGCCGCAAAACGCCGCACGCCGTTTGCTCGAACTTCCTCCCAGCGCTGACGCAAGCCCGCGAATGGCGGGTCGGTCGGCACGTCCTTTCCCCCGAAGGGGCGCTCGAACTGGCGTTCGGTAAACTCCGCGACTTCGTTTCCGCCGAGTCCGAAGCCGCAGTGCTTGCGCTGCCTTCCTATCTCGCGCCGGGCCAGGTCACCAAGGTCGTTGCGGTAGCCGGGCGGGCGAAACTCCCGCTGAAGGGCACGACCGTCGCCTCGCTCGCCATCGTGGCGGATCGTGCTTCGAGCATTCTTGAAGGAACGCCCGTCGCCCCGGAAGTGCCCACGCCCGAGTGGGTTGTTCCCATGCGACCAACGGGCGGAGGCCCCGGTGTCGTTGCCGTGGTGGATGCGGACGAATTCGCGCTGTCAGGTTCGCTCGTGTCCGTGGAACGCAACCAGACCCGGCTTCTCGCGTCGGCATGCTGGCCACGATTCGCCGTGAAAGCCTGGAAAGACCGGCTCCTTGATGCCGTGTCCGATCGCTGCGTTCGCCTGTGCCGCCGTGACCCCCGCGACTCCGCCGACGCCGAACAGGCACTCTTCGAGCAACTCGACGACGCCCTCGACCGTGCCCGCGCCGGCCAGCGCATCAGCCTGACCGTGCGAACCGACCGTTGGTATCAAGACGTGGTGCAACCGCCCGACGAGTTCGACGGCTACTGTGCCGCGCTTGCCCGCAATTCCGCCGACGCTGTGTGCGACCTACTGGGTGGCTCCGGTCTGGCCGTTCCCGTCCGGGCCGTCTGGTTGACGCACGAAGCGGGCCGCCTGCCCGGATTGATTCGCGCCATTCACCTGAACACGCCCGAAGGCACGGCCGTGGAAGTGTTGCCACCCGGAGCCGCCGCACGGGCCGCCGCAGCGCTGGTTCCCCGCTGGCTGACCGCCGAACTTCCCCGCGCACACCTCGACACAGTGCTGCCGCTGCCGCCACGCGACGCGGGGCCTCAGGCAGGCGTTGAGAAACCCAAGATTAGTCGCCGCTGACTCGTGGGTAGTGGGCAGTGGGCAGTGGAGAGTGGGCAGTAAGAGATGCCGGAGGCGTCACGTTATTGGTGTTTTGGGGAAGGTGTGATGCCGGTTATCGCTTCCCAGGTCTTCGACCTGGGCTGACAGAAACGCCCTTTCAGGGCGAAGACTTGGCTTTCTCTCCGAGTCTGAAGGACTCGTTCTGTCAGCCCAGGTCGAAGGCCTGGGTTGCGATAACATCTGCGGATAAACTCTTCTCTTGTCGATATTCCGCACCAAGGATGAACGCCATGCGAGTGCGCCACAAGCAGCCGACCCTCGTGAGCATGTGGATGCTGGACGTGTTCTGCTGCGCCCTGGGATGCGTCACGCTGCTATTCCTCCTGAATAGTCGCATGGCCAGCGATGAGGCCAAGGCCAACAAGACGGCGCTCAGCGACCTGAAAACCACCGAACGCAAACTCGCCGCGAGCCTCACGGACCTTGATGCCACCCGCCTTAAGTTGAACGCCGAGGAATCAGGCCGCGAGAAGCTTTCCGCCGCTCTTACCGATCTCGAAGGCATTCGCCTCGCGCTCACCGAGAATGCCGTGGCGCTCGCGCTTCAACTTGCCGCTGCCACCACGGAACGCGACGATTTCGCCAAGAAACTCACGCTCGCCAAGGCTGAAACCAAGGCCGCCAAGGCACTTGCCGACGCCACACAACTCGCGCTCACCGCCGCCGAGGCCAAGGTCACCACCAACGCCAAGGAACTCGCGCTCGCTCGCACCACGGCCACCGACGCCGACGACCTGCTCAAGAAACGCCAGAAGGACGCCGCCGACCTCGCCAAGAAGCTCGCCGAGATGACCACCTCGGCCGACGAACTCAGCCGCCTGCTTCGCAAACGCGACGACGAGAAAGTCGTGATGGTGAAGCAGTCCACCGACCTTCAAAAGGTGCTCGACGATCTCGATGCCCGGTTGATCGCCACGCGGAAGGATCTCGAGTCATCGACCGCTGCCGCGAAACTCGCCGCCGCCAAGGCCGCCGAAGAACTCGCAGCGATGAAGAAGGCAGGTGGCGACGACCTCGCAACCGCCCGCGGCCAGATCAAAGACTTGCTGAAGAAGATCGACGACGCGAACGTCACGCTTATCGATCTTCAAGGTGACAAAGCCAAACTCGCCGACAAGTTCGACCGACTCCAGAAAGACACCGAGGCGCGGTTCGCGGGCATCGTGACGGCCGGCAAGCGAGTCGTCTTCCTCGTGGATATTTCCGGCAGCATGTCCAAGAAGGACACCGAGACGGCCGACCCGACGAAGTGGCCCATCGTGGTCGAAACCGTCGGCAAGGTGATGCGCAGCACGGTGGGACTTGAGAAGTATCAGGTCATCATCTTTTCCAGCACTGCGAGGTGGCTGACCGGCAACGGCGAGTGGCTGGACTACACCGCGAAATCCCCCGAAGAGGTGACCAAGGCGTTGCTCGCCGTGAAGCCTTACGAAGACACAAACTTGCACGCCGGGCTGAAACTCGCCTTCGACCTACGCGGTCAAGGCGGCCTCGACACGATCTACCTATTCTCGGACGGTCTGCCGACCTCCGGCCCGGGCCTCACGGCCGGCGAGCAAGCGCGGCAACCGGCCCTGCCCGAGTTGGAACGATCCGACAAACTCGGCAAACACATCCGCAAGGTACTGAGCGACGACTGGAACCGCCCCTTGGTAGGCAAACCCAGAGTCAAGATTCACGCCATCGGGTTCTTCTTTGAAAGCCCCGACGTGGGGGCTTTCCTGTGGGCCTTGGCCCGCGACAACGAAGGCAGTTTCGTGGGGATGAGTAAGCCGTGATAGGAGTGAAAGTCGCTCTTCCACCTGGGACCGCGGCCGTCCCGGCCGCATTAGCAAAGCGGCCGGGACGGCCGCGGTCCCAGGGAAGACCTGCCCGGGAGCGCGGGCATCTTGGCCGCTTTGCTTCGGTGACCGGGACGGCTGCATTCCGGGGAACCTTCACTTCTCCAGCGCCGCCTTTAACTTCGCAATCGCACCTTTCGCACCTTGTGTCTCGGCCACGGAAAGCGCCGTGTTGCCATCCTTGTCGGTCGCTTTCGGGTCGGCACCTGTGGCGAGGAGATATTCGACCATCTCCGCGCGATCGGTAAGCGCCGCGAGCATCAGCGCGGTCTTGCCCGATGCGGGCTTCGCGTTCAAGTCGGCACCGGCTTTCACGAGCAGTTTCGCCAATGGCACCGACCCCTTGAACGCCGCGCCGTCAAGGGCCGTGAACCCCATCGCGTTGCGGTGATCGAGCGTCAGTTTCGGTTGCTTCAAGATGAGTTCGACCGCCTCCGTATGCCCGTGATACACAGCGAGGATCAGCATCGTGTCGCCGCGAGTATTCGCCACGTTCACCGGCTGACCGGCCTTGAAGTACGCGGCAAGGGTTTTGGTATCGCCTTCGCGTGCCGCCTGGAAGGCGATCTGTTGGAGTTTGGCCTTGGTCGCGTCGTCCAGAATGATCGGCGGCGGCATAGGCCGGGCGACGGGCAAGGCGACAATCACGGCAATGAGAAGTGCGATCATGGTGTATCAAGAGTGGTGAGGTGAGAGCACAGGGCTTCCGCCCTGTGCTATGTAAGACGGCCCCGTCCGGGGCGAAGACAAACGTGTTTACGCTTGGAATCTGAATGTTTTTCGCCCCGGATGGGGCCGGCGTTTGTAGCACAGGGCGGAAGCCCTGTGCTTACTTCGGCTCGCTCTTGTCGGCGGCGATCAATGCTTTCACGTCGGCTACCTTCACGCCGACGGCTTCGGCCAGGCGGGTGCCGTAGTCCTCGTTCGCGCGGTAGCAGTAGCTGACCATCTGCATCTTCACCGCGCTGTTCTTCACCTTGCCCAGGTCGCCGGCGAGGTTTTTAATGAGGTTCGACTTCTCGCCTTCCGTGTACGACTTATACAGTTCGCCGGCCTGCTTGAAGTTCTGCTGCTTGGCGATTGGCTGCTGGACGACCGACCCGACCAGTTTGGGCTTCACCTGTTCGGCGGCGGGGGTGTCGCTGCGGCTACCCGTCGTCACGCTCGGTTCGTAGTTCACATCGCGGTCGGTCGTGCCGAAGTTCCCCGCGCCGTCCTGGTTGTTGCTATTCACAGCCACGAGCGGCCGATTGACGGGCAGCATCAGGTAGTTCACGCCAACACGGTAGCGCTGGGTGTCGGCGTAGCTGAACAACCGGCCCTGGAGCATCTTGTCTTCGCTAGAGTCGATGCCGGGCACCATCACGCCGGGTGAGAACGCGGCCTGTTCAGTGAACTGGAAGAAGTTCGCCGGCACCTTGTTGATCGTCATCTTGCCGATCGGCGTCTCGGGGATGCCGGGCCAAATCTTCGTGTCGTCGAGCGGGTTGAAGTCGTGCTTGTCGAGGTCCTCGGGCTTCATCGTCTGGATGCACAACTCCCAGCTTGGGAACTTGCCGGCCTTGATGTTCTCGTACAGGTCTTCGGAGAGGTTGCTATGGTTCTTCGCGGTCGAGGCGGCCGCTTCCTCCATCGTGAAGGTTTTCAGTCCCTGCTGCGACCGCCAGTTGAACTTCACGTAGGTGACTTCGTTCTTGGCGTTCACGAACTTGAACGCGTTCACGCCGAAGCCGTCCATCTCCCGCAGGCTCGCGGGCGTCCCCTTGTCGGAGTACAGGTGGGTGAGCATGTGAGTCGATTCGGGGACGTGGCTGAAGAAGTCGAAGAACCGATTCGGGTCCTGCTGGTTGGTGATCGGGCTGGGCTTCAAGCTGTGAATCAAGTCCGGGAATTTGATGGCGTCGCGGATGAAGAAGACAGGCAGGTTATTGCCGACCAGGTCCCAGTTGCCTTCCTCGGTATAGAACTTGACGGCGAAGCCGCGCGGGTCGCGCAGGTTCTCGGGCGAGCCTTTGGGGTGGATGACGGTGCTGAACCGCATGAACACGGGCGTCTTCTTGTCCTTGGCGGATAAGAGCTTCGCCTTGGTCAGTGCCGACTGGTCGCCGTAGCTGACGAACTCGCCGTGCGCCCCAACTCCGCGAGCGTGAACGACTCGCTCTGGGATGCGTTCACGGTCGAAGCGAGCGAGTTTCTCGATGAGGTGGAAGTCGTCGAGCAGCACGGGGCCGTTCTCACCAGCGGTGCGGCTATTCTGGTTGTTGCCGACGGGGCGGCCGGTGTCCTGCGTCAGCGGGCGGGGTGGCGGCGCGGGTGCCGGGCCTTGGGCCTGAACGACGCTGGGTGCCACGGCAAATGCGGCAACGAGAAGCATACGGGTCATGAAGAGGACTCCTAAAATGGGGCTGGGCTGGTATGCACGAGCAACTGCCGTGCCCCTGTGGAAGAGCATAACAAGCCCGGACAGATTGTTGAAGGTAACCGAACCAACGTGAAGAATTGGTGCTGCCGATAGGCGGACGCTCTGACCGCTCGCGGCTTCGTGCAGAGAAATACTCCTCGCGGGTCGGAATGAGACAATTTTGCCTGTGTGAAGCCTTGAGAGATTCTCGGTAAGCCAGCCAGGGGTTTCGTTACGCTGCGCTCCACTTCACCCTTGGCTACACGCCGGTCGCCCTTCGGGCTGCAAAGACAAGGCTCAATCACCCAGTTTTAGCCCGAATGGGCGTCGGACGGTAGCCAGGGGTGGAGCGATTCGCGCAACCCCTGGCGGGCGATGACGGAACACGCCCGAAGCCGACATCGCCAATCGGTTCAATCCCGACCGCGCGGAGTATAAGCCCGCAGTTTGCCGGGGTGCTTTGCTTCTCGCCCGACAAACGGTTACACTCTTCCCAGTGCCCACCCGGTTGCGAGAAATCCCCGTGCTAACCTTCGATGCTCACCTCGATTTGGCGTTCAACGCCGTCGATTGGAACCGTGACCTGCGTATGGCCATCAGCGAGATTCGCGCCCAGGAAGCCGCGCTGGGGATGAACACGCCCGGCCGGCGGACCAACACCGTCAGTTTCCCCGAACTGCGGGCTGGCCGCGTGGGTCTCGGGGTCGCCACGCTGTTCACCCGCGTCGAGCAGGCCATCAACCACCCGTTCGGCCGCACTACGCCCGAAGCGTGTTACGCGGTCGCCATGAGCCATTTGCACTATTACCGAGCGATGGAGCGTTCCGGGTGGATGCGTGCCATCCGCACGCGCGCCGAACTCCGGCAACACAAGTTGGATTACCTTGCCGACTCGATCCGCACGCCCTTCGGTTACATCCTGAGCATGGAGTGCGCCGACGCCGTGTTGGAACCGGACAATATCCGCGAATGGTACGAACTTGGTCTGCGAGCCATTGGCCTCACGCACTACGGAGCGAACCGCTACGGTGGCGGCACGCGAAGCGAAACGGGGTTGGCCGCCGACGCAATTCCCTTGTTGCGTGCCATCGAAGAACTCGGTATCGCGCTCGACCTGACGCACCTTTCGGACCCCTCGTTCCGGCAAGTAATGGATCGCTTCGGCGGTCGCGTGCTGGCAAGCCATCAGAACGCCCGCAAATTCTGCGACTGGCAGCGGCAATTCTCCGACGAGCAGATTCAATTCGTGATCGACCGCAAAGGCGTCCTGGGCATGGCTCTCGATGCGGTGATGCTGCAACCGGGCTGGGTTCGTGGGGTCAGCAAGCCCGAAGTCACGCTCGAACGAGTTGTCGAGAACATCGACCACATTTGTCAACTCGCGGGGAACTGTCGGCACGTCGGCATCGGCTCGGACCTCGACGGCGGTTACGGCTACGACCAAACACCCGCCGACCTCAACACCATCGCCGACGTTCAGAAACTCCCCGAACTGCTGGCGAAACGCGGCTACTCCGCCCCCGACGTGGAAGCCGTGATGCACGGCAACTGGCTCCGCTTCTTCGACGAAGTATTGCCGGAGTGAGTTAGATCAGAGAAGAAGAGTTTATCCGCAGATTACGCAGATTTGAAGCAGGAGAACAAGAATCAGAGAAGGGAAACAGGTCAAGCGGAAGCATCTGTATTCTCAAATTCTGTCCTCTGTCCTCTGTCCTCTGCTCTCTGCCCTCTGTCCTAAAAACCTGCGTAATCTGCGGATAAATCTCTTCTCGTGTTTATTCCTCATTCGAGTCCACTATGCCTCAGCGCTATTTCATTGTTGTTATCACTGCCATCGCCGCGTTGTGGATGTACATTGATCGTGTATGTATCTCCATTCTCGCGGACCCCATCCAGGCCGATCTTGGGCTGACCGATGAGCAGAAAGCAGACGCTCTCGGTGTGTTCTTCCTCACTTACGCGCTCTTCCAGATACCCGTTGGCTCGCTGGCGGATCGCTTTGGGCCACGCATCGTCTTGAGCATCTCCATCGCGGCGTGGTCAATCGTGACGGCGTGTACTGGGTTGGTGTGGACGTTCGGCGCGCTCGTGGCCGTGCGGCTCTTGCTCGGTGTGACGGAAGCCGGGGCGTACCCGGCGGCGGCGGGGTTGGTGAAGCGTTGGGCACACCCCGAGGAACGCGGCCGCTTCAGTTCGGCCGTAGCGCTCGGCGGCCGCGTCGGCGGCGCGTTCGCCCCGGCGCTCACGGGCTGGCTGGCCGTCGGCCTCGTCGGGTTCGGGCTGGCGTCGTGGGCGGGTGCGCCATCCGGCGTGAACTGGCGCGGCGTGTTCGTTCTTTATGGAGCGCTCGGGCTGGTCGTCGCGCTCATGTTCTGGGTGTTCGTGCGTGACGAGCCACCGGGCGGCGTCGTGCTTTCGCCAACCCCCGCTGGAGCCGAAGAGCAAGACTGGCACGCACTTCCGCCGGGCACAGCCGATATCGTTGAGGCGAGAACGGCATCGGGACGGCCACCCCGGACGTTCATTCAGCGTCTCGGCGTGATCGTTACGAACCCGAGTATGTGGTTCTTCGGTGGCTTACAGTTCTGCAACAACGTGTCATGGGCCTTCCTCATCACGCTCCTGCCGACGTACTTGAAAGACGCCGGGGTGGAACTCGATGACCGGAAACTGCTGCAAACGGGCGTGCTTCTCGCTGGGTGCGCCGGAATGATTGTCGGCGGGTTCGTGACGGACCTGATGCGTCAGAAACTCGGGCCGCGCTGGGGGCGAAGCATTCCAATTGCCGTGATGATGACGATGTGTGCCTCGATGTGCGGCATCATCAGTTTGTCAACGGAATTGTGGGTCGCGGTTGGCGCACTCGCGGTGATGGCACTGTGTCAGGATTTGGGCATTCCGAGTGTGTGGGCCTATGCCCAGGATGTGGGCGGCAAGAACGTCGGGGCCGCGCTCGGCTGGGGGAACATGCTCGGGAACCTGGGGGCGGCGCTGTCGCCGGCACTGCTCATCCGGGTGAAAATCGCCTACGGTTGGGAAGCCGTATTCGCGCTGTGCGCGTGTATGTATGTGCTGGCGGCGTTCTGCGGACTGATGCTCGATGCCTCCAAGCCCCTTGATGCTGATGATGTGTGAAATAAGAGAAGAGTATTAACCACAGAGGCACAGAGACACAGAGAAAACAGAAGAGAGTGGAAAACAGAGAGTAAAGAGTGTTTCTCGTTTAGCGGCGTCCCTAACGGGGACACTGCTCGATACACAAGGTGATCTTCTCTGTTTTATACTCTCTTCTCTCCTGTTTTCTCTGTGTCTCTGTGCCTCTGTGGTTAGTTCTCTTCTCTGTGTCTCTTCAGTTCAATCTCTTCGTCTTCAACCCACCCGCGCCAAGGCGGCGGCGATGGCGTCGGGGTCGTAGACACAGCCACCCCACACGCCGCCACTCGCGTTCTGGAGTGCGGCCCAGAGGCGGGTATCGGCGGGGAGCGCGGGGTCCGGCGCGAGGTCGGGTCGCGGTGACCGCCGCGCGAGTTCCGCCGTGCCCCACTCGGGGGTGAAGTCGCCCGTCGCGTCGCCGATCAGGTCCACCGTGCCGTTGAGGTTGTTGCGGT
>Ga0105046_10019554_pt1 | contig 10268 bp, 8 predicted proteins | sample MAT03_FD_78385 | JGI IMG/M metagenome (GOLD analysis project Ga0105046, IMG submission 78385) | Freshwater microbial communities from Lake Fryxell liftoff mats and glacier meltwater in Antarctica - MAT-03 (megahit assembly) | ecosystem: Environmental > Aquatic > Freshwater > Ice > Liftoff... | reverse complement strand
AGTCAGCCGACCCGCCCCCGCCCCGCCCGTGAGGCTGGTCCTCGCCACCGCCAACCCCGACAAAGTCGTCGAGATCGCCGCCATCCTCGGACCCGACGTCGAGTTGGTGCCCCGGCCCGAGTCAGTGCCCGACGTGGTCGAGGACGCCGACACGCTCGAAGGCAACGCCCGCCTCAAGGCCGTAGCGATCGTCGAGGCAACGGGGGAGGCGGCCGTCGCCGACGACACCGGCCTCGAGGTTGACGCCCTCGACGGCGCGCCCGGCGTCCACTCGGCCCGCTTCGCCGGCGAGGACGCCACCTACGCCGACAACGTGAACAAGATGCTCGCCTCGTTGGCCGGGCACCCGGACCCAGGGGAGCGGACGGCGCGGTTCCGGACGGTGGCGCTGGCCCGTTTCCCCGACGGCACCGAGGTCATCGCCGAAGGGACCGTCGACGGCACGATGGCCATCGCCGCCCGGGGCGACGCCGGCTTCGGCTACGACCCCGTGTTCATCCCGTCCGACGGCGACGGCCGCACCTTCGCCGAGATGACCGGCGACGAGAAGCACGCCGTGTCCCACCGCGGCCGAGCGTTCCGAGCCCTGCGTGAGGTGCTCGCAGCAGGCTGACCCCTTCTTGGCAGGAAACGCCGCCCCCACGGTGCGTCTCCTTCAGAGCACACTCGACTTCGGCGTGCCTTGGGCTCTGGCGGACAGGCCCATGCGACCACCGGCAGAACGGCGTGTTCTGGCACCGGACTTCGGTGCCCTGACACCGAAATCCGGTGCCAGTTCGTGTGGGCTGCGGGCGTCGGTACCACCTCGGCATGTCCGAAGGCCGCCCCCGCGAGACGTCGTCGCGCTCGTAGCCCGTCACCAACCGCGCAGGTCCACCGGCCATTCGTCGATGACCTCGTCACCCTCGACGAGCCACAGGCGTTCGTGCATGGCCACGGTGGGATCGACGTGGGCGGGGGTGAGGCGCACCCGGTCGCCGACCTGCCACGACTCACCCTCGTGGGGGACGAACACCACATGCTCGTCCGAGCAGTAGAGGACGTCGGCGCCGGCGATGGACGGGTCGCCGTGGTCCATGCCCTGGGCCTTCAGGCCGGCGTCGCAGATGGCCACGCGATCGTTCACCGAGATCACCGTGGCCCAGAGGTGCAGCGCCTGGCGGAAGGGCAGGCCGAGCTTGGCGTACTCGGTGTCCATCAACGTGTACGACCCGGCCTGCACCTCGGTGACCAGCGTGTTCAGGTCGTAGGTGCCGGTGCCGCCGCCCGACACCACGTCGCCGCCCACGTCGGCGTAGGCCCGCGCCAGGCGGGCCATGGCCACCTCGAGCAGCTCGACGCGCGTTGCCCGGTCGGGGTTGAGCGACACGTGCCCCTCGTAGCCCATCACGCCCCGCACCTCGAGGCCGAGCGATCGGGCCAGGTCGGCGAGGTCGCCGGCGTCGTCGGGCTCGCACCCGCAGCGGAACCCGTTGTTGACGTCGATCAGCACCTCGCGCACGCCGCCCGCTGCCGCGGCCCGCACCGTCACCCCGCTGTCCACGGCGACGGTCACCCTGGCCGACCCAGCCTCGACGAGGGCACCGAGCCGGCGGGCGTCGACCACCTCGTTGGCCAGCAGCAGGTCCTCGCCCAGGCCGGCGGCGGCCATGCCCTCGACCTCGCGGATGGTGGCGCAGCAGAACGTCGAGTGCCCCGCCGCGACCAGCCGGCGGGCCAGCGCCGTCGACTTGAACGCTTTCACGTGCGGCCGCAGCGAGGTGCCCGGGCGGGCGGCGCTCATGGTCGCCACGTTGTGGGCGAAGGCGTCGGTGTCGACCAGCAGCGCCGGCGTGGTCAGGTCGCTCACGTGCATACAACGCACCGTAGAGGCGCCGCACCCCCGCTCGGCCCCGTCGAACCACCCTTCCGCCAGCGGCGGGCCGTTGTGGGCAACGGCAGGGTGCTGGCAGAACGTTCAGGGGTGACGGCGGCCCGACGGAACTTCAGGTGCCGTAGATGGTGCGGAGCACGTCCATGGCGTCGGCGACGACCTGCTCGTCGGTCATGGCCTCGAGCCGCTCGGCGTACGCGGCGGCGTTGAAACCGAGGAGGATGGGCTCGCCGGTCACCTTCGCCACGTTCAACCACTCGGCCCAGCGGCCGTCGGCATCGGGCGACGCCCACCCGATGGCGTCGGCGTCGGCATCCCAGAAGACCTCAGGGAAGCGGAGGTAGACCTTGTCGAGCAGGCCCATGCCGAGGCGGTCGATGGCGGCCAACTTGTCGTCGGGAAGGGCGGGGTCGAAGGCAACCACGCCGTCCTGCAGGACCCCGAGGGGCAGGGTGACCACCACGTGGTCGGCCTCGTGGGTGCGGGCGTCGGTCTCGACGGCCACGCCGTCGCCGTCTGGGCCGACGGCCACGCGGCGCACGGTCTTCCCGGTCTCCACGGTGATGCCTTCGGCGAGGCCGGCGACGATTCCCACGTAGCCACCCGGGAGCAGGACATCGTCGCCCGGGTAGCCCTCCCCCTCGTCCCACCACCAGGTCGAGAGGTCCTCCAGGGCGCCGGCGTGCTCGTGCTCGAGGGTGGTGTTCAAGTAGTGGCGGACGATCACCTCCACGTCGTCGTCGAGATCCAGGTCGGCCAGGGCCTCCTCCACCATCTCTCGGAGGGGGACGTCCTCGTCTCTTTCCTCCGACTGCTCGGCGGCGTAGGCCAGCACTGCCTCGAGTGCGACGTCGGCGCGCTCGTACTGCGCCTCCGTGAGCTCGTGGCCTGTGGGCTGATACCCGATCTCGTTGTCCCAGTCCGTTACCGGGCCGGTGGTCACCCCCAGTTCGTCGGCGAGCGCCGTCAAGGGGTTGCCGTCCACGCCGTGGATCCACGAGGCGCCCAGATCCAAGGGCACCCCGAGCGAGTCGTCGGTGAACGTTCGGCCACCGAGGCGGTCGCGACCCTCGATGACGGTGACCTCGTAGCCGGCATCGTGCAGCACACGGGCGGCGCCGAGGCCGGCCAGGCCGGCGCCGATCACCACGACAGACGCCCCCGCCTCGGCCACCTCCTGGATAGCGGTTGCGGCGGCACGGCCCGACTCGAGGGCGCCGTGGGCGGTGGCGGGATTGGCTACCGAGGTGGCCTCGCCGGCGAAGAAGAGGCGGCTCCCAACCGGTGCGGCCAGGGCGCGACGGTCGTCGGGTGAACTGCCCACGGCGAGGTAGGAGTACGCGCCGCGGGCGAAGGTGTCGGCCCGCCAACGGGTGATGGCCCAGGCCTCCGGCTCGGGCACCCCGTCGGCGCCACTGACCGGGCCGCCATCGCCCGCAGGATCGTCGTCGGACGAGCAGCCCGGGACGGCGGCGTAGAGCACGAGCACGGCCGAGCCCTTGAGGAGCGTGCGTCGGGACAGGGCCATGTGCGGGCGAGAGGACTCGAACCTCCAAGGGCGTTAGCCCACCGGGACCTAAACCCGGCGCGTCTTCCAATTCCGCCACGCCCGCTGACGCCTTCAACCTACCGGTATCCTCATCGCCCATGGAGCCCTCACCCCTCGTCGGCCAGTCGGCCGGCTTCGACCCGTCCGGCGAAATCTTCAACCGCCTCCTCAAGGAGCGCATCGTGTTCCTCGGCACCGAGGTGAACGACACGATCGCCAACACGCTGACGGCGCAGCTCCTCTACCTCGAGGGCCAGGATGCCGAGAAGGACGTCTGGCTGTACATCAACTCGCCGGGTGGGTCGGTCACCGCCGGCATGGCCATCTACGACACGATGCAGTTCATCTCGCCCGACGTGGGCACGATCTGCATGGGCCTCGGCGCCTCGATGGGCCAATTCCTGCTGTGCGCCGGCGCCCCCGGCAAGCGCTACGTGCTGCCCCACGCCCGCGTGCTCATGCACCAGCCATCGGGTGGCATCCAGGGCCAGGCGGCCGACATCGCCATCCAGGCCGAGCAGATGGTCTACACGAAGCACCTCATGGCCGAGCGCATCGCCTTCCACACGGGCCAGAGCGTCGACCAGATCATCGCCGACTCCGATCGTGACCGCTGGTTCACCGCCCAACAGGCCAAGGAATACGGCATCGTCGACCACGTCATCGGCCATCGCGGTGACATGGCCGCGGCCGAGAAGGCCGAAGCCGAGAAGTCCAAGGCCGACAAGGCCGAGTAGCGCGCGGCGACGCCGGCCCTATGCGGTCGGCGTCGTGGTGGGTGTGGTTCCCGGCACCGTGGTCGACCCACCGGGCGCGACGGTCGTCTCCGATGGCGCCACGCTGGTGGCGACGCTGGGCGGCGGCACCACGCCCGGGATCGTGGTCGGGGTCGTGGCCGCCGGTTCGAGCGTGATGCCGCACTGCTCCTGGGCGTAGGCGTCGATGCGCACCTGCGCTTCGTCGGTGGCGGTGGGGTCGATCTCACCCAATCGAGCGATGGCATCCTCGTCGCCCTGCGAGGCGGCCACCACGTCGTCGACGTAGGCGAACCGCTCCTCGACGTCGGCACGGATCTCCTCCGGCGCGGCTTCGGCGATCTCGTCGAGCAGCGCCGCGATCCGCGCCACCTCGGCCTCGTCGGCCACATTGAGGTCGAAGGCCTGGGTGCCGGTGTTGAACTCGGCCACCTTGGCGCAGAACGTGGCCTTGTCGGGCCCGGCGCCCTCGTCATCGCTGGAACAGGCGCCGAGGAGGGCGCCGCCCGCCAGCACGAACGCCGTCATCCAGGCCAGTGCCCGCGCCGCGCCGGTCACGCTCGGGCAGCCTCGGCCCGCGACCGCAGGTCGGTGACCGCGTGGGCGAGGCCCTCCGGGTCCCGGTAGAGCGCGCTGCCCGCGACCAGAACGTTGGCGCCCGCCGCGGCGGCGCCGGCCACCGTGGAGGGGCCGATGCCGCCGTCTACCTCGACATCGACGTCGTAGCCGCCCTCGAGCACCAGGCGACGGGTCTCCGCAATCTTGGGCTCCATGGTGGCGATGTAGGACTGGCCCCCGAAGCCGGGGTTGACGGTCATCACCAGCACGAGGTCGACCAGGTCGAGGACGTGGGCGAACACGTCGGTCGGGGTCGCGGGGTTCACCGCCACCGCCGCCGCCGCACCCAACTCGGCGATGTTGCCCAGGGTGCGGTGCAGGTGGGGACAGGCCTCGGCATGCACGATGAGGCGTTCGCACCCGGCCTCGATGTAGCGGGCCGCCAGCAGGTCGGGCTCCTCCACCATCAGGTGCGCCTCGAACGGCACCGACACGTGGGGCCGCAACGAGGCGATGACGTCGGGGCCGAAGGTCAGGTTGGGCACGAAGCGCCCGTCCATCACGTCGAACTGGATGCGGTCGACCCCCGCCTCCTCGAGGGCCCGGCATTCCTCGCCCAGCCGCGAGAAATCGGCGGGCAGGACCGAGGGAGCGATCAGGACAGGGCGTTCGTCGGCCATGGGTCGAAGGGTAGTGGTGGGGGCGGATGGGCGAGTGGCGCTGGTAGCTTCGCCGGGTGCGCCGACCGAGCAGTGCCAGCCGCACCCTGGCCGTTGCGCTCGTCGTGGCGATGGCCGTTGCGACCGGCGTGGCGGTGACGCCGGCCGGTGCCCAGCAGGGTGCGCCGGTGTCACCACCGGCGTCACCTCCGGCGTCACCGGTCGGTCCGCCGGAAGCGGGGGCCATCCCCACGCCGCTCATCGGCGACTTCGACGGCGACGGTCGCGCCGACCAGCTCTGGTACGGCCCGGGGAGCGGGCCTGACCATGCCTGGTACGGCCAGGGTGCCCGCTCGTTCAGCGGGCGGGCGGTGACCGTCAGCGGCAACTACACGCCTTTGGTGGGCGACTTCAACGGCGACGGGCGCGATGACGTGCTCTGGTACGGCCCGGGGTCGGCGGCCGACTTCCTGTGGCAAGGGACGTCGGGTCGGGGCTTCGTCGGCCGGTCCCTGTCGATCGGCGGCTCCTATCAGCCCTTCGTCGGCGACTTCGACGGCGACCGGCGGTCCGACGTGTTCTGGTTCTCGCCCGCCGGGCCGGACCAGGTCTGGTACGGCACCGGCGCCGGCTTCACCGGTCGTCAGGTCTCGGTCACCCGCCCGTACCTGCCGGTCGTGGGCGACTTCGACGCCAACGGCACCGACGACGTGCTCTGGTACGGGCCGGGAACGGCTCGCGACTTCTTCTGGCGGGGCACGTGGTCGCGCACCTTCCTCGGCGTCACCCTGAGCGTCGGCAAGACCTACACCCCGGTGGTCGGCGACTTCGGCGGCGATGGCCACGACGACGTCTACTGGCACGGCAGCGGTGCCACCGACGACGTCGTGTGGCGGGGTCGTCAGGGGGGTGCGTTCGAGGGTTCGTCGACGGAGCCCGCCGGCACCACGGTGCCCTTCGCCGGCGACTTCGACGGCGACGGCGCCGACGACCTGGGCTGGAACGATCCCGGCACGGCCGCGGACCGGTTGTGGTTCGGTGGGTCCGCCGGGTTCACCCGGCGCTCCGTGGCCGTGGGCGGCGCCTACGAACCCCGGGTGGGGGACTTCGACGGCGACGGACGCGACGACATCTTCTGGTTCGCCGGCGGCGACCCCCGGGATGTCCTGTGGTTCGCCGGCGCCGCCCGGGGGTTCTCCTCCCGTCCCAGCACGCTCGACCCCCTGCCCGGCCCGGGCATCGCGCTGCGCCAGTCGACACTCGCCAACCAGTTCAACCCATACGGCTACGTCGCCCACGCCATGGGGCCGACCGCCGCCGATGCCGATTCGCTCGGTCGCCAGTTCGGCTACTCGAACAGCCTCGAGGCCTTCGAGCACAACTACGCCCGTGGGTTCCGGGTGTTCGAGAGCGACTGGGTGCGGCTGGCCGACGGCACGGTGCTGTCCGCCCACGACGGGACCGAGTCCCGATACGGGCTCCCGCCCGGCGTGACCTTCGCCGAGGCGCGACGCGAGCAACTCTCGGGGGTCTACAGCGCGGGCGGTGCGTCCGGGCCGCCCCGGCACTTCACGCCGCTGTTCGCGGAGGACGTGCCGGCGCTGCTCGACGCCCATCCAGACCTCCACCTCATCCTCGACACCAAGGCTGACCACGTAGCCATCGCGCGCCGGTTCGTGCAACTGACCGCCGGCCGGGCCGACCTGCTCGACCGACTGATGCCGCACGTGGCCGACCAGAGCCATCTGGATCAACTGCGCGCGCTGTACCCGATCCGCAACTATGTGATGGCGCTCTACCGGACCCAGGCCTTCAACCGGATGGACGACGACGCCGTTGTCGACTTCGTGCGCCGCAACCGGGTGCCGGCGGTGATGATGTGGTTCGGCACCCGCAACCCTGCACTGTCGCTGCGCGACAACATGGGCGAGCAGCGCCGTTACACCCCGTCGTTCGAGGCGCGCCTAAGGGCGGCAGGTGCGGTCACCTACGTGCACTCCCTGAAGGACACCGACACCCTGCGGTCGTTCGTCGACCGCGGCGTCGGGGTCTACTCCAACGGTCCGTTCCCGCCGTTCAACACCGAGGTGGTGCCGATCGAGCCGAATGTCGGCGATGCCCCGCTGGCGTGACCCGGCCGCCCGAAGGCGGCGCCGGACGCCGGTGGGTGCGATGACGAGTGGGCCCCCTGGGATTCGAACCCAGAACCTGCAGATTAAGAGTCTGTTGCTCTGCCGTTGAGCTAGAGGCCCGTGGAGTGAGCGACCCAGCATAGGCGGGTGGCGGTCACCCGCCCCTCCTTTGGGCCTGATCGCGGCTCAGGCGATGTCGCCCGGGCCATCGATCGTCCCGGGGTCCGGCCGGTCGGACGGAGCGGCCGATGCGGTGGTCTCGACCGCCGGCGCCCCGTTCCTGGATGTCGCGGCGGCCTCGACGGGCACTCTCCGCGCCGGCCGCATCGTCGGCGGCGATGCGTTCGACGTTTCGGCGGATCTCGCGGGCCAACAGGAGGTAGGGCTCGAGGTCATCGGGGTCGGCCATCAGTAGCGCTCCACATCGATGCCGCGGCGCAGGGCCACGTCGACGGCGACGCGACCGTAGAGCGCCAGCTCCCGCCACCGGTCCATCCAGTTCACGACCGCGCGGCGGGTGAGCACCTTGCGCAGGGGGAGGTAGTCGTACTCGTAGAGGTTGAACACCAGGTTCAGGGCCTGGATGGTGCGCTTCTGGTCTTTGGTCACGCGGTAACGGACACGCTTCGAGATGGGCAGGTGCGAGAAGAGGTCACGTTCGACGCAGTGGTTGAACACGGCGGCGGACACATGGACCTGTGCCGGGTGGCGGGTGTCGTCGACGTCGGCGACGGGTCGCACGGCGCCCGTCGCGAGATCGACGGCGAAGGCCTCTCGACGGTCACCGGCGGCGAGCACGTAGACGACGGGACGTGACCGGAAGAAGCGACGCACCGGAGCGGGGAGCGCCGCCGAGAGCCGGGCGAAGTAGGCCGTCATCGACGCCTCGTCGACGGTGGCCGCGTCCTCCTCGGCATAGGTGGCCTCGAGGCGGTCGCGGACCTGGGCCTGGTACCCGACGAGGTGCTCGTCACGGTTGGTGAACCAGTCGTTCGGTGCAATGGCGAAGCCCGACCCGCTCGACCAGGTGTCTCCCGAGACCATCACGTGCGCAACGGGTCGGGTTATGCCGCGACGGTCGACCTCGTCCAGCACCATCTGCGGGGTCTTCACGGTGCCGTTGAACGCCACGGTCTCCCGGTGGAGGAAGCAGTGGTTCGAGGCGAAGGGTATGGCGTGGCGGGCCCCCACCCGCACCGAGAAGTCGACGAACGACCGGACGTAGCGGTCCTCGTCGTCCACGGGCTCCTCGGGGTCGTCCATGATCTCGTAGCACAGCCGTCCGTTGGCCGAGCTGTGGCTGCGGAAGACGAAGTCGATGTCGGGGTGGCGGTCGAGCACCTGCTGCAGGGGCCGTCCCATGAGCTTGGCGTCGGTGACGTCGAACAGGGTGACGCCCTGGGACTCGATCACCAGCGCGCTGTCGAGGAACGGCCCGAACTGGTACGAGGTGACCGCGAAGTCGTCGGCCAGCTCGGTGCGGTGCCCGTGGCGCAGCTCACGTACCTCGGTGAAGCCCATCCACTCGAGGTCGCGGCGCATGCGGTCGTGGTGGCCGCGCGGGACGAGCACCGGCGTGTCGAGGGGGAATCGACGCAGGGAGATGCCCTGGAAGTGGTCCCAGTGGATGTGGCTGATCGAGATGGCGTCAGGGCGCAGCGTCGCCACGAGTTCCGGCGCGACGGGTGGGTAGTTCCACCACGACCGCCAGTAGGTCGAACCGACGAGCCACGGATCGCACAGGAGCGTGGTCCCGGCGCCGGTCACCGACAGTCCGGCGTGGGACAGCACCGTGAACTCCATCGTGGCCGACGCTACCGGAGCGGTGAGGGCCTGATAGCGCCCCGTTTGCGCCTGGCCCCCCACACTGGCGCCCCCGGCAGGATTCGAACCTGCGACCTTGTCATTAGAAGTGACCTGCTCTGATCCGCTGAGCTACGGGGGCGGGTGCGACCATCCATCGTCGCCGACCTGCCAGCGACGATACTGGCGGGCGGCAGAGGGCGTTACCGGACTCGGCGAGACGAACCGAGACGAACATGGCGACTCGGCGCTCGCCGGTCCAGGAGAGGGAGTGGCAGTGCGCAAGACCGTGAAGTGGGCCCTCGTGGCTCTGGTGGGGATCACCGTGACGACGATCGCGCCGGCGCGCGCCCAGGACGATGCGGGTACGCCCGAAGTGGTCGTGCCCGCCGACGTGCCCACCGACGCCCGACCGTTGACCGGCGACTTCAACGGCACCGGTCGCGACACCATCTTCTGGTACAGCTCGACGTCGGTCGATCGCCGCTGGCAGGGCAAGCCCGACAGCTCGTTCGCCGAAATGGAGCCGTCTCTGGCCGGCGCCGACTACGCGCCGTTCACGGGTGACTTCAACGGTGACCGGCGGTCCGACATCTTCTTGTACGGGCCGGGCGCACGCACCGACGCGATCTGGTACGGCCGCACCGACAACGCGTACGACCAGATGCCGGCGACACAGGTCGGCAACTTCAACGCCGTGCTGCCTGGCGACTTCAACGGCGACGGCCGCACCGACATCGTCTGGTACAAGCCCGGGGCGACCGTCCTGTGGCGGGCCCTCGCCACCCGCGGCTTCGCCCCCCCCACATCGCTCGGGGTCACCCACCCCTACAAGCCCTTCGTGGGTGACTTCAACGGCGACCGACGCGACGACATCTTCTGGTACCGGCCGGGCCCCGACGCCGATCAGATCTGGTACGGGAAGGCGGACTTCGGGTT
>Ga0105046_10019549_pt1 | contig 10271 bp, 6 predicted proteins | sample MAT03_FD_78385 | JGI IMG/M metagenome (GOLD analysis project Ga0105046, IMG submission 78385) | Freshwater microbial communities from Lake Fryxell liftoff mats and glacier meltwater in Antarctica - MAT-03 (megahit assembly) | ecosystem: Environmental > Aquatic > Freshwater > Ice > Liftoff... | reverse complement strand
GGTTGTAGCGCAGGCCGTCGAGGCCGTCCTCGATGTTGAGCGCGGCCTGGAGGAGGTGAAATTCCTCGTTCTCGTAGATGACTTTTTTTGTGAGGCCGTAGGTGTTGAGCGGTTTGCCCTTCAGCGCGAAGACGGCCTGCGTCTGCACGTCGCGCGTGGACGTGAGTGAGCCGGCGGCGGAGTCGCCCTCGACGATGAAGAGCGTGCTCTCCTCGGCACGCGGGTTTTTGTCGCCGAGATGGAGGCGGCAATCGCGGAGCTTCTTGTTGTGCAGCGAGGCTTTCTTTGCGCGCTCCTTGGCGATGTTGCGGATGCCGGCGAGTTCCTTCCGCTCGTGCTCGTTCTCCTCGATTTTCTTGCGGATGATCTCGGCGGTCTCGCGATTTTTATGCAGGAAAGTGTCGAGCGACTGCTGCATGAATTTGCCGACGAATTCCTTGATCGTCGGTCCCTTTGGCCCGACCTCGGTGGAGCCGAGCTTCGTCTTCGTCTGCGACTCGAAGACGGGCTCCTGCACGCGCACGACGATGGCGGCGTCGATGGACTGGCGCACGTCGGCGGCGTCGAATTCCTTTTTGAAATGGTTGCGGATGGTCGCGACGAATGCCTCGCGAAATGCGGCGAGATGCGTGCCGCCCATCGTCGTGTGCTGGCCGTTCACGAACGACCAATATTCCTCGCCATAGTGATTGCCGTGCGTGAGCGCGATCTCGATGTCCTCACCCTCCAGGTGGATGATGGGGTAGAGCGGCTCGCCGCTGATTTCCTTCGTGAGCAGATCCTTCAGCCCGTGCTGCGAGCGGAAGGGCTTGCCATTCAGCGTGAGGGTGAGGCCGCGGTTGAGGAACGCGTATTTCCACAGCATGTCCTCGATGAACTCCGTGCGGAATTTGAAGTCCTTGCCGAAGAGCGCCTCGTCCGGCGTGAACTCCACGAGCGTGCCGTTGCGCTCGTCCGTCTTCGTAACCTTCGACTGCGACTTGAGCTTCCCTTTTTCAAACTCGACGACCTTGCTCTCACCCTCGCGAATCGCCTGCGCGCGGTAGCTGAACGAGAGCGCATTCACCGCTTTCTGCCCGACGCCATTGAGCCCGACGGCCTTTTGGAAAGTCTCGCTGTCGTATTTCGCGCCCGTGTTGATGATCGACACGCAGTCCACGAGCTTGCCCAGCGGGATGCCCCGCCCGTAGTCGCGCACCTTCACGCTGCGATCGGTGATCTCGACTTCGATCTTCCGCCCCTGGCCCATCATGAATTCGTCAATCGAGTTATCGATCGTCTCCTTCAGCAGGACGTAGATGCCGTCCTCCGCATGGGCGCCATTGCCGAGCCGGCCGATATACATGCCGGGGCGGAGGCGGATGTGCTCGAGCGAGCTGAGGGTCTTGATGCTGGCTTCGGTGTAGTTGGCTGACATGGGTGTTGCGGCGGAAAAAGAGGGAGACTGGCGCCGACTGACAAGCGCAATCCCAGCGGGCGAAGACCCGGCACTCCGCGATTGCGTGAATTGCGGACGCCGATACACTGCCCGCCAAGTGAGCTTGTGCGAGAGCGCGTGCCAGTGAACCAGACGCAGAATTGCGTCGGATCCTGCGGCACGGGCCAGCACAGGAACTGTTTCCGAATAAGCCGGGATGGCGAAATTGGCAGACGCGCCAGACTTAGGAAATTGTTTTGGTGGTTTTCGTCGCATTGCTTCAAATGCCTTTGGAGCAAGTATCCATGCGGGTTTCCGGGCGATTCGGCCAGGAAATCAAGACTGGCAAGAGGGTGGCAGAAAGCGCCTCATTCTAGCACAAACTCTAGCACAAAGGATTCACGGGGGCCTCATGGCCGGGATCGTCGCGGCGGCTCAAATAAGCATGTATCGTAAAATGCCGCCGAGTTGCGGCGCGGTTGGTCACGGAGCGAGTGCAAGTGCATCGGTGATCGCATCGCGAAGCTGCTGGCGCTTGAACGGCATGCGCAGCACTGCGGCGGCGCCGGCCTCAATCACTCGGTCAGGATACTCGGGACCGTCCGGCCATCCGTAGATCCCCACGACTGGCTTGGAGTAGAACTGCACCAAGTCCCGGACCAGCGCCACTGAGGACTGCAACTTTTCCGTCAATGGGTCGCGCTCCGTGGCCGGGTACAGCACGTTGTTCAGGGTCACAGTGAAGACATCGAACTGGAAGCGTCGGGCGAGATCACGGAGCGCCTTTTCGCGGGTGGATCGAGGAGCATGTACCTCCAGACTGGCGTGCCCCTTCGTGGCATCGGTGAGAACGGATTCGACAAGCTCTTGGATATTGTCGTCTCCAGTCGCTATCAGTGCTCGGATGGTGCGCTGGGGTGGTGGCGCTTGCGTCATGGAACTCGCTTGGTAGCGGAAGCGGCCCCGTGGTTGCAATGTTGCTTCTGCGCTCAACGCGCGTTCTTGGATCTGAGGGTGGCAGCGTGGGAGCAGCGTCGCCGGCAACCTGCTTGGGTGCCGGCAAATTTCTTACTCTGATATGTGGAATTCTGTGATCGCTCGCTCAGCATCCTCCAACTTGTCGCGGACCGCTTGGTAATGACTCTGCTCTTTACCGAGGCCCTCGAACACCTTCTGCGTTTCTTCCAAGCCTGGGCAACATTCCGCTCGAAGCTGGGCGAGCGTCAAGTCGTCTCGAATCTCTTGGAAGAACCCGTCCACGGACTCGACGAGTTCCGCTTTCTTTTTCTGAAGCTGACGGTCACTCCAGACGGTGAGGGCGACAGACAGCACATCGAGAACGGGACCGACGAAAACGAGTATTTTCCCGAAGGTCTTGAACTTGTTGGCAATCTTCACCGCGCCCCATGGCTTGAATTTTGTGAACTTGGCTGCGCGGTTCATGTTCAGGATCGTGTCTGCCAGCGCGCGGGTGGACTGTCTCGCAAGCCACGTCCCGAGCTTTCCGCCAACCTTGGTGACAGCAGCAAACACCTTTTTTGCAGCGGCCATCTCGAACCGCAATGAAGCATCAATGTTTTCCATCCGCCGCCGTGCGCTGCCCACAAGCGGCTCGGCGTAATCGGTAATCAAGCGATCGACTCGGCGGAGCAGTTCGTCTCCGTCCTTCCCGATTTCCGCCATCACGTAATCCCTTAGTTTCCCTGCGTCGGCTTGATTGTTGATGCCCAAAATCAACCGCTTCCGTTCGTTCTCGAATTCCGTCATCAGCCCCTTCCATGCCTGCCGGGAATCCTCCTCAATCGCCTCAATCTCCTCGGAAATCTCCCGCCTGCTGTTCGCGGCAACTTTGAGTTGCTCATCCAACGCCCGGATCGCATCGCGAATCCGGTCAAGCGATTCAGGTCGCGCTTCGCGCAGCACGTCAAGACCGGCGCGGAGGATCAGCGTGCGCTTCGCCTCCTTCATCGTCACGTCCAGCCGATCGCGCAAATCGCCAATTCGAGAGAGAGGCGCATACTGCTCCGGGTGCGCCAGCCAATATGCCAACCCCTTCCGACGAGGATCAGCCGCCACACATACGACGGCCGGAGACACTGGTTTGCCGACGTACCGCGCCAGCGTCTCGAAGACCACTTCCCGCTTAATGCCGGCAGTTTCGTCAAAATCCTCGGGGTCTTCCACGTCCGCAACTTCATCCATTTTGTTCACCACGAAGACTGTCGCGTTCAGTTTTCCCAAGTCATTCAAGAGCCAGGCCACCACACCACGAGGGCTTTCTTTGAGCGGGTTTTGCGGTGACAAAACGAAGAGGATCAAGTTCGCCTCGGAAATGTACTTCCGTGTCCGTTCCTCGTGCATCAGCCCGATGGGAAACAAGCCCGGCGTGTCCACGATCGTATAGTCGCCAGTAGCAATCTCGGTAATGTCGTCAGTGCAGGGTTCCGGTCCGGTCCGGAGATCGCTCCTGCCCAAGAGGGCACTGACTATCATCGTTTTTCCATGGGAGAAGGCACCGAACAGCGCGATCGAAAATCGCTCGGCTGCCACGGCGCTGCACGCGTGCGCGAGCATTTCTCGCATTTGACCGAGATCCACTTCCGTCGCCTTTTCCGCTGCGGCGAGGCGTTCATCGAAGGCACGCAAGTCTGCCAGGAGGCGTTGTTTTTCGGCGGGGAAATCCATTGGGGTTGTCAGTATTTCGGTTGCCGCTTGAGCACACGCAAGAACTCACGCGCAAGCCGTTGCCATGTGTCCGGCTCGTCCTCGTTCGCGAACTTCGCGTGCCGCAGACTCGACCGCTCGGCAAAGAACACAACCGAAAATCCGTCGAGCCCATGCCGGATCGCCTCTTGGTTGGCCTGCTCGGCGAGAATGATGAACCGCTTCTCACTGGCATCGAGCTATGCGCTCTGATTGGCCTCGGGGTCGAGATAGTGAACAACAGCGGTAGCGAGGTGGAGATTGGACGCTTGAAGCTGCTCCACGCCGTCTTCCAGTCTCTTTTTGAAGCCCTCCAGCCGGTCCGCCACATTTGTCAGGGTAGAGGATTTCGCACTGGCCGTGCGACGCAAACTCTCGGCCGCTTCTTTTGATTTCCGGAGGCACTTCTCCTTCATTCGAGCGAATTGGTTTTCCAAGTTCTCCACTGCTTTTTGCTGAGCTTCACGTTTCCGCCGGTTTGGGTCGCCGAAGAAAATATCCCAAATCTTTTTTACCAGACCGATGATCACGGCGATAGCGCCGACGATTCCACCGACCAACGCGGGAGCGAGGGCCAGTAAGGTTTCCGCGATGTCTTTAACCACGTCTAGGAACGTGACGCGCAATTTTTCAAAGACCTGGGACAGGTCCACTTCACCCGAGAAGTCGGCCAGATCACCCAGCAGTTCGATGCGATGGCTCAGTCGAGCTACTCGGCTTTCAATCCTCTTGTTCAGATTTTGAAGGAGTTTCTCCATCTCGCGCTTGACGGCATAAGAACAGCCAGAAAGGATCTCCTGCATCTGAGCTTCGACCTGATGCTGGGTCCGCTCCTCCCATATCGCCTTCGCAGCAATTTCTATGGCCTGGTTCCGATGTTCGTCCACCACTCGACCGATCATCTCACTGAGCGCCCCGATGGTCTCCCCCACGTCGCCATCAATCTGGCCCGGCAGTCCCCGCACTTCCTCGATTACCTGCTCTATCGGCTCTCCAATTCCGTCAGTCCGCTGTTTCACCTCACCGAGAACGTGGTTCAGTTCACCGACGATTCGCAGCGTAGTGAGCACAGGCAGATGGGGAAAGTGCTTTTCCCGTAGGTCGCGCAGGCCGTTCCAGTTGGGGCAGGCCGCTATACCGCCGCGCGGCTCTGAGAGATCCAAAGACGCTCTCTGCCTTCCCACGGTCTTTTTGCACCTTCGGCGGAAGCTCCCCGCGGGCGGCGGTCGCATGGGCGACACGGCCTGCGACGACGAAGTTCCCCTTGTAGGCGTCGCCGAGATGCTCGCAAAAACAGTTTTCGATTTCGGCGATCTGTCGGGACATCAGTTCGCGGAGAGCGGGTGCCTCGGCAAAATTGTTGGGGCTTCCGAAGACATTGATTAACGCGAATACCACCACCTCGGTGCGCAAGTGCTCGCGCACTTTAGCGAGAGTCAAACGGTCGAGCGCCTTGTCACATGGCAGGACGTGGAGGACAACGTGGGAGCGATGCAAACCGGCTTTGATCTGGTCGCAAACCATTTGCTCGTTTCCTTCGATCCCCGGCATGTCGAGCACGCGCATCCCGCGAATGCTCGCGGCGGCCACCTCCCGCGTATGGTCTTTGCGGCCCGTGCCAATGCTCGCGCCATTTCCGCGCGTCAGGCATTCGACCAACGTGCTCTTGCCATGCTGCGTTTCCCCATAAAGCCCGATGTTCATTCGATCCCATTCTGCCCGCGCGAGCATCGGTTCGAGTTCGTTATCAATGTGGAGCAGAGACTTCTTCACCACTTCACGAAAGCCGGCGATTTTGTCGGCCAAGTCCTTGTCCTCAATCGTCTCTTGATCTGTGAGGTCGGCGATGTGCCGCAAAGTTGTGCAGAATTCGCGAACCGCCGCAGTGACGGCTCTCTTGAGTTTTTCGCGCCGCCTAGCCGAGGATCCGCGTGGTGATGGCGGAGTCGGTGGCGCGTTCATGGGATATTGTGATGATGCACACCGTTGTTCCGGCTCGCAAGCTTCTGGTCTCCTTTTAAGTGCGTGTCCCTGCGCGATGAAAAGGCCGCTGCATTGGCCGAGTTTCTCGCTGCCACAGGTGGGGAGTTTGTCTGGGACGCTGATGATACACGTGCCAGTGTTCGGGTACCCGCTGATGCCCGGTCTAATCTAATCCTGCGCGGGGCTTGAACCTGTGACGGTGATCTTCTGCGTCTTGCCGGTGCCGAGATCCTTCGCGCTGACGTGGAAAATGCTGTTTGCGTCGAGGTCGAAAGTGACCTCGATTTGCGGCGTGCCGCGCGGAGCCCGCGGGATGCCGTCCAAGTGGACGGTGCCGAGATTCCTGTTGTCCTTTGACAACGGACGTTCGCCTTGGAGCACTTTTGCTTTGAAGTCGGTTTGATCGTCGCGGTCGGTCGAAAAGATCCGTGACAAACGCGTGGGGAAGAACGTATTGCGCGGGATCATCGCAGTGGCCACACCGCCCGCCGTCTCAATGGCGAGCGTGAACGGGGTCACGTCGAGGAGGAGCACTTCCTTCACGTCGCCATTCAGCACGCCGCCTTGGATGGCCGCGCCGGCGGCAACAACTTCATCCGGATTGACAGATCTACTCAGCTTTCCGCAACCGAACTTACGTACCGTTTCAATGATGCTGGGCATGCGAGTCATGCCGCCCACGAGCACCATCTCGTGAATGTCGTTTTCACGAACTCCAGCATCCTTGAGGCAATCCTGGAACGGCTTCAGGGTGCGCTTATGGAGCCACGGGGTTAGTTGTTCCAGCTTCAGACGCGAGAGTGTCTTCTCGATGCTTTTCGACCCTGTCTTGTCAGCGGTGATGAACGGCAGATTGATGTCGCATTGCAGAGAGGACGAGAGCGCAATTTTCGCTTTCTCGGCTTCTACCTTGATGCGCTGCCTGGCGTCGGTCCACTCTGTCAGATCGATGCCGAAATCGGAACGGAACTCATCCAAAATCCAGTCCGCGATCGCGTTGTCCCAATTGTCGCCGCCAAGGTGAGTGTCGCCGTTCGTGGCTTTGACTTCAAAGACTCCGTCTCCAATCTCGACTATCAAAGTACTGAAATTGGCACCGCCCAAGTCATAGACAGCGATCAGTTCGTCCTTGTTCCTGTCGAAGCCGTAAGCGAGCGAGGCCGCGGTCGGTTCGCTGATGATGCGCAGCACTTCGAGTCCCGCGATTTTGCCCGCGTCCCTCGTCGCCTGACGCTGAGCGTCGTTGAAATACGCGGGCACCGTGATGACCGCCTGCGTGATTGTTTCGCTGAGCTTCGCTTCGGCATCGGCTTTGAGTTTCGTGAGGATCATCGCGCTGATTTCCGGCGGCGAAAACGTCTTCACCCCGCCATTCACCGACACTTGGATGTGCGCGTCGCCGTTCGCCGCCTTCACGAGCTTGTACGGCATGCGATGTATTTCCTCCTCCACTTCGGCGAACGTGCAACCCATGAATCGCTTCACGGAAAAAATTGTGTTGGCCCCGTTCGTCACCGCCTGCCGCTTGGCGGCTTGCCCGACGAGACGCTCGCCATTTTTGGCAAAAGCAACGATGGAAGGCGTGGTGCGCGCGCCTTCGGAGTTTTCGACGACGACCGGCTTGCCGCCCTCCATGACGGCCATGCAGGAGTTCGTGGTGCCGAGATCGATTCCGAGAATTCTTGCCATGCAGATTGGGTTCGTTCGAGTGTAACACTCTCCTGCGTTGGGGCAATACTGTCGATTGGGGAGTTCCGGAATCCAGTGGTCTGATCGTGAATGCGGTCGGGGTATTTTCTTTTCCTTCTCGGGCGTGTCCGCAACTAGATGCTGAAGATCAATTCCTTCCAGTCTGCGGTGAGGACGTGGAAGCTGTCGCCACCGTCCCATCGTTTGCAACGCCTTTGCGGAAGGGGCGCGCGTCCGCCGGCGGGAATAACAGCAGGGGCGCGATTACGGGTTGAGCAGGCGGGACATGTGGTGATTTGGCGTGGGCTTCAAGCGAAAGCGATTCTTCTCTCTCGACAAGCTCACTCGCCTCTCTAGCCCGCGCGGCAATGAGCGCTCGATAACGCTCCTGCGGCGGCGAGACAGCCTCTCCTCGCCTCCGGGGCTGTCGAGCTGCCGCACACGAATCTGGCGGGCGGTGTGAAGCACAAAGCATGACGAGCGCGGAGCGTCGGCGTGATTTGTGCCTGGGTCGGGTGGGGTCGCTTTCGGGAAGGTTGTGAACCTTGGAGGCTACTCACAATCTTCGTGGCCGGCGCTCGATTGTGCGGGGCAAAGTCTTCGCCGTTTTCGACGGAGCGGAGTCGTGGGCTTGTGGGACGCAGCAGCGTGGAAATGGCGAAGTCTCTGGCGTGGCGGGAGGGCGAATGAAGCGATAAGCGCGAAGCGCCACGCATTTGGGCGTCGGGGTCGGGGCACCCGGCAGAGTCCGTTTGCGCGCCGTGGCGGGAGCTGTGGCGGGCGCGCTGACGGACGGCGCAGAAGTGCCCCGACTCAGGACGGTGGATCGAAATAAATTGGGTTATCCCCTTCACGAATGTTCTACAAACGGAGACGCCCGTTTTTTATCATCTGATAATTCCTACGGCATGGACCGCGCCGCGATCCTCTTGCGGCCACCTGTCGGAATTAGTCCGTAACTCCGATTACTGCGCTTTCTTCTTCGACGGCTTGCTGCACTTCTTTGGTTTCGCGGGCGGCATTCGCATCACGCGGGACATCAGCGTGTCAAATGGAAGTCCCGTTACGTCCATCGGGGAAAAACGCTCTGCGGAGGGCTTGGATTTCATGCAGGCGGGCTTTGAGGGGGCACCGCTGCTTGAAATGCTTCTTCCGCCGATTTGCCGGATGCTCTCGCAGCAGCGTATGACGCTCTGCGTTTAATGAGCGCGGTATGCATTTGATGAAGTGGAACTTTGGCAGTCAGTGCGGACTCCTCTACATACTGCCAGTAGATTTTCCTCAATCCTGCCTGCTGTCCCGGATTGCTTTTGGAAATTTGGTAAAGAAGTTCCGCTGCATTCCTGAATAGCTGGCATTGCCCCATTCACGTTATGCGGCTTTGCGCCAAATCTCACGGACCATTTCCTCGGTAAGGGAGGTGTCAAACCACTGAATCATCGTATCGTTCAGAAACTCGATGCACGCATCGAAGCTATCCATGTCGCAGCCCGTCGCACGAATGATTTCCTCAGATGGAAAATCGAATCTGCGCGTGACGGAACCGATCCTTTTTCCGATTTGAATGAATCGCTCAAGCATGCTTTTGAAGGCGTTTGCGACTTTGGCTCTCACATCCTCTGAAGATTGTGCGTATCGGTCTGAAAAATCACGGACATCAGACCACAACAGGAGCCACTGCGAGACCTCGCCAAGGTTGCGTTCTTGAGGTCGATAAACGTCAGGATTTTTTCAATGTGCGCGATTTCTTCTGGAGTTACTTGGTTGATCAAAGCACGGGGAGGATTCATTGTGGCGCTAGTGCTCATGCGTAGCGGTTCGCACTTTGTGCGACAGCAAGCAAGAAGAAAATGTTGCATGTGGAACACTTTTCCCCTCTGGGCGTGTTCCTTTTTCAGAGTAAAATTTGAGTCGGATTTGTTTCACTTCTGGAATGTGTCCAAGCAGAGCGCGTTCCATAAATTCAGCTTCGGCCCTGCCACGCACCATGTCGTTCATGGTGAGCCGCTTACCCTGCGCCTTACGGATTCCCTCCACAGTGCGCTCGCCATCGGTGGCCTTCCTGCTGTTCCGGCGGCAATCGAACTCCGCCACGTAACGGGCCAAGCTTTCTGCGGTGCGGGCCTTTCGGCCCCCGTGCTGGAAGCTCTCCGCGCCGCAGGATGCGGCTGACCTTGGAAACACTGGCGGTGCCGCACGATGGCGGGGTGTGATTCATACGGCGAGAGCGGCGGGCACGGCTGATGGTCGGGGGATGGGTGGGAGCGGTGCGCCGGGCAGAGGCGGTTGGAGTGGTGGGGACACTGCATTCATACAGCGCCGGTAGTGTAAAGCAGGCGGCGGGGGGAGCGGCGGTCCGGACGGGCTGCTTTGCACTACCTGCGCTGTGTGATGCCGTGCCGGAGTGAGCTTGTGGCGGGGGCGGTCTTTTGGCGCGGGGGGGCCGGAGGGGGCGGGTGGGGGGGGATGGGGACGCCGG
>Ga0105046_10019542_pt1 | contig 10272 bp, 8 predicted proteins | sample MAT03_FD_78385 | JGI IMG/M metagenome (GOLD analysis project Ga0105046, IMG submission 78385) | Freshwater microbial communities from Lake Fryxell liftoff mats and glacier meltwater in Antarctica - MAT-03 (megahit assembly) | ecosystem: Environmental > Aquatic > Freshwater > Ice > Liftoff... | reverse complement strand
GTCTTGCGCAAGAAGTGCAACAATCGATTCGCGGTTCGACTGACGTTCGCCCTGACGGTCGATTGCTATTTGAGTTGTCGCAGCGCCAAGGAATGTACAAGGCAGCGTCGATTCGCACAGAGATGGCGAAAGAGATTCCAGCGTTCGGTGCGTTTGCTGGTGAGATCGGTGAATTGGGCATCCAGCTTTTTACTACTGTTGAAGGAAAGAGTGCGTAGTCATGCTTGCGCAGTTTAGCTGGGACGAGATTTGGCCATTGGCTGTTGCGATTGGAATCGTGATGGCGGTGATTCCGGGTCTTGGTTTGTATATGACCTTCATCGAACGGAAGGCGGCGGCCTATATTCAAGACCGAATCGGTCCGAACCGTGTCGGTCCGCTCGGATTGCTGCAAGCGGTTGCGGATGCGATCAAAATTTTTTTGAAAGAGCAAGTAATCCCCAATCACGTTTTCAAGTCGGTGTACTTTGTGGCTCCGATTCTTGGATTGATCTGTGCGATGTTAGGTGCATCAGTAGTGCCGTTTGGTCCGACTGATCCGAATTCGACTGGCGGTTTTCGCGCGATCATTGCACCACATGTCGATATCGGTTTGTTGTTCTTGTTAGCTGTGTCGAGTTTGTCCGCTTACGGGATCGTGCTCGGCGGTTGGGCTTCAAATAATAAGTACAGTATGTTCGGTGCACTCAGGTCTTGTGCTCAGTTCATCAGCTACGAAATTCCGATGGGGCTATCGCTGCTAGGCGTGATAATGATTACGGGCAGTTTGAATATTGAACAGATGGTCACCGCACAAGGCGAAGGGATCACTGGATGGAATATCTGGTGGCAACCGCTCGCGGCGCTTATGTTCTTTACGGCATCGTTGGCTGAAACGAATCGATTGCCGTTTGACTTGCCAGAATGCGAGCAAGAGTTGGTTGGCGGATTTCATACTGAGTATGGTGGCATCAAGTTCTCGTTGTTCTTCTTGGCTGAGTACACACATTTAACAACGGTTAGTTTCTTGACGGCGCTGTTGTTCTTGGGTGGATGGAATTTCCCGGGTTTGACCGGGCCGATCGATGCTTCGGTGACAGGATATCTGCTTCGCTGGTTGGTGCTGGTGGTTAAGGTTGCGTTGGTGACCGCCGTGATCATTCAACTGCGATGGACATTGCCTCGCTTCCGCTTTGACCAATTAATGGGGCTTGCATGGTGCGGCATGATTCCGCTGGCTCTTATGAATTTCATTGGCGTTGTGGCTGTACTGTCCTTTGGATTTTCGAAGTGGTGGTTGGCTCCGCTGTCGATCGCGCTGGTATTGATTGCAGGTTGGTGGACGGCGAAAACAACTACGGCCAGCATGGCGCGACGAACTGCATTGGCAAGAGTTTCTCCAGCAGCTCCAGCAGCAAACTGATGGTGAGCTTTCAGGTATAAACGATGACTAAAGAAAAGACAGTTAAGTGGGCGGAATTGCCGAAGATCGGACTGGCTGAGGCTCTGTACCTACCAGCGATCCTAGACGGCGTTGCCGTCACTCTTAAACATATGCTTGGCGGAAAAGCAATCACGCGGCAGTATCCGGAAGTCGAGCCCGATATTCCGGCGAATTACCGTGGTGTACATCGCTTGAATCGCGATGACAAAGGTCGTGTAAAATGTGTCGCGTGTTTCTTGTGCGAGACCGCTTGTCCAGCCAAGTGCATCACGATCAAGGCGGCTGGTACCGACAAGGATGATCCGAATTGGAACGATCGCGACAAGTACCCTGCGTCGTTTGAGATCGACGAACTGCGTTGCATTTACTGCGGCATGTGCGAAGAAGCGTGTCCGGTGGATGCGATTGAGCTGACAACGATTTACGATTTGACTGGACTAACGCGCGAAGAGATGATCTTTGATAAAGACAAACTTCTGAGCGTTTACGACGAAACGGTTGCGAAGGGAGATGATCCGATTCGAACCAAGCGCGGTGTGCTCGGCCCGGCATCGGAGCCAGCCGCCAGAAGCGATTCGGCAACACAGGGCGATTCGGCAACACAGGGCGGCGCGGTAACACAGGGCGGCGCGGCAACGAAGAGCGTCGGCGGGGTGCAATAATGGAACTTTGGCTGACTTATGCATTTTGTGCAATCGCGGTCGTGTTAGCAATGGCTTTCGCATTGATTAAACATCCCGTGCATGCGGCGTTGAGCTTCGCGTGCGTTGTTTTGGCGGCGGCTGGAGTTTACTTGTTGCAAAACGCAGCCTTCGTAGCGGCTTCGACGGTCGTTGTTTACGCGGGGGCGACGATCATCATTTTCATGTTCGTGCTCATGTTCGCCCAGCAAACTAATTTGCTTGATTACGATACCCACAAGCAAAACCCAATCGCGGCTGGTGTGGTCGCAATAGCCTTGGCGGCAACTGTGATCGCTGTAGTTTTGAAAGAGTTTCCAAAATTGGAAGAGCAGCTTGCCGCAAAGAGCCCGGTTGCTGAAGTTGCTGCGGCTGATTCTGCTGAAATTGTGAAACCTACTGAAGGGGATGTGAACGCGGAGTTGGATGTTAAAGCCGAGCCGATGTCTCTGAAGGCCTCCGATGCGGCGACTGATGCAGAGACGGAAGAAAGTTCTGCAGATGTAATGTCTGCTAAAGCCGATCGTTTCACGGTGGCAAAGCTCGGCGCAGCGTTGTACACACGCTACCTGTTGGCAATCGAGATCGCTGGTACGCTGTTGCTGGTTGCGACAATCGGTGCAGTTGTGATCGCGCAGCGCGAACCAAAAGCGGATGCTCAGGAAAGAACTAAATCATGATTAGCCCTGCGTTGTTGATTGGACCATGCTTAGTTGCCGTCGGATTGTTCGGCTTCTTGACGCGTCGCAATTTAATTCTGATGTTTCTGTCACTCGAATTGATGTTGGCAGGGGTTAGTCTGAACTTTGTGGTGTTCGGGCAGATGCATGACGATTTCGGTGGTCAAGTATTTTCAATTTTAATTTTGGTCGTCGCGGCTTGTGAAGCGGCGTTGGCGTTGAGTTTGATTGTGGCTTTGGTAAGGTTGCGCGGCACGCTCGATAGTAAAGCATGGAGTGCTCTGCGCGAGTTTCAGTTCGACGATCAAGCCGGTACCGGTGGTCGTTCGGCTGAGGATAGGATACCTGAGTTGGCTGGGCGAGCGGCAGAGGATCATTCGCATTTTGAAGGTTACGAAGATCTTCCAAAACTTACGCCTGCTGGACTCGATCCGCAATCGCGACCTGTTGATTCCGATTTCAAATTGCCTGATTTAGCGGGAAGAGCTTAGTGGAGCGTCAAGCTTGAACGTTAGGGTTGAAGGTAATTGGGTGGCACGCCCTTGCCTACCCTAAGACTTAATCTGGACACTGCACTAGGCTCAGGCTTAGCAAGACAAGAATAACTATGGATTATTATTACATCGCTTGGTTGATACCGCTGGGACCGCTGGTTGCGACCGTGATTGGTAGCGTGATTGCATATCTGAATCCGCGCGCAAGCTTTGCGCACTCGGTCACATGGCTTGGATTGACGGTTTCCGCCATTGCATCTCTCTATTGTCTGTTGCGAGTTGATGTGGCCCATGATGTGGTGATTGCGGGTGGGTACAACTGGCTGGATTTTGCCCAAATGCGAGTTCCGATTTCGTTGCAGCTTGACGCGACGAGTTTGGTGCAGATCTGCGTTGTGACAGTCGTCGGCACATTGGTCGCGTATTACTCCGCAGGTTACATGCATGGTGACAAAGCATATGCTCGGTTCTTTGCGATCTTCAGCGCGTTCGTGTTCTGCATGACGATGTTAGTGCTCGCTGATAACCTGCTTGTACTTTACATGTTCTGGGAAGGGGTCGGTCTTTGTAGCTATTTGATGATCGGTTTCTGGTATGAGCGTCCATCGGCGGCCAAAGCTGCGTTAAAAGCCTTCGCAATCAATCGATTGGCTGACACGGGTTTCCTTTTTGGCATCCTGTTGCTGTGGTTGGGTATTGGACAAGTGACGACTTGGGAGTCGGGGATCATCTCGCGACTGGATTACAAAGTTATTTTCGAAGCTCTGCCATCCTTGGCTTCGTCGCATCCAGATTTGTTGTTCATGGTTGCGGCCATGTTACTGCTCGGGGCGGTTGGTAAATCAGCTCAGTTTCCGCTGCATATTTGGTTGCCGGATGCGATGGAAGGCCCGACTCCAGTTAGCGCATTGATTCACGCTGCGACGATGGTTACCGCTGGGGTTTACTTACTGTGCCGCATGTCGCCTCTGTTGGTTATGGCACCTGGGGTATTAGTGTTCGCTGGTTGGCTGGGTGCGATCACTGCTTTGCTGGCTGCGTCCGTTGCTTTGTTCCAAGATGATTTGAAACGAGTGTTGGCTTACTCAACGGTCAGCCAACTTGGGTACATGTTCATGGCGATCAGTTGCGGAGCAGTTGCCGATTTGATGCCGCTGGCAGTGATGGCGGCTCTGTTTCACGTTGCGACCCACGCATTCTTCAAAGCTTTGCTGTTCTTGTCAGCCGGTAATGTGATGCACGCGATGGGTGATGTGATCGACATGCGGAAGTTCAGTGGACTAAAAGGCGTGTTGCCGAAAACTCATATTCTTTTTTTGATCGGCGGCGCAGCACTTGCGGGTATTCCACTGTTGTCAGGCTTTTGGAGCAAAGACGGAATCCTTGGGCTACTCGTTAGTGCTCAAAGTGATTCTCCCTATGCGTTTTCATTCCAGATTTTCTTCGTCGTGGGTTTGATCACTGCGGGCCTGACGGCGATCTACACAAGCCGTGCTTATTGGCACACGTTCCAAGGCAAACCGGTGTTTCCGAAAGAAGCTGGTGATCATCCGCATGAAGCGACTACGCAAATGCTTGTTCCATTGGCTGTTTTAGCGGTTGGCAGCGTGTTTTTGGGGCTGGCAATTGGTCCGACGGGCATCCTTGGCGGTTACTTGCACGAGATTCCTCACTTGCCAGCATCCGCACACGCCGATCATCACACGTGGGTCTTGATTGCTAGTGCTGTTGTGGCGTTGGCGGGCGTCGCGGTGGGTTGCTTGTCGGCTTCGCAGGCCTGGAGCTTCCATTCAGCCGGTGAAGTTGGCAAGAGTTTCTCGTCGGCCGGAAAAAGTCGTTTCTACATGGACGAAATGATGGCCGCAGCCTTTGTTCGACCCGTTGAGTTCATTTCGGCTCGAATGAGTGAGTTCGATCTGCAAGGCATCGATGGCCTGTGGCGAAATATCGTTGAGTTGCCTAAGAAGGCGGGTTGGGCAATTAGTTTCATGCAACGTGGGCAGTTGGGTGGCTATTCGCTGTTGATGGCGATTGGTCTGGTGGCGTATCTCTTGCTGCTCTCGTTTGGCGGATAGGATCAGAATCGATGTTGATCTTGGCTTTGATTGGATTTCCGTTAGTTGGCGGCAGCGTCCTGCTGGCCCTACGGTCTAGCGGTATGGCAGATCGTGCGCGCGAGCTAATGGCTTTGGCGATTGTCGCGATCAGTTTGGTGCTGGGTGTTGTGGTTACTTACCAAGTTTCGCAAGCCATGCCGATCGGCCAAGCGAGCATCGCGCCTCATATCGAATACAGCCCAGATTGGATGCGATTCAAGTTGGCGGCTGCTCTGGCGACGAACCCTGAAGGTTGGCAACTGAGCCTCGGCTTGGATGGCATCGGCGCAGCAATGGTTCTGTTGACTTTGATTGTTGCGACTGCGGTAATTGTGGTTGCGCAAACCACCGTGAGCAAGAATCGTGGTGATTATGCTTCGTGGATTTTGATTGCCTCGGGCGGTTTGCTGTTAGTATTTTCCGCCATGGATTTGTTGCTGTTTTATATTGGTTTTGAAATCACTTTGATTCCGTTGTTCGCGATGATCGCGGGCTGGGGAAACGCAGACGGATTTGCGGCAGCGAAACGATTTGTGTTGTATACGCTGCTGGGAAGTATCCCGATGGTGATCGGCCTGTTCGGTATCTGCGAACTTTACCGCGGTGAAGGCGGCTGGTCGGTTCACATGCCTACGCTGGCCGAACAAGCCGCGACGATGGTGCTTACGACTCAGCAAAGCAATTTGCAAGTTTGGGTGTTTGCGTTGTTGGTGCTCGGACTTGGGATCAAGACCGCGATCATTCCGTTGCATACATGGCTGCCGACAACCTATGCGGCTTCGCATCCGACAACGACCGCTTTTCTGGCGGCTGTGGTTTTGAAGATGGGTTTGTTTGGATTCGTACGATTGGTGTTGCCATTCACGCCGGAAACGTGTGCTGAACTTGGGTCAGGTTTGTTTGGCTGGTTGGGTGCGATTGCGATTGTGGGTGGAGCACTCGTGGCGCTGGCTCAGAAAGACCTGAGCCTGATGTTTGCTTACAGCAGTCTTTCGCACGTCGGCTTTATTACGATCGGATTGTTCTCGCTGAGCCACGAAGGGATTGGCGGCGCAACGTTGCAAATGTTTAATCACGGTATCACGACGGTGGCGATGTTCTTGCTGCTGGCTTGTATGTTGGTTCGCCGACCAAGTTTAAGGCTCGACGAAGAAGCGGGCGGGATGGCGACGCAGTTCCCAAGGCTTGGATTCTTTACAGTGTTCTTTATCACTGCTGCGGCGGGTATGCCCGGCTTGAATAATTTTGTCGGCGAACTGCTAACTCTGTCGGGAATGATGACTGAGCGACCGGCTGTCACGGGTGTCGCTGTGCTCGGAGTGGTGCTGGGTGCTTGGTATTCGTTCCGGATGTTGCAGTATGTGTTGTTCGGTACGAGCGACAAAGGCCGTACGAAGGGTCACGGATCAAACAGCAGTGGAACTGTAACGACAGATTTGCCAATAGAGCATAAAGCGGTCTTTGGTTCGCTGGCGCTGATGTGTCTGTTCATCGGCGTGGTGCCGAACATGGCAATCGGGCTGTTTAAGTCGGACGTCGATGGTATTGCTCATGTGTACGATAAGCCAGCGGGAACCGAGAGTCTATCCGAAAAGGGGTCTGACACTTTGGACAAACTGGGTCAGACCCCTTTTCGGATCAAATCGCAGCCTCTTGTTCAGACAGCATCGCTTGGATTGGAAGTAGAAGAATGACTCCGTCAGAGATCGTAAAACAACTTGAAGTCGTCATGCCTGCCAACGTTCTGTTGCTGGCTGGCGTGTTGGTGTTAACTCTCGGGTTATTCGGCCAGTTGGCAACCAACCGAAAAGTTTTGGGCGGTGTGTCGATCCTCGGCATGATAGTGACGGCTTGTTTTGTGTATTCGCTGTCGCCTGCGGAGGCACCGGCAGCGGGATTGTTCGAATGCGATCGGTTGTTTATCTCTGCGTGCTGGTTGACGCTGCTGGGCGGTGGGTTGGTGATCTTAATCGGTTGGGATTACGTTCCCACGCGTCACGTATCTGAGTATTACAGTTGTGTGTTGTTCATGCTGTCAGGCTTGATGTACACCGCGGCTGCGTCGGATTTGACATCGTTGTTCCTGGGTCTGGAGTTGATTAGTATTCCGACGACCGTGTTGCTCGGCGTGGTTGGCTCTAAGAACTCGGGCCGCGAGTCGACGCTTAAGTACTTTACGTTGAGCGCCTTTGCCTCAGCTATTTTTCTGTTCGGTTGTTCGTATCTTTATGGTGCGGCGGGTAGCACATCGCTAAATGCGATCATTTCGAATGAGAATAATGTTGGCTTAACGCGAATTGGATTAGCGATTGCCGTCTGCGGTTTATTCTTTCGATTGACGGCTGTACCGTTTCACTTCTATGCCCCAGACGTTTTCGCTGGAGCTAGTCTGGCAGTGGTCGGCGGTTTATCGTTCTTGCCAAAAGTGGCTGGGGTGGTTGGTATTTACAAACTGCTCGTAGGATCGACGCCTGATTTTCAAGCAGCGCTGGCGATCGTACCGCTGCTCTTGGTTGCTGCGGTGGTAACGATGACTTTGGGGAACTGTGCTGCGCTCCGGCAAACATCGATTCGCCGCGTTTTGGCTTATTCTGGCGTAGCGCACAGCGGTTACTTACTGGCTGGACTCGCGTGTGTTGTCGTGCTTGGCCAAGGTGCAGCGATACTGACAGATTACTTGGCCGCTTATGCTGTCATGACGCTGGCTGTATTCGCCGTACTAACTGCGATTGAACAGCCACAAGCTGCCACTCAATCGGATAGCCTCAAGTTGTTCAACGGACTTTATCAACGCAGTCCGTTCTTAGCAATTGTCGCAACTATCGCTTTGCTGAGTCAAATCGGCTTGCCACCGACGGCAGGCTTTTGGGCCAAGTTACAAGTGTTTGCTTCAGCCATTGGTGCTCATCGGGTCGATTTTCAAGTCGTCGCGTTCATCATGGCCATCAATGCCGCTATCGGAGCTGTAGTTTATCTATCGTTCGTCAATCGCATGTTCTCACAGCCGGATTCGGACGCGACTGAAGTTCGCAGTGCCGGTGTTGCGCCAGGGTTAGCGTGTCTCGGTTGTTCTGTTTTGACGATTCTTTGGTTCTTCTTTCCATAAGCAATTGACGGAGAAGTGTTGCACAATTGTCCCAATTGTTGCTGCATTCACTTTGCGGTTTATTGATACTGGGATCGATAGCTCGCGAGAAAACGAGACCAACATGCCCACCTTGGCTGATCCTGCCACAATCACTCTGCCGCAACAAACCGCTAGACGGAAAGTTGGCAATCGCAAGCCACCGTTGCACTCCATTCTTGCCGGACTGCTTCCTCGCATGTTTTTCGCCGCCGGTGCGATGATCACGGTCGAGACCAATATCAGATGCGGCGCTCAATGCCCTTCCCGAAAGAACTCGCGAAGAGTTGAAAGCGATTTCCGCTCGGTCGACGCTTGTAGCGCCGTAACATTTAGTGGGTTCTTCCGGTTTCTTACGAAACCAGCTAAGAGGTCCGCGCTTAGTAGGTAAACGCGGAATTTACGAGTGGGTTCTTCCTCGCTAACGCGTTCGGGTTAGTAAGAAATCCAACCCCTTGAACAAATTGATAGTTCCGCCCATGCTTTTGCGGGAATAAATCGAATTTGGCGGCAAGTTTGGAGGGGAGCAGATGGCGGGACTTTTTGACCTTTCGACCGACGTAGCGGTCGTGATAGGCGGGACGGGCGGTTTGGGCGGCGCGATGGCCGATGCTCTAGCGGCTCACGGCGCTAAAGTGGCTGTTGTGGGCCGAAGTACCGAACGCGGCGGCCAACGCGTCGATGCGATCAAGGCGGTCGGCGGTGCAGCCATTTTTCAAGCGGCTGATGCGCTCGAACCGAACTCGCTTGCCACTGCACGCGATAGCATTCAATCGCAGCTAGGCAACATCACCATTCTGATCAACGCGGCGGGCGGCAATCGACCCGACGCGACGTTGCCTCCAGGAAGCGATTTTTGCAAATTGTCGCTGGATGCTTGGCGCGATGTTTTTGATCTGAATCTTGTCGGCGGTGTTCTTTTGCCGTGCCAAGTTTTTGGTCAAGCGATGGTTGCGAATCGCAAGGGGAGCATCATTAATATCGCGTCGATGTCGGGGATGATTCCACTATCTCGAGTGGTTGCATATTCGGCTGCAAAAGCAGCGGTGATTAATTTGACGCAGTTTCTGGCTCGCGAGTGGGCAACGACTGGCGTGCGGGTCAACGCGCTTAGTCCGGGGTTCTTTCCGGCTGAACAGAATCGCGGCTTGCTTTACAACGGCGATGGAAGCCTCTCGGCGCGCGGGTCGCAAATTATTGGCCACACTCCGATGGCTCGTTTTGGCGAAGCGTCGGAATTGGGTGGAGCAACGGTCTGGTTAGCTTCGCACGCGGCATCGTCCTTCGTAACGGGGCAGAATATTGTGGTCGACGGTGGATTCTCGGCGGTAACGATTTAAACTAAGTTCAACTGAAAGAGAAAAGAATAATGGCACATTTAAAGATTCGTTCGGAAGCTAGCGAACTGGATTTCTTGTCCCTGGGTGCTCTGGTGCATCGACTTGATCCGGGCACGACTCCATTTCGCAAGGCTCGCTCATTTGATATCCACGTGTCGGGTGGCGAATATAACGTTGCAGCCAACTTGTCGGATTGCTTTGGTTTGAAGACGGGTGTAGCGACGGCCATGGTCAATTATGGCGTTGGCGAAATTGTGCAGCGGGCTGTGCGTGAAACTGGTGTTAAGCCTTTTTACAAATGGTTTGAGCACGATGGTGTGCGGGGACCCAATATTGCAACCGTGTATAGCGATCGAGGGCTCGGTGTTCGCGCGCCAGTGGTCTTTTACAACCGAGCAAATGAAGCTGGTGCGATGTTGAAGCCAGGCGATTTTG
>Ga0105046_10019541_pt1 | contig 10273 bp, 11 predicted proteins | sample MAT03_FD_78385 | JGI IMG/M metagenome (GOLD analysis project Ga0105046, IMG submission 78385) | Freshwater microbial communities from Lake Fryxell liftoff mats and glacier meltwater in Antarctica - MAT-03 (megahit assembly) | ecosystem: Environmental > Aquatic > Freshwater > Ice > Liftoff... | reverse complement strand
GGTCTGCCGCGCAGATGATCTCGTACGAGGTGTCGCTGGGTCTGATCATCATCGGGATCATCATCTCGACCGGATCGATGAACTTTGGCGATATCGTCCGGGCGCAGGACGGCAATTGGGGCCTGTTTTCCTGGTACTGGGTCGCGCATTTCCCGATGATGTTCCTGTTCTTCATCAGTGCCCTGGCCGAAACCAACCGCCCGCCGTTCGATCTGCCCGAGGCGGAGTCCGAACTGGTCGCGGGCTATCAGGTCGAATATTCGTCCACCCCGTTCCTGCTGTTCATGATCGGCGAGCTGATGGCGGTGGTGCTGATGTGCGCGCTGACATCGCTGCTGTTTCTGGGCGGCTGGCTGTCACCGATCCCCGGCCTGCCGGACGGCATCGGCTGGCTGGTGTTGAAGATGGCCTTCGTGTTTTTCCTGTTCGCGATGGTCAAGGCGATCACCCCCCGCTACCGCTATGACCAGTTGATGCGGCTGGGCTGGAAGGTGTTTCTGCCGATGTCGCTGGGCTGGGTGGTGATCGTGGCGTTCCTGGCCAAGTTCGAAGTGCTGGGCGGTGCCTGGGCGCGGTGGAGCATGGGGGGATAGGCGATGGCCGAGAATGTGGACAATCTCGTCCTGGAGCAGTTTTGCCTGATCCGTTCGGATCTGGCGCGCATCGAGAGCAGGTTCGACGAAAAGATTGATGACCTTTCCGGCAAAATGGATGATCAGATGGCCATCCTGATCGGACTGGAGAAATACATCCACGACATCGACGGACGCGTCGAAGGTCTTGAAGCAGCGATCGGAGCCAAATCATGACCCAGATGGATTACACGCGTGCGGCCAAGTATTTTCTGCTGCAGGATTTCTTTCAGGGCTTCAAGCTGGGGATGAAGTATTTCTTCAAACCCAAATCGACGATCAACTATCCGCATGAAAAGGGCCCGTTGTCGCCGCGTTTCCGCGGCGAACACGCCTTGCGCCGGTATGCCAATGGCGAAGAACGCTGCATCGCCTGCAAACTGTGCGAGGCGGTCTGCCCGGCGCAAGCAATCACCATCGACGCCGAACCGCGCGAGGATGGCAGCCGCCGCACCACCCGCTATGACATCGACATGACCAAGTGCATCTATTGCGGTTTCTGCCAGGAGGCCTGCCCTGTGGATGCCATCGTCGAAGGCCCGAATTTCGAATTCGCCACCGAAACGCGCGAGGAGCTGTATTACGACAAGGCAAAGCTTATGGCCAACGGTGACCGCTGGGAAGCCGAGATTGCACGCAACCTTGACATCGACGCGCCGTACAGATGACCGACGCCAACCCCTTTGCCAGCATGATGAAGATGGGCCAGGACTGGGCGCGCAACATGGGTCCCGCCTGGGAATCCTTTACGCCCAAAGGGTTTGAGGCGCTTTGGCCGACGATGCCGAAAGAGATGATGGAGTCTCTTTTCGGCAAATCGATCAATCCCGAAGGGCTGGACGCCAAAACCCGCCTGTTGATCACCCTTGCCGCACTGACGATCATGGGCGCGCAGGCCGAGGCGCAATTGATTCTGACCGTGCGCCATGCGCGCGAATCCGGTGCCAACAAACAGGAGGTGGCCGAAGTGATCGCGCTGGCCGGCCTCTTCGGCGGATTGCCGGCGATGACCAAGGCGATGGAATTGGCCACCCGGGCGATGGAAGAAGGAAAACCAGAATGACCGTGGCCGCCTTCACCTTTTACGTCTTTGCCATCACCACACTGACCGGCGGGCTGATGACCGTGATCAGCCGCAATCCGGTGCATTCGGTGCTGTGGCTGATCCTGTCATTCCTGTCCTCGGCCGGGTTGTTCGTACTGCTGGGGGCCGAATTCGTGGCGATGCTGCTGATCATCGTCTATGTCGGCGCGGTGGCGGTATTGTTCCTGTTCGTCGTGATGATGCTGGACGTCGATTTCGCCGAGCTGAAGGCGGAAATGTCGCGCTACATGCCGCTGGCACTGCTGATCGGCGTGGTGATCCTGATGCAATTGGCATTGGCCCTTGGCAGTTGGGGCTTTGACGATGGCCATACCGCCCGTCTTGCTGCCCCGGTGCCGGAACTGCAGAATACCAAGGCGCTGGGGATGCTGATCTATGACCGTTACATCCTGCTGTTCCAATTGGCCGGCCTGATCCTGCTGGTGGCCATGATCGGCGCGATTGTCCTGACCTTGCGGCACCGCACGGATATCAAACGCCAGAACGTGTTGGCCCAGATGTTCCGCGATCCGGCCAAGGCGATGGAATTGAAGGATGTCAAACCGGGGCAGGGGCTGTGATGGCCGATGCCGGAAAGGACCCCAAGCGATGATCGGCCTTGAACACTATCTGACCGTGGCCGCCGCCCTGTTCGTCATCGGCGTTTTCGGCCTGTTCCTGAACCGCAAGAATGTGATCATCATGCTGATGAGCATCGAACTGATGCTGCTGGCGGTGAATATCAATCTGGTCGCCTTCTCCAGCTTCATGCAGGATCTGGTGGGGCAGGTGTTCACCCTGTTCGTGCTGACCGTGGCGGCGGCCGAGGCGGCGATCGGGCTGGCGATCCTGGTCAGCTTTTTCCGGACCCGGGGCACGATTGATGTGGAAGACGTCAATGTGATGAAGGGCTGATGGCCATGACCGGGCAAGCGCGATTGACCGCCATGTCGATTGCCCTGGCATGCATGCCCGGCGCGCTGTTGTCATGCGCGATTGCGACTTACGAGCCCGGCCATGTGGTGCCTCCCATTAGCGTCGGTGCTGATTGCTCTTTCACCGTTCCGGGCCCCGTGACCATTTATACCGACATTACCGGTGCCGCCCCGGTCAATATAGGCGGCGGCAGGATCGGCCAGCGGGTCACGCGGGGTTTTGGCTGCGGTTATGATGAAGAGATCTGGATTGTCGACTGCAACTCGGCCGAGATGATCGGCATAGCCGGTCCGCAATTGGCAGATATGAATGACAGCCGCCGGGCCGATCTGCTTTATCCGCCGGAGGGTGCCCTGCGCCTGAGCCCCGAAACCACCGTGGCCGACATTGCCGCCGTTGCGGCGCGCGAAGGATACGACCACTGGCGCGACATCACCCTGCACCTGGCCGAGACCCACCGCGCCAGTCATCCCGAAATTGCCCGCACAGGCCGTCCTGATCCCGCTTGCGGCTGCCGTATTTTTTATCCAGACAGCGCACTCGCGTCCCAATGATCCGACCGAAAGACAAGGCCTGACCCATGGAAACCATTATCCTGTTTGCTCCACTGGTCGGCGCATTGCTGGCGGGTTTCGGCTGGCGCGCGATTGGCGAAATGGGCGCGCAGGTGGTGTCGACCGCCCTGCTGTTTCTGGCCGCGCTGCTGTCGTGGATCGTGTTCCTGACCTTTGACGGCGTGACGGAAACCATACCGATCCTGCGTTTCATCGAAAGCGGCAACCTGACCTCTGATTGGGCAATTCGGATGGACCGGCTGACTGCGATCATGCTGGTGGTGATCACCACGGTATCTGCGCTGGTGCATCTGTATTCGTTCGGCTACATGGCCCATGACAACAATTTCCGCGACGGTGAAAGCTACAAGCCCCGCTTTTTCGCCTATCTGTCCTTCTTCACCTTTGCGATGCTGATGCTGGTGACGGCGGATAATCTGGTGCAGATGTTCTTTGGCTGGGAAGGCGTCGGCCTAGCTTCGTATCTGCTGATCGGGTTCTATTACCGCAAGCCGTCGGCCAATGCCGCCGCGATCAAGGCATTCGTCGTCAACCGGGTTGGAGATTTCGGCTTTGCCCTGGGTATATTCGCACTTTTCTTTCTGACTGACTCGATCAATTTCAGCGATATCTTCAGCGCGGTGCCCACGCTTTCCGCTACAACCATCACCTTTCTTTGGACGGAATGGAACGCGGTCGAGTTGATCGCGTTTCTGCTGTTTGTCGGGGCGATGGGCAAATCGGCCCAGTTGTTCCTGCACACCTGGCTGCCCGACGCGATGGAGGGGCCGACCCCGGTTTCCGCATTGATCCATGCCGCCACGATGGTGACAGCGGGGGTGTTTCTGGTCTGCCGGATGTCTCCGGTGCTGGAATTCGCACCCTTTGCGACCGCCTTCATCACCTATATCGGGGCGATGACGGCATTTTTCGCGGCGACGGTCGGGCTGGTGCAGAACGATATCAAGCGGGTGATCGCCTATTCGACCTGTTCGCAACTGGGTTACATGTTCGTGGCAGCGGGTGTCGGCATGTATCCGGTGGCGATGTTTCACCTGTTCACGCATGCGTTCTTCAAGGCGATGCTGTTTCTGGGCGCAGGTTCGGTCATCCATGCGATGCATCACGAACAGGATATGCGCAATTACGGTGGTTTGCGCAAGAAGATCCCCTATACCTTTGCCGCGATGATGATCGGAACGCTGGCGATCACCGGCGTCGGGATTCCGCTGACCCATATCGGTTTTGCGGGGTTTCTGTCCAAGGATGCGGTGATCGAAAGCGCATGGGCCGGGGGCACCGGCTTTGCATTCTGGGCGCTGGTGCTGGCGGCGGCGATGACCAGTTTCTATTCCTGGCGGCTGATGTTCATGACCTTTTTCGGCCGACCGCGCGGCGACCAGCACACACACGCACATGCCCATGAAAGCGGGCCCACGATGCTGATCCCGCTGGGTGTGCTGGCGATCGGGGCGGTGCTGGCGGGGATGGTGTGGTACAATCCGTTTTTCGGCAAGGCAGATCAGGTGGCCAGCTTTTTCGGCATCCCCGAGGCGCTGCCGGAAGGGGCGCTGCTCGCGGCTACCGTCGGGGGCGAGTTGCCCGCAGCCGACCATGCCGACCCGGCAGCCGAAGGTGGCGACCATGCGACCGAGGGTGGTGCGCCCGGCGAAGGCCATTTTGCCTTTGGCGGGGTTCCCGGTGACGGGGCCGTGTATTTCGGGCCGGACAACCATGTGCTGGAACTGGCCCACGCCGCACCGACCTGGGTGAAGCTCAGCCCGTTCGTGGCGATGCTGCTGGGCTTTGCGCTGGCATTCCAGATGTATATCCGCCGCCCCGACCTGCCTGGAAAACTCGCGGCCAATCAGCGGCCCTTGTATCTGTTCCTGCTGAACAAATGGTACTTTGACGAAATCTATGACGCGATCCTGGTCCGGCCCGCACTGGCCCTTGGCCGCCTGTTGTGGAAGCGCGGCGATGGCGCGGTGATCGATGGCGGGCTGAACGGGGTGGCGATGGGGATCATCCCGTTCTTTACCCGCCTCGCGGGGCGGGCGCAGTCGGGCTATGTCTTCACCTATGCGTTTGCGATGGTGCTGGGCGTGGCGATCCTGCTGACCTGGGTGTCGCTGACGGGGGGGGGCGAATAATGGGCAACCTGCTGTCGCTGACCACCTTTATCCCGTTGGTGGGTGCGGCGATCCTGGCGCTGTTCCTGCGCGGCGACGACGCCCCGGCGCAGCGCAATGCCAAATGGGTGGCGCTGGTCACGACCACCTTCACCTTTGTGGTGTCGCTGTTCATCCTGGCAGAGTTCGACCCCACCAATCCCGGCTTTCAGATGGTCGAGACGCGGGAATGGCTGCTGGGCCTGTCCTACAAGATGGGGGTGGACGGGATTTCCGTGCTGTTCGTGATGCTGACCACGTTTCTGATGCCGCTGGTGATCGCGTCCTGTTGGGAGGTGACGACCCGGGTCAAGGAATACATGATCGCGTTTCTGGTGCTGGAAACGCTGATGCTGGGCGTGTTCATGGCGCTGGATCTGGTACTGTTCTATCTTTTCTTCGAGGCCGGGCTGATCCCGATGTTCCTGATCGTCGGCATCTGGGGCGGCAAGGACCGCATCTATGCGGCGTTCAAGTTCTTTTTGTATACCTTTCTCGGCTCGGTCCTGATGCTGGTCGCGATGGTGGCGATGTTCGCGCAGGCGGGAACCACCGACATCACCGTGCTCATGACCCATCAATTCGGCTCCGAGACGTTCAGCCTGCTGGGCATCCAGATCGTCGGCGGGATGCAGACGCTGTTGTGGCTGGCGTTCTTTGCCAGTTTCGCGGTCAAGATGCCGATGTGGCCGGTGCATACCTGGCTGCCGGATGCGCATGTGCAGGCCCCCACGGCGGGGTCGGTGGTGCTGGCGGCAATCCTGCTGAAAATGGGTGGTTACGGCTTTCTGCGGTTCAGTCTGCCGATGTTCCCGGTAGGGACCGAAGTGATGGGGCCGATGGTGCTGTGGCTGTCGGCGATTGCGATTGTCTATACGTCGCTGGTCGCGCTGGTGCAGACCGACATGAAAAAGCTGATCGCCTATTCATCGGTCGCCCATATGGGTTTCGTGACGATGGGGATTTTCGCGGTCAACCGGCAGGGTGTCGATGGCGCGATTTTCCAGATGATCAGCCATGGTTTCATCTCGGGCGCGTTGTTCCTGTTGGTCGGCGTCATCTATGACCGCATGCATACCCGGGAAATTGCCGCCTATGGCGGTCTGGTGAACCGGATGCCTGCCTTTGCGTTGGTGTTCATGCTGTTCACCATGGCCAATGTCGGCCTGCCGGGTACATCCGGCTTTGTCGGTGAATTCCTGACCCTGGTCGGCGTGTTTCAGGTGAATACCTGGGTCGCCTTTGTCGCGGCGACCGGGGTAATCCTGTCGGCGGCCTATGCGCTGTGGCTGTACCGCCGGGTGGTGATGGGCGATCTGATCAAAGAGGCGCTGAAGTCGATCACCGACATGACCCAGCGCGAAAAGGCGATCTTTGCGCCGCTGATCGTGGCGACGATTGCGCTGGGCATCTATCCGTCGCTGGTAACGGATATCATCGGGTCGTCCACGCAGGCGCTGGTCGGTCAGGTGCAAACTGCGCAGGCCGATTACGCTGCCGCCCGCCAATTGGCCGCAGCCGAGGGAGAAGGCGAATGAGCGCGGATCTGGCCATTGCCCTGCCCGAGATCATGCTGGCGCTCTACGCGATGGCGGCGCTGATGGGTGCGGTATTCACCGGCAAGGATCAGGTCGCGGGCCTGTTGACCTGGCTGACCGGCGGGGTGTTTGTGCTGCTGGCGCTGTGGATCGGCACCGGCGACGGCACTCATGTCGCCTTTGCGGGCAGTTTCGTCGATGACGGTTTTGCCCGTTTTGCCAAGGTGACGATCCTGCTGGCCGCCGCCGCCGTGCTGGTGATGAGCCAGGAATACATGGCCCGCCGCGGTTTGCTGCGGTTCGAATACCCGATCCTGATCGCGCTGGCGACGGTGGGGATGATGGTCATGGTCAGCGCGGGCGACCTGATCACGCTGTACATGGGGTTGGAACTGCAATCGCTGGCACTGTATGTCGTGGCCGCGATCCGGCGCGACAGTGCCAGATCGACCGAGGCGGGATTGAAATACTTTGTGCTGGGGGCGCTGTCGTCGGGTCTGTTGTTGTACGGCGCGTCGCTGACCTATGGCTATGCCGGGACCACGCTGTTTTCCGGCATCATCGCGTCGACACAGGACGGCGTGTCGCTGGGCCTGTTGTTCGGGCTGGTGTTCATGCTGGCAGGCTTTGCGTTCAAGGTGTCGGCGGCACCTTTCCACATGTGGACGCCGGATGTCTATGAAGGGGCGCCGACCCCTGTCACCGCGTTCTTTGCCACCGCGCCCAAGGTCGCCGCGATGGGCCTGTTCGCCCGGGTGGTGTTCGATGCCTTTGGCGGCGTGGTCGGCGACTGGCAGCAGATCGTGGCGTTTCTGTCGGTGGCGTCGATGTTTCTGGGCGCGGTGGCGGCCATCGGGCAGAAGAACATCAAACGTCTGATGGCCTATTCGTCGATTGCGCATATGGGCTTTGCGCTGATGGGGCTGGCGGCAGGCACGGCGTTCGGCGTGCAGGCGATGCTGATCTATATGGCGATCTATGTCACGATGAACATCGGCACCTTTGCCTTCATCCTGTCGATGGAAAAGGACGGCGTGCCGGTCACCGACATCGCCGCGCTGAACATGTATTCGCGCCGCGAACCGTTGAAGGCGCTGGCGATGCTGGTCCTGCTGTTCAGTCTGGCGGGCGTGCCGCCGATGGTGGGGTTCTTCGGCAAATTCTACGTCCTGCGCGCGGCCTACGACGGCGGCCTTGGCTGGCTGGCGGTGGCGGGGGTGATCGCGTCCGTCATCGGCGCGTTCTACTATCTGCGGATCGTCTATTTCATGTATTTCGGCGAAGAGCGCGAGGCGCTGGATCCCGCCGGTTCGCCGGTGCTGTGGGGGTTCCTGATGGCCTCGGCGGCAATGATGGTGGTGGGCGTGATCAACCTGTTCGGGATCGAGCCGTTGGCGGCCGCGGCGGCGGCAACGCTTGTCAACTGAGAGCCTGCCCTGGCCGGAGGGTGTCCGCCTGGTCGAGCTGGACGAGGTCGACAGCACCATGGCCGAGGCGGCGCGCATCGCGCCCGATCTGGACCGTCCGACCTGGATCATCGCCCATCAACAGACCGCCGCGCGCGGGCGACGCGGGCGGGTCTGGCAGCAGCCGCCCGGCAATCTGGCCGCCACGTTCGTCTATCGGCCCTGGTCCACCCCGCGCGACGCGGCCAAGCGCAGCTTCATGGCGGCAAACGCGCTGTTCGAGGCGCTGGCCCTGTTCACCGACCGGACGCATCTGCAACTGAAATGGCCCAACGACGTGCTGCTGAACGGCGGCAAGGTGGCGGGCATCCTGCTGGAATCAGCAGGTCGCGGCGCATTGGTCGATTGGCTGTCCATCGGTTTTGGGGTGAACCTGATCGCAGCCCCGTCGTCTGGCGGCGACTTCAAGCCGGTCTCGCTGACGGGCGAGGGCGGCCGGTTCGTCAGCCCGCGCGATTTTCTGTCCGTGCTGGCCAGCAACTTTGCCACCCAGGAAGCCAAGTTCGCCACGCTTGGCTTTGCCCGCATCCGCGAAGACTGGCTGCGCCATGCCGCCCGGATCGGTGAAGAAATCACTGCCCGCACCAGCCAGGGCGTGCTGCGCGGCATCTTTGACACCGTCGATCTGGACGGAAACCTGATCCTGATCACCGCCACCGGTCCGCAGGTGATCCCCGCGGCGGATGTCCATTTCTGAAAGGGCCTGCCCCGATGCTTCTGGCGATTGATTGCGGCAATACCAATACCGTGTTTTCGATCTGGGACGGTTCGGCGTTTCTGGCCACCTGGCGCATCGCCACCGAATGGCGGCGCACGGCGGACGAATACTATGTCTGGCTTTCGGCGCTGATGGGGTCGCGCGGGGTGGTGGTCGGGATTGACGCGGTCATCATCAGTTCCACCGTGCCGCGCGTGGTGTTCAACCTGCGCGTGCTGTCGGACCGCTATTTCAACTGCCGCCCGCTGGTGGTGGGGCGGCCCGACTGCCGCCTGCCGGTGCTGCCCCGGGTGGACGAAGGCACCGCCGTCGGCCCTGACCGGCTGGTGAACACCGCCGGCGCGTTTGATCGCCATGGCGGCAACCTGATCGTGGTCGATTTCGGCACCGCCACCACGTTCGACGTGGTCGAGGATGACGGCGCCTATGTCGGCGGCGTCATCGCGCCAGGCGTGAACCTCAGCCTGGAGGCGCTGCACATGGCCGCCGCCGCCCTGCCGCATGTCGATATCAGCCGCCCGCAGCGCGTGGTCGGCACCAATACAGTTGCTTGCATGCAATCGGGCATTTTCTGGGGTTATGTCGGACTGGTGAAAGAGATATGCGCCCGGATCAAGGTCGAGCGCAACCGCCCGATGGCGGTGATCGGCACCGGCGGTCTGGCCTCGCTGTTCGGCGCATCCGTTGTGCTGTTCGACCGGATCGAAGATGACCTGACAATGCATGGCCTGCGGGTCATCCACGATTTCAACAGGATATGACGCATGACGAAAGACCGGCTGATCTATCTTCCCCTTGGCGGCGCGGGCGAGATCGGGATGAATACCTATGTATATGGCTGGGGCAAACCGGGCGCTGAACGGCTGATCGTGGTCGATCTGGGGGTGACGTTCCCGGATATGGACAGCAGCCCCGGCGTTGACCTGATCATGGCCGATGTGGCCTGGCTGGTCGAACGGCGCGACCGGATCGACGGCATCTTCATCACCCACGGGCACGAGGATCATCTGGGCGCGATCGGAATCTTGTGGGAAAAGCTGCGCGTGCCGGTGCATGTGCGGCCATTCACCGCGTTGTTGGCACGCGGCAAGCTGGACGAGGCGGGCGCACCCGCCACCGCGCTGAACATCGTCGGCCCCTGGCCGCAAGTGACCGAAGCCGGGCCGTTCAGCGT
>Ga0105046_10019540_pt1 | contig 10273 bp, 15 predicted proteins | sample MAT03_FD_78385 | JGI IMG/M metagenome (GOLD analysis project Ga0105046, IMG submission 78385) | Freshwater microbial communities from Lake Fryxell liftoff mats and glacier meltwater in Antarctica - MAT-03 (megahit assembly) | ecosystem: Environmental > Aquatic > Freshwater > Ice > Liftoff... | reverse complement strand
CCGTGCTGCGTGTGAAGGTCACGGCGGCGGCGCTCCTAGCTTCACCGACCATCGCCACCGCCAGCCGTTCCGAGGTCACTTCGGCCACCGAGTGGCTCGCCACCAGCGCGCCGCGGCGCAACACGCTGACGTCGTCGGCGTGCTCGGTGACCTCGCGGAACTTGTGCGTGATCATCACCATGGTGCAGTCGCCCGCATGCGCGCGCTCGCGCAGCAGGCCCAGCACCTCGTCGGCTTCCTGCGGTGTGAGCACCGAGGTCGGTTCGTCCAGGATCAGCAGGCGCGGCTTCAGGTAGAGCTGCTTGAGGATCTCGAGCTTCTGCTTTTCACCGGCCGACAGGTCGAGCGGCGTGGCGTCGAGGTCGAGCTTGAAAGGCGTGGTGGCGAGGATGGCGCCGAGCTCGGCGCGCACCTTCTTCCAGTCGATGATGGCAGGCAGCTTGCCGCGCGCCAGCAGCAGGTTCTCGGCCACCGTCATGCCGGGCACGACGGTGAAGTGCTGATAGACCATGCCGATGCCGAGCTCGCGCGCCACGCTCGGCGAGTGGATGTTCTGCTCGCGGCCGTTCATCAGCACCGAGCCGCCGTCGGGTGCGTACTAGCCGACCACGCATTTGACCAGCGTGCTCTTGCCGGCGCCGTTCTCGCCGAGCAGCGCGTGCACGGTGCCTGGTCGCACTTTCAGGTTCACCGCGTCCAGCGCGGTGAAGGCGCCGAAAGGCTTGCTGAGGTCGTAGGTGTCGAGTGCGAGGGCGAGCATGGTCTGCCTTGCGGAATGTCTTCAGATGGCTTCGAGCAAGGCGTCAGAGCTGCCGGTGGCGCCTAAGGGCTCGTTCCAGAATAATTTGAACATTTGACTCGCTGGCCGAATGTCCAAGTCGTTTTCCTCACGAGCCCTGACACGCCACCCTGCATGGGCACCAGCCTGATCGCGGCGGCGTGGTTGCCGGGGTCGGTGGCGCCGGTGCCGTCTTCGAGCAGCAGGCACTCGAAGCCGCGGTCGTTGGCTTCGCGCATCGTCGTGTGCACGCAGACGTCGGTGGTGATGCCGGTGAGCACCAGGTTGCGGATGCCGCGAGTGTGCAGGATCAATTCGAGGTCGGTCGCGCAGAACGAGCCCTTGCCGGGTTTGTCGATGATGATTTCACCGGGCAACGGCGCCAGTTCGGGAATGATTTCCCAGCCCGGTTCACCGCGCACCAGGATGCGGCCGCAGGGGCCGGCGTCGCCGATGCCGATGCCGCCGGTGCCGATCTGCCGCGAGCGCCAGCGTTTGTTGGCCGGCAGGTCCGAGAGGTCGGGCCTGTGGCCTTCGCGGGTGTGGATGATGGTGTAGCCGCCGGCGCGCATCGCGGCCATCACGCGGCACATCGGCTCGATGGGCGCGCCTGTCAGCGTCAGGTCGTAGCCCATCTTGTCGACATAGCCGCCGGCGCCGCAGAAGTCGGTCTGCATGTCGATGACCATCAGCGCGGTGTTGGCCGCGGTCAGCACGCCGTCGAACGGCCAGGGGTAGGGCGTGGCCGCGAGGTGCGTCATTTCGACGGCTCGCCGGGGTTCGGCTCGGCGCCGATGTAGCTCCGCGCAGGTGCTGAAAAACCGCAGGCTGTGCCGTCGCGCACCTGGATGCTGGCGTCCCACGGCAGCTTGTAGTTGCCGGCCACCATGTCCTGCATGAACGTGCAGGGGCAGTCCATGGCGCCGCCCTCGACGGCCGTGTAACCACGATGCCAAAGCTGGTACGGGTTGTTCTCGACACCCCAGCCGGCGCATGCCTCGCGCACCAGGTCGGGCCGCAGTTCGGCGCTGACCATCTCGTCGACACGGGCGCCGCCTTCATTGATCAGCGTGCCGTCGAAATTGCAGAACGTCGCCTCGCCCATGCTGTCGAATCTGCCGTCGCTGCCGCACAGGCACACGCTGGCGGTGATGGGCAGGTTCTGTAACGCGTTCGCCTGATTGGTGATCTTCCAGGCGTGGCGTCTCGGCGCCGTGTAGCCCGCCGTGCGCAGGATGAACTCGGCGGCCTTGCAGGCGGCTTCGCGGGCCATCTCGGGGAACATGCCGTCGTGGCAGATGATCAGGCCGATCTTGCTGCCCTTCGGGCCGTCGCACACCGGCACGCCCATGTTGCCGGGCTCCCAGGCCTCGACCGGCACCCAGGGGTGCAGCTTGCGGTAGTAGAGCTGGATGTCGCCCTGGTCGTCGATGATCAGCCCGGTGTTGTACGGATTTCCTTCTCCTGGAAAATTCGGGTTGAGATCCATGATGGAGAAGCAGCCCCAGATTTTGTGCTCCACGCAGGCCGCCTTTAACGACGCGACCTCCGGACCGTCGAGCGACACCATCAGTTCGGGCGCGATGCTCATGCTCAGGCCGTGCAGCGCGTACTCCGGGAACACCACGAGGTCCATCGTGCCGAGATTTTGCCGCGCCTTGCCGACCATCCAGCAGATGCGCTCGGCCTCCGCCTTCAATTGCGCTGGGGTCTCGACGACCGGCAACTGCAACTGCATGAGACCCACGACCACACCTTGCGCCGACTTGCTCAGACCGCCCAGACCACTCATCGTTCGTCCTTCATCGTGACACTCCCAGTTCCATCGGTGCACCCTTAGGGCTGCGTTCGGGCGAACAGGTCCACACCAGAACGGCCAGCGTGAGCCCATAGGGCACGACATTGAAGAGGTGGTAGAAACCGCTGACGCCTACTGACTGCAAGGCCGGCCCCAGGGCGCCGGCGCCGCCGAACAGCAAGGCCGCGCCCAGGCAGCGCACGGGGATCCAGCGCGCGAAGATCACCAGCGCCACCTGCACGGCTTGCGAGTCGCTCCAGCCGCCGAGTGCGATCGACGGGATCTGAGGCGCCTGCGGCTGGATCAGCGGCTTGCCCAGATAGAAGGCCAGGCCGGCGCCGAGCATCATCAGCGCGATGCCCATCGCGATGTCGTTGACGCGCGGCAGCGAGCACACCGGCCGTGCAGCAGGGCCAGCAACGCGCCGCCGGCGCCGGCCACCAGCACGCCCAGCCAGGGCGAACCCGTCAGGTACGCGCCACCGAAGCCGGTCATCGCCGAAAACACCAGCACGCCTTCCAGACCGAGGTTGATGCGGCCCGACTTCCCGGTCAGACACCCGCCCAGGCTGACGAAGAGAAAGGGCGTGCCGACGCGGATGGCGCCGCCGAGCACGGCCAGCAAGACATCGAGGAAGGCTTCCATCTGCGGGTGCTCAGCCTCTCACGCGGGCCTGGGGGCGGGTTGCAGGGGCGCACGCTGCGGCAGCAGCCGTCCGCGCAGCGCTTCGCTGTCCAGGATGATCACGAACGCAAAGCCGAGCAGTACCCGCACCGAGGCGTCTGGCAGGCCCATGCGCCGCTGCAGCGGGCTGCCCGCCGCGCCGAAGCCGCCGAACAGTATGGCCACCGGAATGATGGCCAGCGGATGGTGGCGCGCCACGAAACTGACCAGGGTGCCGGTATAACCCAGCCCGGCAATCAGCGACGCGTTGGTCGGGGTGTGCACCGCCGCCACCTCGATGCCGCCGGCCAGCCCGGCGCCGGCGCCGCCCAGCGCGCAGGCGGTGATGATCAGCCGGTTCGTCGGCAGCCCTACCAGCCGTGCCGCGCGGGCGTTGCCGCCCACCACGCGGACGGCAAAGCCGTGCGTGCTCAAGTTGAGCCACAGGGCGGCGGCCAGGCAGCTTGCGACGCCGAAGGCCAGGCCCCGGTGCACGTCGTAGCCGAACATGCCGCCGATGCGCAGCGACTCTTCCAGCGGCAACGTGGACGGCTTGTTCAGGCTCGCCGGGTCGCGCATCGCGCCCTCGACAAAGTGCTTGAACAGGACGATGGCGATGTAGCCGGGCAGCAGGCTGCTGATGGTCTCGTTGACGCCGCGGTACTGGCGCAGCGCGCCGGCCAGTGAGACCCACAGCCCGCCGGCGACGGCAGCCGCCAGCAGCAACAACGCCGTGCCGGGCCAACCGCCGGGCAGCGGCAGCAGATCAGGCAGGCCGGCGCAGGCCAGGCCGCCGAGCACCAGCGCGCCTTCGCCGCCGATCACCGTCAAGCCGGCGCGTGCCGGCAAGGCCACGCACAAAGCCGTCAGCATCAGCGGCGCGGCGCGCTGCAGGGTGTTCTGCCAGGAGAAGGCGTCACCGAAGGCGCCGACGAAGAGCAACCGCCAGACCTCGAGCGGGTCATGCCCGCCGAACCAGACGAAGACGCCGAACAGCAGCAGCGCACCGGCCAGCGCCAGCACCGGCAGCAGGAAGGCTTCAGCAGGATCGTGTCAGGGTTGTCTGAGTTACGCGTGCGAATGGGTGCAAAGCCGGTCTGTCAGGCTACGCCATGCCATCGGCTGGGCCGGATTGCTGGTGTCGCCCCTTTGAGTGGGAGCGGCCCGGGCCTCTGCGGGGCAGGGTCAGATATTCCCCAGCACGCCTTCGACGAGGCAGTTCATGCCTTCGAGTTCCAGGTCGGTCTGCTTGAAGACCTTGCCTTTCGGGATGACGACCTTTCCTGTGTTGACCTTCATCTCGCCGACAAAGATGTCGAAGCCGCCGGCCATCATCCTGGCCTTCGGCATCGGCGTTCTTGCGCGCGGCCTCGCTGACCGTCGGGCCGTAGGCCGAGGTCTTGACGAAACCTTCTTTCAGGCCGCCACGCACGAAGTCGGGGTGCGGCGCGCCGCTGCGCGCGGCTTCCAGGATCTGCGTGTAGACGGTGATCCAGTTCCACTCGGCGCCGGTCAGATAGACGTTCGGCGCCAGCTTGGCCTGGCTGGCGTGGCAGCCGCAGACCATCTTGCCGCGCTTGGCGGCGGTTTCCACCACCACCTTCGGGCCGTCGACGTGCATCGTGAAGACGTCCACGCCCTGGTCGGCCAGGCCGTTGGTGGCTTCGGCTTCCTTCACAGGCAGGCTCCAGTCGCCGATGAAGATGGCCGAGGTGGTGATCTTCGGGTCGACCGAGCGCGCGCCCAGCGTGAACGCGTTGATGTCGCGCAGCACCTGCGGGATCGGCTTGGCGGCCAAGAAACCGATCTTCTTGCTCTTGCTCGTGTGGTCCGCGACCACGCCGTCCAGGTACTGGGCTTCGTCGATGTAGCCGAAGAAGCCGCCGGTGTTGTCGGGGTGCTTGCCCGAGTACGCCGCCACAGAAATATCGAAACATGAAAACTCGTCTTCGACCCGATCGCGGCGTTGCAAATCCTCGCAATACCACTTGGTATTGCTGTGGTTTGCGCCTTGCACTCGGGCCGATTCCATCGCTTTCAATTGTGCCGACATCTCTGTGGCGGCGTACCAGGTCTACATGCCGCCGCAGTGCGAGAAACGCACGCCGGGGTTCTTCGCAGCCACCGCCAGCATGTGCGGGTCGAAGTAGCCGAAGTCGTCTTTCGGGCCCACGTAGATCACGCCGACGGTCATCGGCTTGGGCGCCAGGGCCCTGGGCGCGAGCGTGACTGGCGAGGCGGCGGACAGTTGGGCGAGGGCGCGGCGGCGGGAAAGATCGGGGATCTTGGCGGCTCCGGATTGGACTGGGTTCGTCTGGTGCACCCTGTGCACCACCATTGGGCATGCACTGGTGTACATGACGGAATACGGCAAGAGCTGTGCCCGCCTGGCGCTTCTTGTCTGGCGCTTCCAGGGCGGTGACTGCCGCCTGCGGATCGGTGCGTTGCAAGCGCCGGGGCCTCACCGGGCGAGCAGAGGCGCCGCAAATTGACGACACTGCGATTTTCAGACCATCAACTTCTGCAAGGGAACCGGGCATGCGCATCGCGATCATGGGCTCAGGCGGCGTGGGCGCCTACGTCGGCGCACGCCTGCAGGCGGCCGGGGAAGATGTCTCTTTCGTCGCCCGCGGCGCTCACCTTCAAGCCATGCAGGAGCACGGCCTGCGCATCGATATCCCACTGAGTGCGCTGCACCTGCCGCAGGTGACAGCCACCGACGACCCGGCCCGCATCGGCGTCGTCGACCTGATCGTCTTCGCCGTCAAACTGGGCGACACCGAAACCGCCGCCCGTGTGCTGGCGCCGCTGATCGGGCCCGCGACACGCATACTGACGCTGCAGAACGGCATCGACAGCGTGGCCATGCTGACGCCGTTTGCCGGCGCCGCGAAGGTCCGCGGCGGCGTCATCTACGTCTCTGCGGTGATCGACCGTCCCGGTGTCATTCGCAGCCCGGGCGGCCTGCACGCCATCGTCGCCGACGCCGCGCAGGCCGACCCGGTGATGGCGGCCTTCGCCGACGCCTGCGGGCGAGCAGTGGCGCTCGACGCCAGACTCACCGATGAAGTCGAACTCGTGATCTGGGAGAAATTCGTCGCGCTGACCGCGATTTCGGGTGCCACCACGCTGTTGCGGGCGAACATGGGCCAGATCCTCGGCCACCCTGAAACGCGTGCGTTCTACCGCCAGTTGCTGGACGAAACACTGGCGCTCGGTCAAACCGCCGGCCAGGCTCTGCGCGCCGGGTTGGCCGACCAGATCATGCTCAAGGTGGCGGGATTGCCGCCCTCATTCCGCTCTTCGATGTCCGAAGACCTGGAGCGCGGCAAGCCGCTCGAACTGGCCTGGTTGTCGGGCCGGGTGCATGCGCTGGGCCTGCAACTCGGCGTGCCCACACCGGCGCACAGCGCGGTGTACCGCGGGCTCGTGCTTTACGAGAGTGGCAGGAGCCAATAACGTTCAGAAGCGGCTTTTTGCCTTCTTCTTGTCGAACTCGGCGATCTGCTGCTTCAACAGCAGCAGCATCACACGCGCGTTGTCCTCGCTGAGGCTGAGCACCGAGTGCGGAGTGCCCTCGTCATCGGCATCCGGGCGCGCCGGCCGGGGCAACACGATGGCTTCCATGCGCACGTGGATGAGACCGTGGCTGTTCGACATCGACTTCACTCGTTGCAGTTCGATCTGGTAGGTCTTCAAGTGAGGCTCCTGAGGCTGGTTTCTGCATTGGTTCTATCACGCCCCGGTGATAGGCTCTGCGGCCGTATCAGGATGCCAGATGCCCACCGATTCCCCAAGCCGCCAGGCCGCCCCGAACGGCGCCAGGCTCGCGCCTTCCAAGGACGAACTCGCCACGCTGCCGCCGTTCCAGGGCCTGACGCTTTCGCAGATCGAAGTGCCAGCGACGCGCCCGCAGTTCGCGGCGGCGGCGCGCGACATCCTGACCGCCGGCGTGGTCGGTTTCGACACCGAATCGAAGCCGACCTTCGCGCCGGGCGAAGTCAGCACCGGCCCGCATGTGCTGCAGTTCGCGCTGGAATCGCGCGCCTATATCTTCCAGATCCACCACGACCAGTGCCATGACCTGCTGATCGAGCTGCTGCACAGCAACGCGCTGGTGAAGGTCGGCTTCGGCCTGGCCTCCGACCGCGGGCAGATCCAGTCACGCCTGGGGCTGCCGCTGCGCGCCGTGCTCGACCTCAACACCTTGTTCCGCGGTGACGGTTACCGCAGTTCGATGGGTGTGCGCGGTGCCGTCGGCCTGCTCTTCGGCCAGCGCTTCCTGAAGTCGAAGAAGGTGACCACCTCGAACTGGGCTTTGCCGCAACTCAGCGGCAGCCAGTTGCTCTACGCCGCCAACGATGCCTGGGCCGCGCTCCAGGTGCTGCGCGCGCTGCACCGGCCGCGCGCCGAGTGGCCTGTCGAGGGACTGCGCTGAATCAGCCGCGCGCTCGCGCCTCGTGCAACGTGGCGAGCGTGATCTTGCGCACCGCGGCCTTGCTCTGCCCGATGTGCGCGTTCAGCAGGATCAAGGCTTGCTCGCCCTTGCGCTGCTTGATGCTGCGCAGGATCTTGCCGTGCTCCGCATAGGTGGCCTCGATGCGGTCTGCGCGCGTGAAGTCCAGCCGCCGGATGATGCGGATGCGCTCGGTGACGTCCCAGTGCACGCTGGCGATCTCGCCGTTGCCGGCGGCGCGCACCAGGGTGGCGTGGAACTGCTCGTCGAGCACGCCCACCGCTCGCCCGACGGTCAGGCGCTCCGTCACCGGCACCAGCCACACCGCCTTCAGCGCTTCGAGTTCGGGCGCGTGTTCGGAGCGTGCGCAGAGGCGCGCCACGCAGGCCGACTCGAGCACGACGCGCAGGTCATAGAGCTGCTCCAGTTTGTCGAAGTCGATCGGTCGCACGAACCAGCCACTCTGCGGTTCGACCTCCAGCAGCTCCTCGTTGCGCAGGCGGAACAGCGCCTCGCGCACCGGCGTGCGGCTGACACCCAGACGGGCGCCGATCTCGGCCTCTGAAAAGCGGTCTCCCGGCACGAGATTGAAGTCATTCAGCTGCTGCTTGATCTCGGCATAGACCTGCTCGGCGAGTTTGCCGCGTGCGGGCGCCGCGCCAGGACGCAGCGGCGGCGAGGCGCTCACGATGCGGGTGCCGTGGCGGGCCGGCGCGCCAGATGGCAAGCCGCCACCGTGGCGGCCGGGCCGGGCCGTGCAGCGCGGGCGCGTCGCGCAGGCAGCGGTCCATCACCGCCGGGCAGCGGCTGGCGAATCGGCAGACGGTCGGCGGCGGGTCGATCGGGCTGCTGATCTCGCCGTCGAGCCGGACGCGCGGCCCGCAGCCCGGAATGGCCGACACCAGCGCCTGCGTGCAGGTGTGCGCGGGTTGCTCGAAGACGTTGGCGGAAGGGCCCATCTCGACGATCTTACCGAGATGCATCACCGCCACACGGTCGGTCAGCAGGCGCACGACGTTGAGGTCGTGCGGGACGAAGAGCGTGGCAAGGCCGAGCTCCCGGCGCAGCTGGCAGGGCCCGTTGATGGTGTTGTGCGCCGTGTAGCGAGGGTTCAGGCTGCCGGTGGAGTCCTGGAAGTCCATCTGATTGTCCGTGCGAGCCGGGTGGCGGGCGAACCGGTGCGCTGGCAGTGCGGCCAGATCGACACCGCCGAAGGCAAAGCGGCCTTCGCTGGGGTCGAGCAGCCGCGCCGGCAGCCGCATCAGCGTGCAATTCCCGCAGTCCGACTCGCCCGACGGTGTTCCCGAACACTGCATGGCGTGCAGGCTTCAGGCTGGCGCCGTATCAGGTGTTCCAGGCGCGTTGAGGGCAGACTCATGTCAGAAGACTGACGTGGGCGGCCACGACGCGCCAGCCGGCGGGCAGGCGCGCCCAGGTCTGGCTCTGCCGGCCGCTCCGGGCGCTGCCCTCGCGCTGGAACTCGGTGCTGGCCGTGGCGAAGTCGCGCCCGAAGGTCGTGATGACGGTGTTCTGCAGCGTGCGCGCCAGCCCGCTGGAGGGCCGCGCCAGCCGGAAGGCGCGGATCGCCGCGATGCCGTGCAGGTTCTCGCCGACGCCGTAGCGCACGGTGTACGCGCTTTCTTAGAACAGTTCGTCGTGCACCTCGACGCGGTTGTTCACCAGTGCGTTTTCGTGACGCATGAAGGCGGCCAGCACTTCGGCGTGCACCTCGGAGCGGTTGATGTCCATCGTCCTACTCCAGCACGGCGAACGGCGCGTGCACGACGCCAGCGGTCTCGAGCGTGTGCGCGCAGCGCAGCACCAGGTCTTCATGCCAGGACGCAGCGATCAGCGGCACGCCGATCGGCAATGAGGCGTCTGCGCCCCAGACCGGCACCGTGCACACCGGCAGCCCGATGCACGACACCGGCTGCGTCAGCAGGCCCATGCTGGCGCGCGCCGGCAGCCGCTGGCCGGCAATGTCCAGCCACTCGGTGCCGATGAGCGGCGCCGCACAAGGCGTGGCCGGTGCCAGCAGGATGTCGACATCGGCGAAGCTGGCCGCCACCTCGCGCGCGAACCAGCGCCGCACGCGCTGCGCCTGCACCAGCCAGGCCGCAGGCAGCAGCGCACCGGCGAGAAAACGGTCGCGCGAGAGCGGCTCGAAGTCCTGCGGCCGGGCCTTCAGGTCGGGCAGGTGCAGCGCCGAACTCTCCGCGTTGGTGATGAGGAAAGCGGCGGCGCGCGCGCGACTTCGGGCCATTCGATCACGCGCACGGCGCCCAGCGCCTGCGCCACGCGGTCGACTGCGGCGCGTGCCTCGGGCGTGGCCATCTCGCGAAACCAGCCGCCGAGCACACCGATGCGAACGCCGCCGCCCAGGCCGCCGCTGCCCAGTGCCAGCTTGGCCGACGTGAGCTCGTGCGGGCGTTTCATGCACGACGGGTCGTGCGCGTCATGGCCCAGCATCGCGTCGTAGGCGAGAGACAGGTCGCGCGTCGAACGGCCGAAGGGGCCCAGATGGTCGAGGCTCGCGACGAAGGGGTAGCTGCCGGTGCGTGGCAGCCGGCCGAACGTG
>Ga0105046_10019537_pt1 | contig 10273 bp, 9 predicted proteins | sample MAT03_FD_78385 | JGI IMG/M metagenome (GOLD analysis project Ga0105046, IMG submission 78385) | Freshwater microbial communities from Lake Fryxell liftoff mats and glacier meltwater in Antarctica - MAT-03 (megahit assembly) | ecosystem: Environmental > Aquatic > Freshwater > Ice > Liftoff... | reverse complement strand
GCATGACTCTCTTTGCGGACTTTTGCGAACTGTTCGGGCAACGTCACTTGGACCGATATACCAGCCGAAATAAGCTGCGATTCGAACCGAGCTCGGTAGTTGGCCTTGACCTTAGCAATCGCTTCTGCCTGTTCGATAAGGCCAGGCAGTCGTCGCAGTCGGTCGCCACCTGCATTTTCGATTTCTAACTCCAAGCGAGCGATCTCGCTACGCAATCGATCTTGTATTTTTTCCAAACGCAGAATGTCTTCATTGAGGTTTTGTATCTGCTGTTGCCATTGGCTACACATCGGTTCCAAAAGCTGAACGGTTCGGTCCGCAAAGAAAAAGCGGATAGAGCTCAAGCGGAGTTTCGAAAGTTCCAAATCTTCCAACCGCGATTGATAACGTTGGCCCGCTTCGACTATCGGTCGCAGCAGTTCGTCTTGTTGCCGTACTCGAACGAGCATGCGATGTGCTTCGCTCAGCTCGGCGAAGTGCGTGAGCAATCTGCCGACGCGTTCGTTCCAAGGTTTGCGCTCGAGCATATGCTGACGGATGAATTCATCGAGCCGCTGAACGTCTTTGACCGCGACCGTTTGATTAAAGATATCCATGGCCTTGGCTAGAAAGCCGGTCTTGCGTTGAAGCCACTGGAAATACTCCTTGTAACTGCTGGTGGTTTTGAAACCGCGATCCTTCAGCGTGCGAGCGATGGAGCTGCCGGTGCCGAGTTCACCGAGATCGCGAACGATGCCACGTTCCGATTCGCAATACGCATAGACCTTTTCAACTGCGTTTTCGTTGTTCAGATAGAGTATTTGGCAGATCGTGAACATGGATCCAGCGGCAGCGTTGGAAAAGCTGGCGAGCAAAGCAGTGTAGTGCCCATTACCATTCCGCAGATACTGAATCTGAGGCCGTCCGCCTTCACCGACAGTCCGATCGTAGGCGCCGCGAATGTAAGTCTTTTCGTCCCGTTCGTTTCTTGATCCACCCGCTGCGACGTTGTAGTTTCGAGTTTGAGGACGAACCAGCAAAGTCAAGAGAGCATCGACCAACGTCGACTTACCCGAACCGTTTTCGCCAACGAGCAATGTCGTCTGCCCTCGGGGTTGCACGGAGTACACCGCACCGTCGAACGTTCCCCAATTGTAGACTTCTAGCTTGGCCAGCCGATAGCCTGGCAATGGCGGTCGGTCTGAACTAGCCAATGTTGTTTCCGTTGAGGGCAGATCTGAAGACATGTTTAGGTACTTGGGCGTGCTTGATTTCGAATGCGTAATCGTCATGCTTCTTCCGATGGACTATCGTCTGTTCTTTTGCCGACGGCCGAGACGAGCGATAGTCGCAACCTTTCCAAATCCGAGAGAGGCAATCGTGCCTTGATGATCCGTCGGACTTCCCAGGATGGAGGCTCTTTTTCGAACTGTCGAACGAATTTTAAGTCTTCCATTTTTCGCAAGGCGGCTGTGAGCGAACGGTTGAGACGAACCGAGTCTGTCTGGTCCGGAAAGAATGCTTCCCAAAGTGCGAGCAAATCGTTTTGCGTGATAACGCAACGTTCGTTCTGGACATCCTCTTCTTCGTATTGTCTTAGCTCATCGCGCAAAAGCACACAAAGCAATGTCGCTTCATAACCCAAAGGAGTTCGACGAAACAGCCGCGGCACGGCAGGAAAGTCGGGTTGGATTTCTTCTTCATCGAGCTGCCGCAAATAAGCCATCGCGTCCGGTTCATCGACGACTAGCAGTAGCCCTAGCTTGCCGAAGTACTCTGTAATCGGCGATACATTTTCTAGCAGTTGTTCCCACATGTCGAGATTGTCATCATGATAAACAACCCCTTGCAGAAGTCGAACGGCAACAGGACTCCAGTCCGCTGGAGGCGGAATTACATTGTTGTTTGCGTTGGGGGCAAAGATGTCCAAGGTAGCGTTTAACCGGCTGAGCCGTGAAGAGGGGTGTGATCGTAGCGGAAGCCGCCAAGGCTTTCGGTGATTTCATCGCTAGAGTTCCATCTGAACACCGAAACTCTGGCGAGTTCCGCTACCAAAAAATCAAAGCTCCATTGAGCATTTCGGTAGTTTTTAATCATCGTGGTTTGGTTGCCATTTCGCGTGTCAACGCTTTCGCTTGAAACTCGATGCGGGGCACGGAGACTGCTAAAGTCGATGTCCGGCCTCGCGATTTCAGCATGATCTTGATGCGATCGATTTGATTGAGATCGATTTTGTGCAAGTCATCATGTGCGATTTGCAAGTAGCCGAGCAGTTCGACCACGCCTCCTGTCAATGGCCAGCGTTCAAGCAATCCTGGCAGCGTTTCGCTTTGGCCAAGCAAAGTCAGTTCGCGAATGTGCGCTCGCAATTTTCGGAGATCCAGACGCTGCAGTTTTGAAAAGGCGGAGGCCATGGCTTGAGCATGTCGCGGATCGATCACCTGTTCGGTCAATTGCATTTTGTCGAAGTCCTGAGGTGGAACCCAGAACGTTCGAGCCATCGGCGAGCTAATTTCGGCTTCGGAGTCTATGGAGATTTGGATCGATTGGCATTCAGGTGCACCCCGCAATCGCAATGCTTGATGACGAATATCGCGCAATACATTGGCAAGCCGAACACGGTGTGCTGCAGCGCGCGCGTCGAGCAGTCGCCTCAGCGTGCCTGAGAGTCGGGCTGTTGTTCGCATGACTTTTTCCGCTTCGGCGAGCAGTGCGGGGACCATGCGTCGAACGCGAGCGAGCGACTCATGTTGGTCAGCCAAGGCTGCGAGTTGCTGAATCTCCTCAATGTTCTTTCTAAGGATGGCCTGTTGGTTTGGCGAGAACAAAAAGGATACGAACGCGAAGAAACTGATCCCTTCGTCTTGTTGCTTGAGCAAGTCTTCGGAGTCCAGTGCGTGGCCAAGGATATGGCCTCGTGAGTCATCGCCGGACGCTTGCAGTTGTTGTACTTCGCGGGCAATCGTTTGAAAGCGTTCTTCAACGGCGCGGAAGTCAGATTGCAGGGCTCGCAATAGATCGACCGCTGTTTGAAAGCGTTCGCGGATCTGGGCTGGTCGGTAGACTTGAACGGATTTGCCGGACTCGATCGCTGTGATCTCGGCATCCATCAGAGCGCGTTGGGCTCGCAAGTATTCAAGTCGGCGGTCGGGGTTTGCGGACGCACCTCGAACGATATCCTCGAGAGTATTGATGACCAGCCGAAGGCGACTTTCCGTTCCGACTAGATTGGAACCGCGGGCAACTGCGGCATCGACGAATTGGATAGCCTCCTCGGCGTAGCGTGTCAGTTGGAACTGAGGTTCGAGCGAAGCGGCTTCGAGAAAGCGTTGCAACCAACCTGCGTCCGACCATTGAGTCAAATAACGTTCAGGCGGCCCCGGCAACAAGGTTGGCTCTGTTTCGTGGATCTCTTCCTGGTAGCCGGCTAGCCGTGTTCGTAGATCGGATTGGCCGATGGAGATCAACTCGCCGGATTTGAAGACACGATGCAGGAAATCCAGGATCAGAGGTGCGTTATCGGAACGAAGGAGCCGAGCGGTCGGAGACGCTTCAAAGAAGGTGCGGATGCTATCGCGTCGCATGGACGATACAAATCGACTGGTTAACATAGGATTCTTAAGGTAATTGAGAATGCTCTAAATTAAACAACTTACGGACGCCTTTGGTCACAGAATCCCGAAATTCCCCGAGTTTCGTGGAAAGCTAGCCATCCGCATTTACCCTGTTTATCCCAGATTCTCAACAAAAACATGGATTGGAAGCCGGATTGGCTCCGTCAAACAGTGAGCTACGGGTGAACCGCAATGGCTTCTCGCGTGACAATTCCCTGGAATTCAAGTAAACTCCAAAGTCGAAAATCAACCTCTACTTATTTGGCAGACTAATGGCACAACCGGATACGGCAACGACAACGACAGTTCTTTCTCAGCAAACGCTTGCCGATAGCGTGGAATGTGCAAAGCTTGCGGCGCGTGCTGCGGCAGAAAACAAGGGTCAGGATATTCTCGTATTGGATTTGTCCAAGCAGACGAGCATCTTCGACTGCTTTGTTATAGCGACAGGTACGAGTCGCCGGCAGTTGCAGGCCATGGCTGAAGAAATTAATCGGGTATTTAAAGAGCGTGGCGAAACACGATTGAGCTTGGCTGGCTATGACGAGAGCCGTTGGATCGCTTTGGATTACGGGAGCGTCGTTATCCATTTGTTCGACGAAGAGTGCCGAAAGTTTTACGACTTAGAGGGCCTTTGGGCCGACAGCACCCGAATCGACTTGGCTGAAACGTTGCGAGACTTGAATGCCAAAGTTAGTATTTAGCCCGACGCGCAAACTAGTGATCATTCTCTTATCGGTAGATTCAATGCGAACGGAGTGAAAATCAAATGGCGATATCAATTGAATACCTGCTGTGGCTTTTGCCAATTTTAGTTTCCGTCTCCTTGGTCATGGCTGCCACTCGCCACGAGCGCAATGAAAAGATCCTTGGCCAAGCATGGCAAACGGGATTGTGGACAATCAGCTTCCTGGGTGCGATTGCCGCAACGCTTTGGTTTGCAATGTTCTGGATTGGCTAGTGTAAAACGATTGTCCTCAATCGTTCAGGCACTCTGAGTCACTTCGACTAAGTCAAGTTGAACCTCATCCCAGGACACGGCCTCATTTGTTGTGTTTGCGATCACCGATTCAGAGGGATGTGGGTCAGGTTTGGTTTGGATGACTGTCGGTCTGCGCTGGCAGAGCCCATCCTACCAACTACTTCTCGGTTACTTGCTTTAGAGGCATTCAATTCGATAGCCCGCAGGACACGCAACGGGAAATCGGTCTGAATGACATCGATTCCCCACGACATCGCTTGTTGATAGTCCTCCACGTTTTCATGCTCATTAATTGCGTCGGAGAACACTCGAACCCCCAGCGGTATGACATCGCTCAATCATATCCGCCGAAAGCGCTCTCCAAGCTGCGTCGACACCGTATGGTTTCGATGAAAGCGTTTTAACCAAATCGCTCAGGCCGCGGAGTGGTGGAATGGTTTGAACCGTTGGACTAAGTTCTTGCAGCCGTTTGCAATAGTCCAGCGATTGATAGACAACATGCCGCTCCACTAAATTGTGTTCTTGAATGGCTTCGAGTAGTCTTTCAGGAGTGATGCCTTTGGCATCCAGATATGCCTTTGCCGTCTCTCCCAAAGTAGCCAAACCTTCTGCTAGGCTGGGAACGCGCTGATCGCAATAGGGCTTGCCAAACCATGAGCCGATATCCAATTCCGCGAGGGCCTTTGCCGTATGATCCTTGATTTCTCCAGACCCCGCCGAAGTGCGATCCACTGTTCGATCGTGCATCAACACGAGAGCTGAATCGCTCGTCGTGCGAATATCGATTTCGATATAGTCCGCTTCCAGAGCCATGGCTTATCGAATCGCCGCTAGTGAATTCTCCGGCGCGACGACTTGGTCCTGTATTTCAGCAGCTACTATTTCCTCCACTAAGATTTCTGCGTTGACGTATTTGCAATCCAAGTAGAGATTGACCTTGCCTTTTGCTAACTCCAACAATTCTTGCCGAGTTTGTATTTGAAGTCCACGAAAGCGAGGGGCGAACCATTCGCCGAAATCGAGCAGTTTCAGTTCGGCGAGAGTCAATGCATCAACGCGCCCGGTCCCGTTACTGGTCCTGTCGACCGATGCATCATGAATGATGACGTGCTGCCCGTCTTTCGTCAGTCGGACATCCACTTCCACCCATTCGACAAAGTCGCGAGCGCATACCCGCACAGCTTCACGGCTGTCCCGAACGAGTCAACGCACGGGACATTGGTCCCAGCCTACGGTACTTTCCAGCCTGCCGCTCGCCTAACGATCGGAACATCATCACATCGCCGTTTTTTCAAGATTCGAAAGAAACTTTTTGAATCGCTCGATTGGCATTCTGCGTTCGTCTTTAGTCGCATAATACCAGTATCCAAACTCCTCATTCAGCTTCTTATTTATGAGTGATTCCAAGGCGGTTTGGGAGAACTGGCGATTCATCAGGTATTCGTCATCGAGCATGTCGGCCAACATTGGTAAGCCCCATTGGGCGTTTTCTCGCGCCAAGGCCGATGCTGCAACGAGTCGCGTTGCAGGATGTTCCGACTTCAGCCAGCCAATCCCGACCGGTTCGTTGCGGTTGGGGTAGTTCTTGGAAATCTTTGTCGCATCATAGGTTCGACCAAACCATGTTTTCAAATGTTCGAGGGTCCAGTCTATTGGTTTTTCTAAATGACATAGATTGCAGGCGTTGGGCTGATTTTCATGAATCATTTCAGCGTTGGTTGGCGAGAAGATTGTATGGGTACGAACGACATCCTGCATTCCCTCGTTGATGTGTGGCATGTGACAATTCATGCAGCGATCGCCGCTGCTGCCTGAGCCATGGTGTGTGTGACTCAGTCGGACATCCGTCTCATTAAAACGGTCATGGCATTTCAAGCACGATTGGTCATCTTGCTCCGGGGTTTTCGACCATTGCTTGCCTGTTGGTTTGTGAGGATCATGGCACTGAACACAGGTCAATTGTGTGTAACATTTCCCTTTCATTGCGTCGGTGTGTTCGGTCGAGTTCCAGGTTGCCATACCTCCAGCGTAGGTTGGTCGAGCTCCAACATGGCAACGCGCGCAAGTGCTGTTGACATTCTTGGCGGTTCGGCCCGAATCCCTTTTGGCTGGTTCGGTATAGATATAGAGGTCCGGGCTTTCAGGTAAAAAAGATGGTTTGGTTTGCTTGTTGTCGGAATGAAAACTGCAGCCAAGATGACATGCTTCGCAACTGATTCCTAATGTAACCGCGTTGTCTTTCGCCTCCGACGCGATGAACTTGCGGGTCTTGGATTTGAGTTCATCCGAAGGAAAAGTCTCGGGTGGCTCCTTGCCGTCCCAAAAATCAGGTCGTGAATGAGACAAGTAGTTGCTCATGGAAAAAACCGAGGGCTCAGTCAGTGAAGGTCCAATGGTTTCCGAAAATCGAACCAACATGTCAGCCAAAGGAAAGGTAGTGTGGCAAAAGTTACACGCTTTCGCATAGGTGAGCGGCAGTGGATCATCGGTATCAAAGAGGCCTCGGGAACGACCGACTTCGGAATTTTCGATGCCTAGTCCATTCTCGTTGGGTTTGAGGTCGAGCACGCTTTCCCATCGAATCGATTCAGCTTGCTCGTCATGAACATGAACAATGGGGACCCAAGCTTTTCGGCCCAGCCAATACCCAAACGGGAGTACTTGATCCTCTCGATAGTAAGGGTGGTCAGCAGCTTCGATCCCTTTCATCCCTTTTCCAATGTAGTATTGGTAGTATCGCGAACCAATCGTTTGAGTGATTTCGAAAAGTCGCGAAAGATCACCCCGATCGTAGCTCATCATGTATAGGTCGCCGTCGCGAAAAAACCGACCAACACCGCCCTTATAATCAATAGTAGCTTCCCCCGAAAAATCGCCTAACACGGTTGATTCCGTTGCTAGAGCGTTCATCCAACGGTGTGGGTGTCGCGACCAATCGTCGTAGTTTGATGGATGACATTCCTTACATCGATCGGGGCCAGCATAGTCCGTGGGAGTTATGTTGCTATTGGATGAGGTCGGATGGAGTTGCATCAATAGATCAGGCCGGATTGTATCCCAAGCCAACGTCAAATTTCCTTTTGCTATGTAGCGATTCGAAGATGGAGCTTGAGCGTTAGATTGCTTGGTGCCCTTGTTCTTCACGTCAGAAGACTTAAGGAATGGAATTGATGACTCCGGTTTGTCTTCCCAAAGCGTCGGGACGAAAACATATGCTAAACCAGCCGGCAGAAACAGTACCAAGAAAACGAGAGATGCGATGCCCACGGCGCTTGTCGGAGCAAAGGACCCAGCTTTTGAGCTTTGGGAAGGAATGTTTTTTTTCGTCTCGCGACCTCGCCGAGATGCCATCTTTTGCTAAATTCCAAAATCAGGTTTGAAAGACATCCTGTACGGAAACGCGGGCGTCACTCCATGTAGGACGTCCTACATGATGTTGGACGTCCTAAATGGCGTGGTCTATGGACTCTGCTTAAGAGCGACCCCTACCCTGTCCATGGTAACATGCGAATGATGCAATCGGCTATTCGCTTTCGGGTTTGTCCTGCTGGTTTGAGCCAAAATCAACCAAAGCGATCGTTATTTCTCGAAGGGAATCCATGCATGGTGTCGCATAGTCGAGACTCAAGTTAGAATAGGGCAGCCTCGGGTAGGCTGGCCCCAGGCTTAAAAATCATCAGAAAAATAGAAAGTAGATGAATAAACGATGTCGTTAGAATCCGATCGTGATGCCGTGCTCGAATTGACTCAGAAATTGCTTGTCGCAATCACCGCAGGAGATTGGAATACTTATGCCGATATTTGCGATCAATCGCTCACGTGTTTCGAACCGGAAGCGCTCGGCAATCTCGTCGATGGTCTCGAGTTTCATAACTACTATTTTAACTTGCCTGCAAATGGGCCACCAACACCTGTTCAGTCCACGATCGTTGCTCCCCATATACGCATTATGGGTGATGTGGCGGTCATCGCATACATTCGACTAACGCAACGAATGCATGACGGAAAGCCCGTATCTTCAGCGATGGAGGAGACGCGAGTCTGGCACCGTCAACAAGGCAAATGGAAACACGTTCACTTCCATCGAAGTCCCGCTCGCTGAAAATCAAACCATGCATCCTTCAGGATTTTTGCGAGTTACCGCCGCTTCCACTCCGACCCATGTTGCGAACCCGGCGGCGAACCGTCAGGCAATCCAAGCGGCGATCAAGTCCTTTCCAGATTCCGATGTTATCGTCTTTGGTGAGCTGTGCTTGAGCGGCTACACCTGCGGTGAATTGTTCGCTCAGAGAACGCTCTTGGACGCGTGCAAGAAGGAGTTGATCGAACTGTCTGTAGCCATTCAAAGCAAACAATTGATCGTTGTCGGCTTGCCGATATCACTGGATGGCAAACTTTTTAACGTCGCGGCCGTACTTTGCAAAGGACGAATCCTCGGGATCGTTCCCAAGCAGCATTTGCCAACCTATCAAGAGTTTTATGAGTCGCGGTGGTTTCAATCCGGATCTGGCAAACACAAGTCGCATTTGACCTTATCGATTGACGGGAATGAAACCGAAATTCCATTCGGCACCGATTTGTTGTTCGAATGTGGTGGAGCAACGGTTGGCGTTGAGATCTGCGAGGACCTTTGGGTCCCTATTCCTCCGAGTGCCTGCCAAGCGATTGCGGGAGCAAACGTATTGCTCAATCTGTCGGCAAGCAACGAAACGGTTGGCAAAGCCTTCTATCGCAAGCGACTCGTTACGACCCAGTCGGGGAAGTGCATCGCGGCCTACGCCTACGCAAGCGCCGGGCCATCGGAGTCGACCACCGATTTGGTCTTTGGCGCCCATTGTTTGATCGCTGAAAATGGTTCACTGTTGGCGGAGTCCGAAAGAATTGGAACAGGATTGCTGCTAACAGACGCTTCTCGCGCTGACGGAGTAGTAAGTTTTGCGACCAGTGATGTAGACCTCGATCGATTGGATCACGATCGACGGGTATTTGGCACAATGCATCAAAGCTTAAACGCAGAACTACAGTTCCCATTTCGTCGCGTGCCTTTTGAGCTTGAAAGGGAGGCGACGCCACTGATTCGTTATGTCGAATCGCAGCCGTGTGTGCCCCAGAATAAGGCAGAACTCGACGAACGCTGCACGGAGATTTTTGAAATCCAATGCGCCGCGTTAGCAAAGCGAGTGTCCAGGCTTGGCAAAGACACGCGCCTCTTCATTGGAGTTTCGGGAGGACTGGATAGCACGTTAGCTCTAATTGTGGCAGCCAAGATGTTGGAAGCCATGGGCTGGGACTCGGCTCACTTGATCGGTGTTACGATGCCTGGGTTTGGAACGACGGATCAGACCAAGAGCAATGCGACGCGACTGATGGCGCTCCTTGGATTGACCATGGAGACGATCGACATTCGTGAAAGTTGCTTCCGCACATTTGTCGACCTCAAACACAAACCGTTCGGTATTTCGCTGGAGGGCAAGAATTGGCGATCTCTTCAAGATGAGCTGGAACAACTCCCCGACGAGAACCGAAACGACCTCGTCTTTGAAAATGTTCAGGCAAGAATGAGAACGATGTTGCTGATGAACAAAGGATTTGTGATCGGCACGGGTGACTTGTCCGAGTCAGCATTGGGTTGGTGCACGTACAATGCCGACCATATGTCAATGTACAACGTAAATTGCTCGGTCCCGAAGACACTGGT
>Ga0105046_10019536_pt1 | contig 10273 bp, 8 predicted proteins | sample MAT03_FD_78385 | JGI IMG/M metagenome (GOLD analysis project Ga0105046, IMG submission 78385) | Freshwater microbial communities from Lake Fryxell liftoff mats and glacier meltwater in Antarctica - MAT-03 (megahit assembly) | ecosystem: Environmental > Aquatic > Freshwater > Ice > Liftoff... | reverse complement strand
AATCGACACGCCGCGAATGGCGAGATTGTCGTACATGTTTCCGTTTAGCTGCGCGCGCGACACCCCCGAGGCATTTCTCAGCGCATCGTAAGCGCCGCGGGAATCCTGCGCGTCAAGGACTGCGCGGGGGATCACATTTACCGTGAGCGGCACATCCAGAATATCTTGGTCGCGGAACGCACCTACTTGCACTGCTTTCACCTTGTAACCTTTGGCGTTTTCGGCCACTACGCTGATTTCCTCCACCTTCTTGGGAGGCTTGGTGTCGGTTTTGGGCTTGTCGGCTTCCTGTGCAAAGGCCTGCGTGGTGATGCCGAGTAGGGCGCAAGAAATGGCAACGGAGAGCGCGTTTCGTTTAAAGATTGGGTGCATGGTGGGGTCCACTGAGATGTTGTTGACGGTAGCAACTAGTACCAACATGAAGCGAAAAACATGATTACGCCGCTTTTGCGTTGACGCTCCGGCATTCGCGGAGGCACGTCAGGCAGGCGGCTTTTCTGGTCTGCCTAATGCGGCTATCGGCAGACATCTGGGCGCAGATTAATTTCGGACAAATGACAGCATGACGGCAAATTATCATTGTTTTTCTTATTTGTAAAGAACAAAATTACCCCTGTTGCGGGACGCGCACAGCGCCGGTATTTTGCTTGGTGGGGAGGTGGGGAAGTGGAGAGGCGCGGCGGCGTCTTTGCCGAGACGAATGCCACCGAAACAATGGTCGGTCACGCATTCCGTATCGGACGACAAGCATGAGAACGGCCGCTGACTGCTGCGCGGATATATGCACCAGCATTGTATTATTAAAATTCACAATGCAATATTTGGATGTACGCGAATATGGTGCGCAGGCGGTTTCAGTCGGACTGATATACGGTCTTGCCGTCAACGATCGTATGCAGCACGCGCGTGCGTAGTAGCAAAGCCGGATCGCCGGTGACGATATCGTTTGACAGGACAACCAGGTCGGCTAACTTGCCCGGCGTAATGCTCCCCTTGTCACGCTCTTCGCCGGAGGCTCGCGCAGGGTTGATGGTGTAGGCGCGGATTGCCTGTTCGACGCTTAGCGCCTGTTCGGGATGCCAGCTTTGACCGGCAAGGGTCGGCTTTCTGGTGATCGCGTGGAAAATATTCTCCATTGGATTCACCGTCGCGACGCTCGATTTATTGTACGCGCCCGGAAGGTCGGAAACGATGTTGACTGTCATGCCGTTCTTGATCATCGACTGCCAAGCGTGAGCGGTCTTGGCGCGCTCGCTGTCGAGGCCGCGATTCATATCTTCGATACCACTAACGAAATGCTCGGGGGTGACGTCTGCGAACAAGCGCAGCTTACCCGCAAGCGCCAAGTCAGCTGGGGTTGCGTACCACGCGTGGATCATCCGGTGGCGTCGATCACGGACAGGGTTGTCGCGGGATGCCTTGTCGAAGGCCTCAACTACCAACTGGAACGCGCGATCGCCAATGACGTGAACCCCAACATTGAAGCCCATGGCATCGGCTTCCTTGATTTGCGCTACGATGGCGTCTTCGCCCGGGAAGCGAAACGTCCAATTGCCTGAAAGGCCATGGCCGACGAACGGCTTTAGCATCATGCCGCTGTCGGCGAATGACTTTAACGTGCCATATCGAATCCAAGCGTCGCCGCTGCCAGGGCGGATGCCAACACTCGCGAGTTGATTGAGCGTTGATAAGGGCAAGATCGGATGCACTCGCAGTTTCAGCTCGCCGTGTGACTTCAGCGCTTCCCAAATACGCAGATCCGAGTAAGCACGTTCGATGTTGGCAAATTCCATCCGTTGCTGGGTGATGGCGTCGACTCGTGAAATGTCCGCCACCGAGGCGATGCCCATCGAATGGAGTTCACGCTGCAAAGCGATGGCACCTAAACGCTTTTGTGCCAAGGTCACGGGAGGTACAAGTGCAAAGACGAACTGGCCGGCGGCACCTAGCAACATGCCAGTCAGTTCACCGGTGACTGGGTCCTTTTCATAGACGCCTCCGGGCGGATTTGGCGTGTCCTTGGTGATCTTGCCGATGCGGAAGGTGGCGGAATTGGCAAAGTATTCGTGGTTGTAATTTCTGAACAGCACAGGATTATTCGGTGTAAGTGCATTGATCGCCTTCAGGTCAGGCTTGAAGGCTTGAAATACGCCGACGCCGGCACGGGCGGCGCGTCGCGCGTCGAACGTACTCCAATCGCCCCCGGTGATCCAAATACCGGGCTTCATGTGTTTGACCATCTTTGCCAATCGCTTGGCCAGTTCTTCTTGGGAATTGACGTCAACTAACCTGACCTGAAAGTACCAATCAAGCGCGAGTTCGAAATGAACATGCGCGTCATTGAAAGCGGGCAGTACGAGTTTCCCGCCGAGGTCGATGCGTGTGGTCGCCGGCCCTGCGAGCGCAAGGATTTCACGGTTAGCACCAACTTGTGCAATGCGATTGCCGCGAATTGCGACTGCTTCAGCCCAAGGCTGTCCGTCGTCAACGGTCCAAACCTTGCCGTTGTAGAGGATCAGGTCTGCGGAAGGCTCAGAGGCGCACACGAATGAGGAGTGCAGCGACGTCAAAAGGATCAATGCGCCAGCCATTGCCAAGCGTGCCGACGTGTACATTGTTCCTAAGCTTGATGACATATTCGACATGTGATTCCTCCGCAGCGTCGCATTGCAGGGTCAAAGGAGCAACTTTCCCGCTTGTGTTTTTTAAAATCAAAGAATACGATTTGTGACGATGCAAACAAGGCTTTGACGACCAATATTGTATTATAAATATGGATAAGTCAATGTGTGTTTGATTAACTTCATGGAGCCGAGCAAGTTATGCGAGAACTATTTTCTTTCAATCAGTCGCGTCCAGAAGCCGAGTACGACTACCCAAAACCTGAACGATTGGTGCGCGGCAACCCGAAGCGAACAACCTGGAATCGCTATGAACAAAAAGGGGTGTGTGCGGGCGAATGGGCTTGTGAAGTCGGCGCTTGGCGGATTGAATTCGGGGCCGATCAGCATGAGTTCTTTCATGTGATCAGCGGGCGCTGCCGCGTGACGGAGGACTCTGGCTCTTCGCACGAATACGGTCCTGGCGATAGCTTCATCGGTGGCCCTGGACTTTCGGGAACGTTTGAAGTGATCGAGCCGATACTAAAGCGTTACATGATTGTTGATCGGCCCGCATAGCCATCTCGCCTTACGCTATCACCTAATGGGACACGCTGGTCGGGAACATAAGTCAGAAAAGCGGGAGCACTCTGGAAGGCCTATTGCCTGTTGAATCATGGGCCGACGGTTTTAGTCACGAGCGCGGCAGGCGGTCAATCAAATGTGATTGCCGCTGCCTAGAACATGGCGCTAGATTTCAGTCCCTGCAAGGTCGCAGTAGTAATTGATAAAACACGTTCACCAGGACGCTGACCGATCAATCGGAGGTGTTTGCATTGAGCGTGCCGTGCCGTGCGCAAGCGCGGGCAACTTTAGACGTTGGGTCTGTGAGCGCAAGAGATATTCCGGAACGAGACATATTTGCAAAGTTCGGACTCGTCCCCTTTGCCGCCGGCGCGATCGAGGTGCCACTGGTCGACGGATGTGTGGCTTGGGTGGCGTGCCAGGTGATTCTTGAGCCGCATCACCAAGCTCGCTACGACCTATACCTCGGCGAAATGGTCGCAGCATTGGCGGATGAGCGCGTTTTCCGCGACGGCAGGTGGCACTTTGCCGGCTTTGAAGAATTGCGAACGATTCAATATGTTGCGGCGGCCAATTCTTTGCGACAGGAGATGCTGTGGAAGTCGCAAAACCGTAAGTTGCGAATCAGAGACCGCGATTTATGTGCGCCGCTCGCCGTTTCTTATTTGTTACCTTCCAATGCTAAGGCATGTGCCGCCCGTTGCTGTACCGAAGAGATTCGCCGGTGCGCTGTGCGAACTGCATCATCCTTGGCTTTATCTGCGGTACCGCAACGGCTTAAACGGGCCGCTCACCCCGCCACGTGCGCCCTAGCTAAATTCTGCCGAGTAGGAAGTACGCCGATTAATCTGGCGTACGCGCCACGTTCATCACCATCGCTAATAGCGAGTAATAGCCGCACAATGTGGTGAGATCAATAACGCCTTTTTCGCCAAACGCCGCTAACGTTTTCGCGTACAGGTCGTCGCCCACGCAGTGATTTGCGAGTAGCGTCTGGCAAAATTCGTGCACGACCTGCTGCTCCGCGTCTAGCGTTAGTGGCACATGTCCTCCAGCGATTGCCGCCGCGTCCGTTTCCCGGACGCCTGCAGCAAGAGCGATTGGATGGTGAATATTCCATTCCACGGGTTGCCCCCAGAAGCGGGCAACAACAAGAATCGCCAACTCGGTCAGTCGCTTATCAAGCCCGGTGCTGTACCGCAGATACTCGCCTGTTCGCTGTACGCGCCGCATCAGTTCCGGGCTGTATAGCAACGGCTTGAACGGGCCGATCACCCCGCCACGTGGGCCAGCACTCAATTCTGCCGCGGCCGCCGCTTGGTCGTCGGTCCACGTCGCCTTTGCCGGCAGCGGTAGGCGTTCTGCACCATCAAATGCCGCCTTGATCATTCGTCCGCCTTGGCTTCTCTGACAAAAACGAAAGGGTACCGCAATACGGCCCGATTAACTTGTCGGTTCGATGCCACCACAGCGCTTGCAAGCATGTGTCAACAAGCGTCCCATCAACGCATCCTTCCGAGGACCCTCAAGATTTCTCACCCCGCTTTTCGCTTGTCAGGAGGGTAGTAATGTCAACCGCGTCTTTGGCTGTACAGACAGCCCAGATGTTAGATTGAGCAGAATTTGTCACCTGCGTAGTAGAAACACTTGCCTGCCACGGACTTCCGATTCAACGTTGAATCCATCCCGCAACGCAAATATCACCGAATCAATGTCACCCACCTTGAACCGCCCTGAGAGACGGATCGACTTGAGATCTTCGCGATCAATCACAAAGGTTTTCTGTGTGTACCGATTCACTTCGGCAATCACGTCTTCAAGTGAAGCATTGTCGAAATCAATGCTGCCAATCCGCCAAGCAGTGGCGCGTTCGGCATCAACACTGCCGACTTGCACGCGCTCTTGGCGTAGATCATAGCGTAATGATTCGCCGGGGCTTAGGGCGATTTTTTCGGGCAGGGTGGATGAATAGCGCGCGGTGTTTGGCACGACATCGACTTTGCCTTCTGTCACGACCACTCTCGTCTGCGTGGCATCTTGGCGGACGCCGAACTTGGTACCGGTCACCAACACTTCGCTAGTGCCGACTGCGACGATGAAGGGGCGCTTCGCGTCTTTGCTCACATCAAAGAATGCTTCCCCGGCGGTGAGCTCGACGCGTCTTTCGCTCCCATCGAATTTCACGATGACCTTGGAACTCGTGTTGATATAAATCCGGCTGCCATCCGTGAGCGGCACGGTGCGCTGTTCTCCATGCGCGGTAGTGTAGGTCCTGGATTCGCCAAGCTGCGTTGCGGCTGGTCGCACGATCCAAACAATGGCTGCGACAGCTACGACTGCGAACCCTCCAGCGAGGACTGCACTCCCGCGGAGCGCAGACGTTGGGTGTTGCGGGACGCGCTTCAATGCCGTGTAGGCGGGCATCCGCTCAACGAGGTCGGCGTTGGATTTCATATGCGCAGCCAGATGCCCGATCTGATGGCATTTCGCGAAGGCCGCCGCATTGTCTGGGGCTGACTTAAGCCACGCGTCTAGAGCGCGCTGCTCGGGCTTGCTCATGTCAGCCGCTTGAGTACGCACCGCCCATTCCGCCGCCGTAGATGGATACCGGCGAAAGGGGCGCAGGATTGTTGACAGCATACCCATTAGAGGTAATCCCTCAGGCGCTCGCGGCAATACGTCAGCGCGCGCGCCATATGGCGTTCCACCGTTCGCAGCGAGACATCGAGGCGCGCCACGATCTCCTGATGACTGAGTCCTTCAAAGTGATACAAGATAAACACCTGCTGAGTCAGCTCGGGCAGTTCGCCCAATGTATGTACGAGTTGGGCCACGCCTTTCCGCCAGTGGAGTGCGTCCTCATGCGCGACTGTGTGCTGGGCGATCTCTGCTTGCTCGATATCGACCTGCTGCGAATAGCCGCACGATTGCCGGTGGCGCAGGGCATCAATTGCCACCGACCGCGCTGTGGTGTGCATGTAGGCTGCCGCCTCTTCCCGCAAGACGCCGGATTGTTCCTGCTTCAACAAGCGGACAAAGACATCCTGCACTGCGTCCTTGGCGTCGTCGGTATTGCGCAGACGAAAGTCCAGCAAGCGCCCAACGCTCTTCGCATGCAAGCGGAACAGGCGCGCAACAGTGGACTCGCTGTGCACGAGGGGGTCTCGCCCTAAGGTGCTCGGGTCGGATTCGGCAATGTTTGAAGGCAACGCTTTGGCGGGCATGTCAATGAAAGTATCGCGGTGGGCAATCAATACAGAAGGTGAACGCCTTAAAGAATGTCACAAATACATGTGGCTTGAGAAGCCCCAAGATGTTTTTTTTACCTTTTTGTGAAATATTTTTGAAAAAGTGGCGGTTCGACAAACGAGGTTGCGTAAATACACGTGGGCCCATGTCGACGAAAGGTCACGAGGCCCCACCACCATTAATTGTGTTGCTAAAAACGGCGGAAGATTCGTGAATCTACCCAGTCTCACCGCCCCACGCCGTTGTGAATACCGACCAAAGGGAACCAACATGCCTACCCTCAACAAAAAGAATAGCCTCGCACAGCCACGCCGATTAGCGGCAGCCATCGCCTTTGCCTTTGGTGCTGGAACCAGTGTATTCGCTGCCGCCCAAGCCACTAAGAAAGTGGACATGAACATTGTCGCCCAGCCACTGGATGTTGCGCTGAAGCAAATTGCCGAGGCGTACAAACTCCAAGTCGTGTTTGCGCCGCAGGATGTGAAGGGCGCAAAGACGGTCGCATTGAAGGGGAGCTACACGCCTGTTGAAGCCGTTGCGAAACTGGCGAGTGATTCGGGACTGAGCACTACATTTAATGGGCAAGACACCGTGGTGGTAAAACCGAAAGCATTAGGTGACAGTTCACGGTCGCCAAACGGGGGGCAATTGGAAAACCCTCTTCAGCTGGCGCAAGCACAAAACCAAAACAATAGTGCGGGCGCTGGCGCAATCGAAGGAACAAAGGCCGAAACAGCAGGAGCGGAAGCAGCCAAGTCGACACAACAGCCCAACGAAGGAAAGCAAGCGCGGAACGCTGAGAGAATTGAGGTGACAGGATCTCGGGTTAGGCGAGTGGAGGCGGAGGGCGCTTTACCAGTGAATGTGTATACGCGTCGAGATATTGAGAGGAGCGGTCAGCCCACAATCGGGAATTTTCTGAGCACCTTGAACGAGGTCTCGATGATCACATCTGAGACCACGAACGGTGGTACGGTTCGTCAGAGTACTGTGCAACTTCGTGGACTGCCCGTCGGCTCTACGCTGCTCTTAATTAATGGTCGACGAGTGCAAGCAGTTGGCTCGTCCAGCGCAAATTTCTTTAATCTGAATTTGATTCCACTCGCTGCTGTCGAGCGAATTGAGGTTTTGCCCGTCGGCTCGTCTGCCGTTTACGGCGGCGATGCACTAGCTGGTACCGTAAACATCATCCTGAAGAAATCCGCTGATGGGCCAAGCATCGATCTTCGCTATGGCGCTGCCAAGGGCACAGAGGATGGCAGCGTCGCCTTCACGGCGGGGGGTAATTTCGAGCGCGGATCATTCCTACTGCTGGGCAATGTCAGCAAAACCACGCCACTGTACTCGGGTGAGAGGGCGTTCTTTTCTGACGCCGACTTCCGCCGCTTTGGCGGGATTGATGCTCGAACCCGTGACTGCACGCCGGGTACGATTACGAGCGCGACGACGGGAAATCTGCCGGGCCTGAGCGCCACTTTCGCGGGAATTCCGACGAATGCCTCAGGGAGGGCGTTGACGATAGCGGACTTCGCGGCCACGGCTGGCATAGCGAATCTTTGCAACGGCAACTCAAATGGCAATGGCTTCGCACTGGTTAGCGGTAACGAAAACAAGGCCGTGCATGCTACCGCTGACTATCGTCTCGCTGGCGGCTGGTCGATGTTCGGTGAACTGACGTACACGGATGATCGGCTCAAAGTAGCGGAAAGTGGTCTTTCGCTGAGTAACGTCTTGGTGCCTGCGAGCAATCCGAACAACCCGTTTGGCGTTCCGGTACGCGTTACCGCTCGATTGGGTCTTGAGAATGGAGCGAGCGGATTCACACGCAACTCAGAATTTACCCGCGCACTGTTCGGGTTACGTGGTGAAATCGCGGCCGGGTGGGACGCTGAAGCAACGGCGACCACAACGCGTGACGAGAGTGTTGGGGTAACGGTTAATGGCTCAGCCAATGCGACGGCGCGAACTGCGGCGTTAGCGAGCGCAAACACTGCAACGGCGTTGAATCCTTTCACGATCGGTCGCGCTGCGAGTGACGACGTGTTGGACGCAATTTGGCCAGACACTTATCGCAACTCAAAAGGTAAGAAGGACTTGCTCAACGCGTTTGTTCGCGGGCCCGCATTTTCGTTGCCGGCCGGTTCGGTTGATGTGATTGCAGGGGCAGAGTGGGCGCGAGATGCTTATAAAACAGCAACTCCCAACTCGTTTGACTTTGATTACAAGCGGCAGTCACAAGCGGTGTTCGGTGAGATCCGTGCGCCACTGTTGACCGCTACATCAGATTCAGGGACTAAGTTCGAGCTTGCAACGCTCACGCTAGCTGTCCGTCGCGACAACTACAGCGACTTCGGCAACGCAAATACCCATCAATGGGGTCTTGAAGTCAGGCCAATCCGATCTATGTTCCTTCGTGCAGCGGCTGCAACTTCATTCAAGCCCCCTACGCTCTTGCAGCTAAACCCCGGAGAATCCGTTTTTGCAACAGAGCTATTGGGTTTGAGAGACCCGCAAAGGAACAATGCGCCAATCATAGGTGGTGAGGCACGGTTCGTTTCTCCTCTTCCTTTGCAGCCAGAAACCGGCAAGGCTCAGACGCTTGGTGCTATGTGGGAGCCAGAGGGCGCGGCTGGAGTTCGCCTTTCCCTGAATGCATGGCAGGTAAAGATTGATGGGCTGATTGTCCAATTGTTTCCGCAAGATATTCTCAATAATGAAGCGGTGTTCCCGGGGTTCGTGACGCGCGGGCCGTCAGTCGGCGGCGCTCCCGGCCTAGTGACGCGCGTCGTCGCCGGTTTCGTGAATGTTGGGCGAGTAGAGATAGCTGGTTCTGACTGGGAGGGCGCTTATTCGCTCGCTACCTCGGCGGGTAAGTTGAGTCTGTCGACGAGTGCGAGCCGGACTAGCAAGTACCAGGTCCAGATTGCACCAGGCGCGCCGCTCGCTGATCGCCTGGGCCGACGTAACACTTCGGCGTGGGCACCCAAGTGGAAGGGACGAGTCGCCGCAGGGCTGGACACTGGTCCACTGAGCGTTGGCGTTACCGGCCGCTACCTCGGCGCCTACAAAGACGCTGGTACGAGCACTCGTGAACTCGGTGACTACTGGCTGTATGACCTATCGGCTAGCTTGGACTTGAAGAAGCTCGCGCCGACATTTAGCAGCACTTTCAAGACTGCAGTTCTATCGCTGGGAATCGTCAACATTTCCAACAAGTTGCCCGAATTCGCCGGCACCACACAGCCGTTCTACGACTTCACGCAAGGCGACTGGCGCGGGCGTTATGCCAATGTTCGGCTTGCAGTCGGCTGGTAGCCCTGCGAGTTACGGTTTGATTGACCGTTGGTACTCGGTCACTCGAAATTAATCGCCCCTGTCAATCTTGAGGACGCAATGAAAAAAAAGCAACTCCTCCTGACGTCTAGGCTTGTCGGCAAGTTGGTGCGGTTGTGGCTGACGGCGCTGGTATCAACATTATTCTCGATGGCATGCCATGCAGCAATGACCAACCCGACGGTGAAAGAATTGGTCGAGTTCCCGCATATCGTGCAGCCAGCGAATCACGACAACATCGAACTTCAATATCAAATTTCGCCTGATCGCCGACTCGCCTTCATCGTGACACGCCGTGCAGACGTTGCATTGGGAAGAAATCGATTTGAGATAATGTTGTTTGACCTTGACCGCTCGCGCCTTGAAACCGCAACCAATCGAGCTTCAGAAATTTTGCTGACGGTTGATGCACAGGCGGACGTGGCCTATCAAGACACGCCGATTCAAGATGCCCAATGGATGGGCAACTTAATCGTCCTACGCGCGCGCTTCAATGACGGCCTATT
>Ga0105046_10019533_pt1 | contig 10274 bp, 10 predicted proteins | sample MAT03_FD_78385 | JGI IMG/M metagenome (GOLD analysis project Ga0105046, IMG submission 78385) | Freshwater microbial communities from Lake Fryxell liftoff mats and glacier meltwater in Antarctica - MAT-03 (megahit assembly) | ecosystem: Environmental > Aquatic > Freshwater > Ice > Liftoff... | reverse complement strand
GTGCCAGCAGGAGTAAAAGATGGTGTTCTATGCGGATAGTGGCGTTGATGAACCGCTCGGAAGGCATGATTCCCTCTTGGGTGCTGCTGATCAAGTCTATTGTAACATGTTCAACCGCTTAAGGATCGTCTGGACATGAACATCGCAAGCGGGTATACTCTTTTTCTGAATTTAAGTGTACTTTCGTGTTAATTTTTATCTCGTTTATCACAAAAGACGACCCAGAGTAGCGGGATTGAGAGATGGCAATAACCAAATCAAACACAGCCCTCGCCGAGGTAGAACGCCCGATCACCCGTATTCAACCCTCACATGGATGGGTCTCCCTTAAACTAGGGGAGTTATGGCGCTATCGCGAGTTGCTTTACTTCCTCACTTTGCGTGATATCAAAGTGCGTTACAAACAAACCGTGATTGGCGCGGCATGGGCGATCATTCAACCGTTCATGACGATGGTCGTCTTCACCTTGTTTTTCGGCGGCTTAGCGGCGATCCCTTCAGATGGACTGCCGTACCCGATCTTTAGCTATGCGGCCCTCGTCCCATGGACATTTTTCGCCAATGGGCTGACGTTATCTGCCAACAGTTTGGTGGGCAGTTCCAACCTCATCAAAAAAATCTATTTCCCGCGCTTGGTCATCCCCATCGCGACAATTTTTTCGGGCGGGGTCGATTTTGTACTGGCATTCGTGGTGCTGATCGGCTTGATGCTGTTCTACGGCATTACGCCCACCGTCAACGTGATCTTTTTGCCGCTCTTTTTGCTTTTGGCATTCATCACCTCGTTGGGTGTGGGGCTGTGGTTATCGGCGATGAACGTCCAATTTCGTGATGTGCGCTATGTCGTGCCATTTTTGACGCAATTTTGGTTGTTCATCACCCCGATTGCCTACCCAAGTAGCCTCATCGAAAATGATATTTTGCGCGCGCTCTACGCCCTTAACCCGATGACGGGGGTGGTGGAGGGCTTTCGCTGGGCGCTGTTGGGCACGGATACCGCACCGGGTCCGACCATCCTGATCTCGGCGGCGGTCGCGCTGGTGTTGTTCGTGACGGGTTTGTTTTACTTCCGCCGCATGGAAAAGTCTTTCGCCGACGTAGTTTGAGGGTTGAAACAACGTGTCAGATATTGCTATCAGCGTGGTGGACCTTGGGAAGCAATATGTCATTAGTGCGCACAAAGGTGCCTCCAAAAACTTCCGCGAAGTCATCGGCGATACCGTGAGTGAACCGTTTCGACGTATTCGTAATGTCGTTCGTGGGCAAGCGGCAACGGGTGATCGCGAAACATTTTGGGCGTTACGTGCCGTCAATTTTGAAGTCAAACAAGGCGAAGTGATCGGCGTGATCGGGCGCAATGGCGCGGGCAAAAGCACCTTGCTGAAGATTCTTTCTCAGATCACCGAACCCACCACGGGGTACGCCAATATTTATGGCAGGGTCGGTGCGCTGCTCGAGGCGGGCACCGGATTTCATCCTGAGCTGACAGGGCGCGAGAATATTTACCTCAATGGGTCTATTCTGGGCATGAGCCGGTTTGAAATCGACCGTAAATTTGAAGAGATCGTGGATTTTGCTGGGGTCGAGAAATTTATCGAAACGCCCGTCAAACATTACTCCAGCGGCATGGGGTTGCGTCTTGGCTTTGCCGTTGCGGCGCATCTCGAACCGGATATCTTGATCGTTGACGAAGTGCTGGCGGTGGGGGATAGCGAGTTTCAGCGCAAGTGTCTCGGCAAGATGGAAGATGTATCGCGCAGTGGGCGCACTGTCTTATTTGTGAGTCATAACATGGCGGCAATCCGCGCCTTGTGCAGCCGTTGTCTGCTGTTAAGCAGTGGACATTTTGAATTTGACGGCGATACCGATACCACCATCACGCACTATCTCTCGCAAACACAAGTAAATTTGGAATCAGACCTGATCGGTAGCGAGGTGCCGCGTGAAGGCAGTGGCGTCGTGCGCTTTAATACCATCCGCATTTTGAATCGGCATAACGAACCGATATCGGTGTTGACGACGGGCGAGGATGTCGTTTTTGAGTTGGACTATCAGCAAATGCAAACCGATGTGAAGATCGGCACGCTCTTTTTCTTCATCCACTTCAACACCCTGCTGGGCGAGCGTTTGTTTGCCTGTTCTAGTCGCTATGCCTACAATGGCAAGATGCCCCCACTCAGTGGGTCGATGCGTTGTGTGGTTCCAGCGTTATCTTTGGTGCCCGGCATGTACAGCATGGATATCACCTGTAAGGTGGACAAAGAACTCTATGACCATATGACCAGCATCAAATCAATTCAGGTCACCGAAGGCGATTATTATGGCACTGGCAAAATCCCACCCTCAACCAGCGGTCATATGTTGGTCAAACAAGACTGGACTTTTACAGCGGCGGGGTAGTATTCTGATGTCATGGGCGCTGTGTCATAGTTTTGGGTCTGCCTTGATAGAATTGAAGCTTGATCACCAGAAATGAGCGTACATTTGTCGAATAAGCGCCTGATTGCAGTATTGACAGGATCACGTGGGGAATGGGGGTACATTCGCCCGATACTTCGGTTTATCGATCAAGCCCCCGACCTCGATTATGTGATTATCGCGACCAACATGCACTTGTTGCCCGAATTTGGCATGACGGTGCATGAGATCGAGCGTGATGGCTTCCGCGTTGCCGAACGAGTCTATATGACTTTAGACGGCTATACTGCCGCGACGATGACCAAATCGCTGGCAATTCTTTTGTTGGAATTGCCGACCATTTTGCAACGCTTAAAACCGGACATCCTGTTGTTAGCTGGGGATCGAGGTGAACAATTGATGGGCGCGATTGCGGGACTGCATTTGGGGATCGCGGTAGCGCATATTCAAGCGGGGGAACTCACCGGTAACGTCGATGGGGTCGTTCGGCACAGCATCACCAAACTTGCCCATATTCATTTCGCCGCCAATGAAGAATTTGCCGAGCGCGTGCGCAAGATGGGCGAACAAGACTTTCGTATTTTCATGAGTGGCGCGCCGCTGGTGGACGAATTAGTCGCCGAATCGGTGACCTCCAAAGAAGTGATCTATGAGCAGTATCGTCTCGACCCCGATAAACCGTTCATCCTCGCGGCTCAGCATCCCGTCACCGAAGAGGAACAAGCCGCGGGTGAACAAATTGCCGAAACCTTGCATGCGCTCGCCGAGATCGGTTGGGAGACGATTTTCATTTATCCCAACGCCGATGCTGGTAGCGAGTTGATTCGCGTCCAATTAGGCGCACAAAAGCGCCCCAATATTCGCATGTTCCGCAATGTTCCGCGCCAAGATTATTTGGGGCTGATGAAACATGCCACGCTGATGGTGGGCAATTCCAGCAGTGGCATCATGGAAGCCCCCACGTTTAGCACCCCCGCCGTCAACATCGGCATCCGCCAAAATGGACGCCCGCAAGCGTGTAATGTCATCAATGTCGGTTATGCGCGGCGCGATATTGCCGACGCCATCCGCCAAGCTGCCAGCCGCGAGTTTCGGGAACAAGCAAAATTGGCGGTCAATCCGTATGGGGATGGTCATGCGTCGGAACGGATCGTTGAAGTGTTGCGCACCATTTCCATTGATGAAAAGCTCTTGAACAAAGTGATGGCTTACTGATGGCGCTGACGATACAGGACTTGATGATTGCAGGGTCGGCGACCTTGAAAAGCGCGATGCAGCGCATGACCGACAATCGTAAGGGCGTCTTGCTCGTCTGTGATGAAGCGCGTATCCTGCTGGGGGTGATCTCGGACGGGGATATTCGACGCGCTTTGCTGGATGATGCTTTGTTAAGCGCCCCTGTCAAGGATGCCATGAATCTTGATCCGATTAAAGCGTCGGATCGCGACTCGGCGGTGGTCTTTGCGACCCGTTATAACATCCTCGTGCCTATTGTGGATGCGCAGGGGGCGTTGATCGCTACCGCGTCGGATGACGGCACGGGGTTTGAATTTTTGGAACTTGATGTGGGCGTGCCCGCGCCTGCCTCCACAACCTATGGAGCCGTGGCGTTGATCCCAGCGCGTGGAGGGTCCAAACGGATGCCGCGCAAGAACATCGCGATGCTGGGCCGGAAGCCGTTGATCGCGTGGGCGATCCAAGCGGCTCATGCTGCCCAACACATTAGCCGCGTTATTGTGTCCACCGATGATGCCGAAATCGCCCATGTTGCGCGCACCTATGGCGCAGAAGTGCCGTGGATGCGTCCGGCGGAACTAGCGCAGGATTCCACGCCCAGCATTGATGTCATTTTGCACTGTGCCAGATGGCTAGTGGACACACAAACACCCGCCGCGCAGTATCTCGTGTTGCTGGAACCGACTGCGCCGCTGCGCACCCCCGCCCAGATTGATGAAGCGGTGGCGATCCTTGCCATGTCTGATGCGGATAGTGTGGTCTCGGTGAGTGAGGTGCCCCATGTGTTTAATCCTGAAGAAGTGGTCGTGATCGATACCGATCATCTGCGCCCTTATGTAGACGGGCGCACGATGAATACACGCCGTCTGCGGGGGCAGCAAACGCCGGTTTATGTGCAAAACGGGTTGGTCTATGCCTTACGGATTGCTTCTTTGTTGAAGACGGGGACGTTGTATGGCGAACAGACGTTGCCGGTAGTGAATGGATGGGAATATTTCTTGGACATTGATACCGCCGAAGATTTGCGACTCGCTAATTTTCGCATCCATTCATAAATCAGCAGCCTCTTAATTGATCGAAATCATCAGCTAGGATAAAGCACGTGAGCGATGGCAACTCTATAAATGAAGAAAGCAAGGCGTTCGATGAGCGGATGCGCCAGCGCATCACCAACGGACACATTCCTGATTTGCGGCGCACCCCGCCCACTCCATGGTTTTATAACAACCCATGGCGGCATCCTCATTTTGTGAATAAGGTGATGGGGGAATACTATCGCTTTGTGAAAGCGCAGATTCCGTTTGCGGGGGCGCGCGTTTTGGAAGTTGGCTCTGGTCCTGGGCATGTGACCTTAGAATTAGCGCGCGATGGCTTCCAAGTCACTGGTTTGGAGCTATCCCCCTATTCTGTGGAAGTCGCCCGCCAATTCGCGGCTGAAAACCCCTATACCGATGGCTTTGGCAACCTAGAATATCTGTCGGCGGATTTCATGACGTGGGATTCTCCTCAAAAATATGATGCGATTTATTTCTTGCTGTCCTTGCATCATTTTGATGATCTCGATGCTGTTTTAGCGCGTTGCAAGCAGCATTTGCAACCGGGGGGCATTCTCATCGCTGTTGAACCGGCGCGCGATTGGTTGACACCCACCGAAATGACCTTCGCCGCGCTCATCCGCCTGCTCCTTTCTAATTATGGGGGCTGGTATCAAGCCGCGCCCCTGCCGCAAACTCAAGATGATCTTCAGACGCTCGTCAGTGACCTACTTGAGGAGTATCGCGAAGCGGCGGACAAAGGGGAAGCCTTGCAATCCCCGCATGATAACTCCAGCCATGCGAGCGCAATGTTGGCGGCATTGCGCAGTCAGTTTGAAGAAATTGCCTATGCCGAAGGTTTCGCTTTTCTGCCCCGTATCATCGGTGGGATCCGGGGGGAAGATGAAGCCCAAATCATGCGTACCGCAGACTTGCTGAGTCTGTTCGATGCGTTCGCCGTAACCAACCATATCCTGCGTCCGGGGGTCTATCAGTTTGCGGGACGCTTGCCAGCACCCTAGCCCATCAGTTGCTACTCAGCATTCGCTGTCATCAGGAAGGATATCCGTCCATGTCGAATATTATTGAAATTTCGGGTCGCAAAATCGGGCAAGATCAGCCGTGCTTTATCATCGCAGAAGGCTGTGATAACCACCTCGGCAATATGGACACCGCGCGCGAGATGGTGCGTCAAGCGAAAGCGTGCGGCGCAGATGCGATCAAGTTCCAACATCACTTGCCGGATGAGGAGATGTTGCGTGAAGGCATCCCGATGTCCAAAAACTTCAATATGCCCTTGTATGATTTTCTGAAGTTGTACGCCCTCACGCTGGATCAGCATGTGGAATTGATGCAGTATTGCGAAGAACTGAGCATCATTTATCTTTGCACGCCCTTTAGTCGCAAAGCCGCCGAAGAGCTGAACGAGATCGGCGTCAAAGCCTTCAAGATCGGCTCGGGCGAAATGACCGATTTGCCCACGCTCAAGCGCATTGTCGCCTTTGGCAAGCCCGTCATCTTGTCGTCTGGAATGTCGGTCTGGGACGAAATCGATGAGACTATCAATACATTGAAGCCGCTCACCGACCAGTTGGCATTGATGAATTGCGTGTCGGAGTATCCCGCACGCTACGAAGACATCAATTTAGGTGTTATCCCACAACTGCAAGCCCGTTACCAAATCCCCATCGGGCATTCGGATCACACGCCTGATATTTACACATGCTTTGGCGCGGTGGCACAAGGTGCGAAGCTGCTAGAGAAGCATATTATCTTGGATCGTCGTCAACCGGGTCCAGATCAAAGCGTATCCATCGAGCCTTATGAGTTGTATCAACTGGTGTTGGGCACCCGCCGCATCGAAGTCGCCCTGGGCACAGAGAAGAAGATTCACGATGAAGAGCGCGTGATCCGCGCGTGGGCGTTGCGGAGTGTGGTGTCGATTGCGCCCATTCCGGCAGGCACAATCATTACCGAAGAACACATTTGGACGAAACGTCCCGGCACGGGTATCCCCGCGCGTCATTTGGAATCCATCTTGGGCAGAACCGCGAAGGTCGATATCCCTAAAGATCACCTGTTGGCATGGGATGAACTGAACTAATCCCCCATTAAAACCCGCGAAGACCCTGTGGGGCATTCGCGGGTTCTTTATGTTTTGCGCACAAGGGTGGAAATGATGCAATCGTCTGGATAGTCACGATGTCAGGGCATTTTCTCGACCTATCAGCGAACTTTTTATGGAGTATGTCATCGTGAGTTCCACCACTTCTCAGTCTGTATTCATTTTGATGGAAACAGGCTTCATCATGCGCAATTTGCTGTTGGGTACCTTTGCGACCGATTTGGCAGACCGAGTGCCGGTCACCGTTGCGGTCCTCAATCCCGACGATCCCAATTTGCGCCAAGTGGTCACACATCCGAATATTGAACTGACCCAATACTTACAACTGGGACTTCCCAAACCGACGGGTGTACGGGAAATGTTCCATTTTCCCTCCGTGATGTATCGCGTCAAACAGGTGGAAAAAGCCTCCGCCAGCTTAGAATTACAGACGAAGTTATTTGATGGTGGTACAGAGAGTAGCGTTGCAAAGCGCCTGGTGCGCAGTGCTTTGCTGAACATCGGGCGTGGCATCAAGATGCTTCATATGAACGCTTGGCTGGATGAGCGTTATTTAGATCATATTCGCACATGGGAAGTCACTCAGCAATGGCGCGCTATCTTCCTTGAGAAACGACCGCAAGTAGTCGTCTCAACGATGCTCACTCATGCGATCAAACACCAGCCCACCAGCGATCTGCCGGCGGTGATCGCTGCCCATGATCTGTGCATTCCGGTGGGAACGCTAGTGCAGTCATGGGATAACTTGAGCAGCAAGGCGTGCATTCTACCGATATGGTTAGATGCGGTGTGGACGTGGAGCGCTTTCATGAGCGCGGAACTAGAAGAATTCCACCCCCGAGTCCCACAAAATCGCGTTTCAGTCGTCGGCAGCCCGCAATTTGATTTCCATTTAGACCCGCAGATTTTGGAATCGCGCGATCATTTCATGAGCGGCTTGGGTCTTGATCCTCAGCGCCCCATGATCGTCATCGGGACGGGGACGGCGGTTTGGTTGCCACAAGAGCCGGAAATTGTGTCGCAATTGGTCGGCTTGTTGCACCACCACCTGCCGGATGTGCAAATTTTGGTGCGTTTACATCCGAAGGATCATGGCGACCGCTGGAAACCGTATACCGAAAACTTGAATGCGTCCGGCGTTGTTTTGCAAAAGACTTCTCCCGAAACCCACATGGATTCGGGTGGCTTTATTCCGCCGCTCGATTTCTATCGTGAACAAGTGAATACGCTGCATCACGCTGCCGTCGTCCTCAACACGGCTTCGACCTTGACGGTCGATGCGGCGATTGTCGATTGTCCTGTCATTTCAATGGGTTACGACATCATCGCTGACTCGTATTTTCCCGAAGGGCGCGCTTGGTCTTACAATCATTCCGTCCACTTTAACAATTTGGTCAAAACGGGCGGGGTTTGGGTGGTGCGTTCCCAAGAGGAGTGCCTTGATGCCATTCGCAGTTACTTGGCGGATCGCAGCCTGCATCAGCAGGAGCGCCGACAGATTGTCGCAACGGCGGCAGGTACTATTGATGGTCAAGCGGGTAGCCGCCTTGCCAACGCGGTTTGGCAACTGGCACAGACCAACACGCCTTCCCCTAAAGCCTAAACTCCAGCGATGCGATCTTTAAGGATGACGGACGACGCCGGGGTGGACGTAAAAAGCCGTGAAGTATGTGGTCGGAGTCTTGGATTTTTATGATACACTCAGCGCGCTTAATTAACTCGCGCATCGGCAAATCGCTCCTCGATTCGGTTGAAAATAACGGCATTGCGCTTAATTTCGCCGCTCATATGATCGTTGCTGTGGCACGCCAACCCAAAGGATAGCCAGACCATGACCACCCTCATCACCGGCGGAGCCGGATTTATTGGTAGTCGTCTTGCCTTGCGCCTCATGGCACAGGGGGAACAGGTCGTGCTGCTCGATAACTTCAACGACTATTATGACCCCGCCATCAAACGGGCGAACATCGCCGCGATGAACGGACAAGCGGTCGTGTATGAAGGGGATATCCGTGATGAAGTATGTGTGTCGCGCATCTTCCGCGAGCATCCTATCCAACGCATTTCGCATTTGGCGGCGATGGCGGGGATGCGCTACTCGATTGAACAAGGGCGCGTTTATGCTGATGTCAACACGGTGGGCACGGTGACGCTGTTGGACGCCGCCCGCAAGCACAATGTGGAGGTGTTCGCGCTTGGCTCGACCTCATCGGTGTATGCTGATGCCGCCCGCATCCCGTTTGTGGAGGATGACGCCGCCGCCATGCCCTTTGCGCCGTATCCCGCCAGCAAGCGTTCGGCGGAGTTGTTCGGGCATTCCTATCACCACCTGTTCGGGCTAAACGTCAATGTGCTGCGCTTCTTCAATGTTTATGGTCCCCACGGACGCCCCGACATGATGCCCCTTAAGGCGCTCGACAGCATCCTCAATGGCAAAACTATCCAACTGTATGCCGGGGGCGCGCTGCAACGCGATTGGACATACATCGAGGATATCGTGGATGGCATTCAAGCGGCTTTGGAACGCCCGCTGGGGTATCAAATCTTCAACCTCGGTTTCGGCAGCCCGATCAGCTTCCTCGACTTCATCCATATTTATGAGACCTTGACGGGCAAGCAAGCGATCACCCAAGTGGTCGATGCCCCGTTGAGTGAGGCGCAGATCACCTACTGTGACAACACCCGCGCGCGCGAACAGCTCGGCTTTGCCCCCAAAGTGGCTATCGAGATGGGGTTGGCACGGACATGGCAGTGGTATCAAGAACGCTATCTGAGCAGCGCCCCATGATCGTGCGGCGTTTGCTCGCTGGCACCAGTTTGGCAATCAGCGGATTTCTGATTCTGCTGTTGCTCTTGCGTTTCGTCCCTGCCGAATTGCCTTCCCTGCTTATTTTGGTACTCAGCTTGACGTTGCTGTTTTTCAGCGCTTTGCCGGTGGCGCTGATCTTGGCGTTTTTGGCGCGGTCGCGCGTGGCGCTGGCGGTCAGTGGGGCGCTCTGCATCGGCGTGCTGGTGTGGCTGGGGATGGTATTGCTGCCCAAAGCGACTTCGCCGTTTGAGGGCTTCACCGTCATCACCTTCAATATGGGCGCAAAGCACGAGATCATGTGGGATGTCGAAAGTTGGCTCAATACTGCTCCGTCTGATGTCGTCTTGGCACAAGAGACCTTTAATTATCAACTGCGACCGGGCATTGAGAGTTTGCGGGCGGTCTATCCTTACCAAGCCATCCAAAGAACCGAGATCGGCTATCGGGGCAATACCACCTTATCGGCATACGCGATTTTGGCAGAGGGGCGGGAAGGCTTTGAGCCGGACAGCACGTTTACGCGCGTGGTGATCAACTATAAAGGGACGCTGATCGCCGTCTATAACGTGAGTCTGCTTGCGCCCTTTGGATTGGGGTCAATCGCGCAACCATTGTCTCTGATCACCAGTTTTGATGTGACGGTGCGCAATGC
>Ga0105046_10019532_pt1 | contig 10275 bp, 4 predicted proteins | sample MAT03_FD_78385 | JGI IMG/M metagenome (GOLD analysis project Ga0105046, IMG submission 78385) | Freshwater microbial communities from Lake Fryxell liftoff mats and glacier meltwater in Antarctica - MAT-03 (megahit assembly) | ecosystem: Environmental > Aquatic > Freshwater > Ice > Liftoff... | reverse complement strand
TTCACCCAGCGTCCGTTCAAAGAACCGACGCCGATGACGATCAAGGTGCTTATTGGCGGCGTGCTGCACATCGCGGTCGGCGATCCGCCGGATGGTTTGGATCTCCCCGCCCTCGGCTTCGAAGCCACACCACTCTACGTGCAGGGCGCTGCCGGACGGTATGCGGTAGTGCGCAAGCTCGTGCGCGCCGGTGAAAGCATCACCTTGCCGCCAAGTGCGAAGGCCAACTCGTTCCCGATCTTCAAGGCGCGCCCGCCGCAATAGAGGTAGCGCCCATCGCGTTCAATCGCGGTAACGTTCTCCCAGCTGCGCGATGTACGCGACCACATCGCGGAACTGTGCGTCGGTCAGATCGTTCGCCACCACGTGCATTTTGGCGCCATCTTCGTCGCGCGCTGCCCCGCCCCGGATGCCGGCGCGGAACTTGGCGATCTGCGCCAGCAGGTACCAGTCTTGAAGACCCGTTAGCGGTGCGCTGTTAAAGGCGAGCTCGCCGCTGCCGTTGTAGCGGTGGCAGGCGCTGCAGTAGTCGTCATAGAATGGTTTTCCCCGCGCGGCATCGCCGCCCTGGGTGTTCTGCGTCGGATGCCGCTCCATGGCGGCGATGGTGGCGGCGAGATTGGTGATGTCGTCGCCGGACAAGGTGCGTGCCACCGCATGCATGCGCTGGCCCTCCAGGTCGAGCGGATCGGTGCCGCGTTGGTTGGCGCGGAACTTCCCCAACTGCACGGTGACATACCAGCCAGGCAGTCCGGCAATGGACGGCGTGCGCAACGTCACGTTGCCTTCGCCACGCAGTCCATGACAGGCTGCGCAGACAGTGCAAAAGGAGACCGGCGTTCCTGCGGTCGGCAGCGGTGTTGCCGGGGCCTGCGTTTCCTGGCGCTCGCCACAACCGGACAGCGCCAGCGCTGTGATGCTGATGCCGACCATGGCCATCATTGCCATCAGCGTGGCGAGCAGATGCATCCACCTCACGCGCGGAAGCCGAACAACCGTGCCGCCGTGCCACCCATGATCAGGTCCTGATCGGCACGACTCAGGTGCGTCAGGTGGGCGCGTGCGCGTTCTCGATCAGCGAGACAGCTTGCCGGCGTCGAGGCCGCACTGAACGCGCCGCCCCACATCATCCGTCCAGCACCATAGGCCCCGGTCAGGGCGCGGATCGCAGGCATTAGATCGCGGTGCGGGTACTGGGTCACTTCGCTGAGGGCGGACAGCTTGACGATGGTGTTGGGTTTGTCGGCCCAGCGCACCACCACCTGGTGTTCTTCTTCAGTGCCTTGCAGTGGTCGTCCCAGGTGGTCGATGATCACCGTGGTCGAACGGAATTCATCGATCAGCGGCGTGAACCCCGGAGCCCAACGTGGTTCGAAGTGGAGCTGCATCGCCAGCCCGGCATCGGCCGCCGCGCGCCACAACGCCCGCAGCTCCGGTTTGCCGAAGGGCGGAAGCCGTCCAGGGGCGTAGGCGTGTACGCGTGCGGCGATCAGCGGTGCGCGTTTCGCCAGCGCGGTCAGCGCAGCGGGTGCGTGTGGATCGTCGGCGAAGAACAGGCACGTGCCCGTGAAGCGACCGGCACCAACCGTCAGGCAGTGCTCAAGGTAGCGATGATCATCCTGATAGGGCTCCGGATGGACGATGATCGCGCGCGCGACACCAGCCCCATCCATGCACGCCAGCAAGTGTTCCGGCGTTGCTGCCGCAACCGGTCGGTAGGGTCCACGCGCATGGACTGGAAATCGCGCGTCATCAGGCGCGGCGAAACAGTGGACGTGGGTGTCGACGATCATGGCACGGCGCTCGGGAGAACGTCCATCGCAGCTTGGCAGCAGCACTGCTGCCGCCAGCGCCAACAGACTACGACGCGGGATCCGTCAGTCGGCATCGCTACCTCGCATCTCGCATCTCGCATCTCGCATCTCGCATCTCGCACCGCATGCGGATTCATTCAATGCGATAGAGACTGGTCTTGGTGCGCACGATCAATGCCTTGCCCACCACCGCCGGACTCGCCATGCAGCCATCGGCGAGCGTGTTGGTGGCGAGGACCTTGAAGGTCGCTCCCGGCTCGACCACCGTGGCTTTGCCGCGCGCGTCGAAGAAATACATCCGTCCATCCGCCAGCACCGGCGAGGCGGCGAAGTCGGCGCCAAGGCGTTCCTTGTAGATCTCTGTGCCGGTAGCGAGGTCGAGGCACAGCAGGATACCGCTGTCGTTGACCACGTAGACCCGGCCATCAAGCAGGATCGGCGACGACTGCGAGAGGGAGGGGAACTTCACCTTCCAGACCACATGACTGGCGGTGACGTCGCCTTTCGCACCGTCCAGGCGCATGCCCCACACCGACGAGGTATTGAAGGCGGTATTGAACACCAGCATCTTGCCGTCGCTCACCGGCATGGTGGCGTTGGAATAGCCGGTAAAATCCACGTACCACAGATCATCACCGGTGAGTGGCTCTTGCGCGTAGAGACGTTCGGCACCGTTGACGATCGCCTGATCGACTCCGCCGCTGACTCCGCCGCTGACTCCGCCGCTGACACCGCCAACAGTCACCACCAACGGTGTGCTGAAACATTTTCGACTCTCATCTTTGACCTTGGCCAAGCGTTCGACGGCGGAGCGGTCTTTCTTCCACGCGATCTTGCCGGTCTTGGCATCAAGCGCGACACCGTACTGCGCATCGACGCCATCACAGCTCAACAACAGCTTGTCGCGATAGAGTACCGGCGAACCGCCGGCGCCGACCGCGTGATCGACTTTCAGCTCACGATTGGCCCAGCGCGTCTTGCCCGTGGCGATGTCGAGGCACGCGGTGCCCATGGTGCCGAAATGCACGAACAGCCGGTCACCATTCACCACCGGGGTCGGCGAGGCGTGCGAGTTGCGCGCATGTTTGACCGGCACCACTTCATTGGTGAAGACCACCACGTCCCACACGATCTTGCCACTCGCCAGATCGATGCGGTAGGCATGCAGCGAACGTCCGTCATCAAGCGCACTGGTCAGGTACACCGCACCGTCACCGATCACCGGCGATGACCAGCCTTCACCAGCGATCGCGGTCTTCCACGCGATGTGTTCGGTCTCGCTCCAGGTCAGCGGCAGACCCTTGGCAACACTGACGCCTTGTGCGGTGGGACCGCGCATTTGCGGCCAAGCGTCGGCAGCGGGGGCATGGGCGCAGAGCCAGGACAAGGACAACACGAGGAGCGGTAGGCAGCGCATGCGTAAGCGTGGCCGCTGACAACCAACCGGACAACCAGAACCTGGAGCCCGCCGCTCCGCTGTCCCGCGTGCCTACTCGTGTCCCACATCGGGAGAATCCCTGTGTTTTTCGTTTTTCTGGCACCGACGAACGCCCCGGCCATGTCGGAAACCGGAAAGCAAAGGCACTCCGCTGCCGTGGGCTGTCGCGACGGAAACCATCGTCATTCCAGGCACAGCATGTCATCAGGTCGTGAAATCGTCGTCGCCAATGTGTGCGCCAGCCCGCAATCACTCGACTACATCACAGATGAGGGCTTGACGACCAAAAATGATTCGTTATTTCGCTGTCCGCATTTTTGTCGCGGGTGGAATACTTCCCCCGTCGACTGGCATGGAGGCAAGTTATGTCGGATCGATCAGGTCGTTCGTTGGTGTGGGTAGCCGCCGCTGTGCTGCTGGTGGCCGTTGGTTGGATGGCCTTCCGTTCCGGAGCTAACGCCGATGCCGGTGGCAGCGCTGATAGCGTACCTCCGCAGGCGCAGTCAGCGGCACCCGTTGCTCCGCTTGCTCCCGCAGCCACGCCGGCTCAGTCGGTGGTTGGTGTCGCACCAATGGTTCGTGCGGATGCCAACGCCAATGTTGCCTCAATCGCGGAAGCGAGCAAATCAGGACGCCACCCAGAGCGGTTGTCGATGCTGATCGCCCCCAAACCCTTCAGCCAAGCGGCATTTGTGGCTAATCCGCAGGCCTACCTCGATGTGGTCGAACCTGGCCGTGTGTTTCAGAGCGCCGAACCCGGACTTGATGTGCCGGTATTGGACGTGGTGGGTCGTGGATCACAGCAGATTCCAGTTGGTGGCTCGTGTGATCTGGTGGTCAAGACCGCGCCATTGGCACCGGTTTCCTACACCACAATGGATCTCGGCACCTTCAGCAACGGCTTGACCGCAATCACCGTGCGCGCGGATGAAGAAGGCGTGGCCAAAGCGACGTATACCGCCAGCGGTGGCGTGATCGCCGACGTGTCGGTGCTGGTCGGTTCGCCCCTGGCATCGGGTCAGGTGAGTTTCTTTGTCTTCGTCACTGAGCCGACGGTGGCTGTCAGCAAGCCCTGAACCGCCATAGCAAACCAACTTTTCTCATCACAGCATTCAGCGAGCTCCCCATGCATATGCCCTTTCGTTCCCTCGTATCGGTTGCCCTTTTAGCGCTCACCAGCGTTATTGCCGCAGGCGAGGCCCAGGTACCCCCGGCCCCGCACCAAGCGAGCACTACGCCGCTAAAGGATTGCTACAATAAAAAGCTGATATGCGGTCCGTGTGAAAAAGATTTCTGCATCAAACCTAACTCAGTCATCAACCTCACTGCCATGTTGCACAGCCACGAAGCGACGGACTACCTGTCATCGCTGATGAGCGACGGTGCGGGTTGCGCGCCCTGCGGTGGATCTAAACCGTCAACCATGGGCAATCTGCCCTCGTTGCGCTTTGACCGTATCCACAACTTCTCTTTCACCGCGCAGCGCAGCTCTTTCGGCCCCGGTGTCTTCAGCAGCTATGACATCAGTCTGGAACTGTCGACGCTCGGATATTCGTGGGACAATTACGGCAAACGCACAGTCCGTGTGGTTGATCCCATCAGCGGTCCGTTTGTCGAAAGTATGCACGACCATGATTGGACGCAGGTTGATTACACCAAACCGCCGTCGCTCAGCCGCACGGATGCCACGGTCGATTTCGATTGGGGCACAGGTTCGCCTGGCACGGGTGTGAGCGCTGATGGTTTCAGCGTCCGCTGGACCGGCACCGTGGTCCCGACGGCGAGTGAACTCTACCGTTTCTACACCCTCAGCGACGATGGCGTGCGGCTGTGGGTCAACGGCCAATTGCTGGTCAATAACTGGACCGACCCCGGCCCGACCGAGAACAGCAACACCATCACGTTGGTGGCTGGTCAGGCCTACACCATTCAGATGGAGATGTACGAGAACGGTGGCGGGGCGGTGGCCAAATTGTCGTGGTCGAGCCCGTCGACGCCCAAAGCGATCATCCCGTCGAGCGCACTGCGCACCGCCGCGAATGCGCCGGGCCTGGATGCGATCTACCTCAATGCCTATGGCGCCGAGGACGGCGTTTACCAGGACAACGATCCCTACGGTGGTCGGACGTTCCGCATGTACCAAGATCTGCGGCTACTGGATGTCGGTGGAAACCTAACCACCGACCAAGCGCAAGCCGTTACCGCGGTGCTGAGCAAGCTCACCGGCGAAGTTTTGACGTTTGACGTCTTTCGCACCAGCCCCAACGCCGCGACCACGGAGCGCGTCGCCCGCCTGCGCACCATCACCGACCGCAACGGCAATACCCAGACTTTGAGCTACGCCTATCCGGTGACCACCGATCCGGCTCAATGTGGCGGCGATCTGCAAAAACTATGGATGGTGTCGACCATCGCTGATGCGCATGGCCGCACCGCCACGCTGACCTACCGCTCCACGCAGGTGGCTGGTCGCTGGGTGGTGGAGAACATCGCCGTACCGAACGGTTCGGCGATCACGTATCAGTACAACACTGGCGCGGGTCTCATTGGTTTATCCGGCATCAGTTATCCAGACGGCACAGCCAGTTCGTTCAGCGGCACCTACGACGCAGCCAGCCAGTGCCAAGTCATTCGTTATGATGATGCTGGCGCAGAGACCACCCATCGGCGCAAGGATGTCTACCTCACGGTGTCATCGTGGACCAACCCACTCACCGGTACGGTGAGTGGCCAGCCGGTTGGCCGTGTGCGTGTGGTGGTAAATGGCGCTGGAGAGACCGCGTTCTTCAGCCAACAATGGATACAGCCGAATGGTACGAGCTCTCAATTGGCCTATATGGGCGGGAATGAAGTACTGCGTTTAGATTACGCAAACGGTTTCGATGGGAAACCACGCGCGGTATACAAGGCGACCACGTTTAATTTTGCCCAGGACCCTGCCACCTGGACGTGGGAACTGGAGAAGCAAAATCTCACCTACGACACGTGGTACCGTAAGTTGGGCGGCAAAGATTCGCTCGGTCGTTCGATGGCGTACGAAGTCGACGCGGCAACCGGCAACGTGACCAAGCGAACCTATCCGGACGGCACGTTCGAAACGACGACCTACAATGGTTTCCAGGAACCCCTGGTGCAGGTCGACCGCCTAGAACGCCGCACCGATCAGACCTATGACGTCAAGGGCAATCGCCTGACGCGTATCGCCGCGGTCGGCACCGCCGCCCAGGCGACCTGGGCGTGGACCTACAACGCGCGCGGCCAGGTGCTGAACGCCTACGACGCCGCGTACAGCGCAGCGACGCCTGATCTGCATGTCACGTCCTACGTCTACAACGCGGCTGGCTATCTGATCAACGTGGTCGAAGCGGCTGACCTCGCCGGCGGTACGCGTCCAATCTACGCCTATGCCTACGACGCGTCCGGTCGGCTCACCCAAAGCACCGACCCCGACGGCCGTAAAGCGATCTACACCTATGATGTCCGCAATCGCGTGACGCGGATCGGCTATGATGACGCTTCGCATGAAGCGATCACCTACGGCACGGGCGTCGATGCCAACCTCGTCACCGTTCGTCGCGATCGCAACGGCAACCTCACCACGTTCGCCTACGATGGTCACGGTCGCCCAATCACCAAGACCCTCGCCAGCGGCACCGCCGTCGCCGGCGTCAGCACGATGGCCTACCTGACCGGCACCAATGATCTGGTGACCAGCAGCACCGTGTTGGGCGAGACCGCCACCGTCGCCTACGACTTCCGCAACCGTCGCGTGGCCACCAGCCGCACGCCCAAATCAGGAACCACGCTGACCGAAGCGGTAGCCTACGACAGCGCCCAGCGCGTCGCGTCGACGCAGGATGCCTACGGCCGCAAGACCTTCCCGGTCTATGACGTGAATGACCGCGTCATCCGCACCGTGCGCGAGACCATGCCGGGCGCCATCGCCGTGGGCACCAATCTCACCACGTTGGCCCGCGACCTTAGCGCCAACGCAGCCTTCCTGATCACCGACACCATCTTTGACGCCGAAGGCCAGTCCCTGGCCAGCATCGATGCCCGCGGTGTGCGCAGCGACCTGCTCTACGACGCCCAGGGTCGGATGACCAGGCAGACCGTCGCCAGCGTGGCCCCCGCGCCGCTGACCGCTTTGAGCTACCGCACCGACATCAGCTACGATGCGCAGGGCAATCGTCTCCAGATGACCAGTCCGCGGACCTTCACTGAGGGGCAGAACATCATCACCGCTTACACTTACACCGGCCGCAATCTTGTGAAGTCGACCATCGAAGCGGTTGGTCGCACTGAACAGGCCACGACCTCGACGGTCTACACCAAGACCAAGAAGCCGGCATCCAGCACGGACGCCCGCAATTTCACCACCACGTACGCCTACCAGCCGTGCTGTGATCGCCTGCAGAGCGTCACCGACGCGGCCGGTGGCGTGAGCTCCTACGTTTACGACGGCTACGGCAACGTCACCTCAGCGACGGACCCCAATGGCAAGACGACGGAGACGACCTACGACGCCCGCCACCGTGTGGCGACTACGACGCAGGTGCAGGAGAATGAGACCACCGCCTACGCGTACGACGACAACGGCGCCGATGCCACCGGCCTGAGCAGCATCTACGCCAGTCAGCTTACCGGCTTGGGCCTTGCCGCCGGCAGCGACGGCAGCCTCATCGAAATCACCAACCCCGTTGGCGAGAAGTCCGCCCAGATCCGTGACGGCCTTGGCCGCGTAGTCCGTACCGTCAATGGCCTGGGCCATGCCTCGACCATGACCTATGACGCCATCGTCAGTGGCCTGGTCGACACCGCGATGGCTGACGCCCTCGGCAACACCACGCGCACCCGCGCCGATGGCGCCGGCCGCGTGCGCCAATCAATCGACGCCGAGAATCGCACCACGTTGCTCAGCTACAACGCCACCGGCACCCGCGTCAGCGTCCGCGATCCGAACAACGTCGGTCAGGACTGCGTCATCGACGCCGTGGGCCGCGACACCCAGTGCACCGATACCGCCGGCGCGGTAACCAGCCGGATCTACAACGCGCACAACCAAGTGGTCAGCAGCACCGACGCTCTGGGCAAAGTGACGACCTGCACCTTTGATGCCCGCGATCGCAAGGTGAGTTGCCTCGACCGCATCGCCGGCACGACCACCTTCACCTATGATGCCGGCAGCAATCTGCTGACCATCACCGACGCCGAAGACAAGGTCACCACCTACGCCTACAACAACCGCAATCTGCTGATCAGCGAGACTTACCCAGCGGGCCAAGCCACGCCCGGCGCCGGTCAGGATGTGCGCACCTATACCTACGACCTTGGCCGTCGTCTGACGACGCGCACCGACCAGAGTGGTCTGGTAACGACGTACGCCTACGACAGCGCGAATCGCCTAACCACCCGGTCCTATCCGGATGCGCTCAACGATCTCTTCACCTACGACGACGCCAGCCGCCTGACGGGCGCCACCAGCCAGCGCTTCGGCACGGTGGTGACGCGCGCCTATGACGCCGCCAGCCGCCTGACCACCGAGACCCAGTCAGCGGGCGGCTACGTCTACCCCGTGGGCTACGCCTACGACAACGCCAACCGCACCACGACCATTACCCATCCGAACGGCAAGAAAACCGCGCGGACCTACACCGGTCGCAATCAACTGGCGACCACCGCCTTTGACGGCGCGCAGGTCGCCAGCCGCAGCTACGACCTCGGTGGCCGCTTCGTCACCACCACCGCCGGCAACGGCCTGGTCGAGACGCGGACCTACAACGCCGACAACACCGTGGCGACCCTGGTGGTCCCCGGCGTGACGAACTTCGGCTACACCTATGACGCCAACAAGCGCAAGACCTATGAGGGTCACCAGTTCGCGGCCGACCTACAGACCTTCGGCTACGACGACGAGAACCGCGTCACCGCCTGGACCCGCGATGGCGTGGAATCCCAGAACTGGACGTTGACCAAAGTCGGCGACTGGAGCGCCACGACCAAGAACGGCCAGACCCAGACCCGCACCCACAGCGACGTGCACGAGACCACCGGGATCACCATCGGAGGCGTCACCACCTCGCTGGCCTATGACACCAAGGGCAACCTGACCCAGGACCAGCAGGGCCAGCGCTATGCGTGGGATGTAGAGAACCGTCTCGCAGCCGCCGTAGTCGGCGCCGCGACCAACGGCTACGTCTATGACGCGCTCGGCCGTCGCTTGGCCAAGGCCGCGAGCGGCCTCGCCACGACCTTCGTGCATGACGGCGCGCAGGTGATCGCCGAGTACGAAGCGCCGCTCTACCAGTCCCAGGATATCGGTGGCCCCACCCTGGCTGGCTCGTTCAGCGACTCGACCACCGGCACCATCACGGTGGCCGCCAGCGGCAACGACATCTGGAACAACGCCGACCAGTTCCGCTACGCCTACTTCACGCTGACCGGCAACGGCAGCATCATCGCCAGGGTCACGACCCAGACCAACACCGACCCATGGGCGAAGGCCGGCGTCATGCTGCGCGACAGCTTGGCGGCGGGCTCCAAGCATGCGTTCATGTGCATCACGCCGGGCAACGGGGCGGCCTTCCAGCGGCGCACGAGCACCGGCGGCGGTTCCGACAACAACCACACGGGTGGTGGCTCGGCCACGGTGCCGTACTGGGTGCGCTTGACGCGGTCGGGTACGACAGTCAGCGGCCATCGCTCAGTGGATGGCGTGACCTGGACGCTGGTTGGCAGCGACACGGTCAGCTTCACCAGCCAGACCGTCTATGCGGGCCTCGCGGTCACCTCGCACACCAACGGAGCGGTATCGACGGCGACGTTTACCAATGTTGCGGCGACGGGGTTGGTGGCGACGGCTATCGCGCCATCGCTCGCGCGCAGTTATGTGTATGGCAGCTATGTGGATGAACTGCTCGCGATTCTTCCGGCCAGTGGCGTCGTAGGTGAACGCAAGTTCGTGCACGCCAATCACCTCTACAGCGTGGCCGCGCTCACCGACAACGCTGGCGCTGTCGTCGA
>Ga0105046_10019531_pt1 | contig 10275 bp, 7 predicted proteins | sample MAT03_FD_78385 | JGI IMG/M metagenome (GOLD analysis project Ga0105046, IMG submission 78385) | Freshwater microbial communities from Lake Fryxell liftoff mats and glacier meltwater in Antarctica - MAT-03 (megahit assembly) | ecosystem: Environmental > Aquatic > Freshwater > Ice > Liftoff... | reverse complement strand
TTTGGGATTGCCTCGGCTGGGATGCCGATACCGCTATCGGAAATTGCGATCTCGACCGACTGACCGACTTGCTTGCAACGGACCGCGATTTGCCCATTGGGTTGATTGTATTTGATGGCGTTGCTCAGTAGATTGTCGATTGCCTGTTGCAACATGGAGCGATTGCCCTGTAGCTGGCACGGTTGCAAATCGGACTCGAGTTGGAGCGAATTTTTTTCAACCCGTGTCCGAATGGAGTCGATGGCTTCCGTCAAGAGCGAGGCGACATCGACCGGCTCGACGTCGAGTGTTGGATTGGCATCCAGCCTGGCCAAGATTAACAGCGAATCCCCCAGCTGTTGCATTCTCAAGGCGGCCCGTTGGCACTTCACTAGGTGCTCCCGATATTCCTCTGGCGACCTGGGCTTGGAAAGCGCTAACTCGCTACTTGCCAGAATCACTGAAAGCGGCGTACGAAATTCATGCGAGGCATCCGCAGTGAATTGGCGTTGCTGTTCGAAAGAGTGCCCCAATCGATCCAACATCGTGTTCAGGGATGTTCCAAGCCCGGCCAATTCGGAGTCGAATCCCGAGAGCTCGATTCGCTCTGATAATCTATTGCCACTCACGCGTTGGGCTGTTTGGCTCATGCGTTCGATCGGTTCGATGGCTCGTTTGCTAGACCACCAGCCACCGAGAAGTCCAACACCCAAGACCGAGATTCCCGCTAGGACAATGGTCCAAGTCATCGATGCGACTCTCTGCTGCTCGCCGGCGGCGGGGCGACCAACACAAATGATAGTTTCGTAAGGACCTCGGATAAACACTTCGCGGTAAGGGCCTCGCTGCTGTCGAGCATAACGGTCACGGTCGATGGCGGCAGAAATTGGATAGGTGGGATACGGGTTTTGAGACGGCACTTTGGAGTGATTGAAAATCGTTCCATCAGCTCGCCAGATCACGAAATACGCGGGTCCCTCGAGGCGCCCCAAATGTTCAGGCAGCTGCGGTGGTAACTCGATAGATTCTTCCCATTCCTCCTGCGTCCAATCCGAATAGACTTCGCCAACGATTTTTGGAAAGGACCATTCCTTTGAGGATCGAGGTCGAGAAGGCTCCAACTGAGGCGGGCCTGCTAGCGGCAGGTTTTCCAGCAGATCGCGCCTCGGTCGATTCTGCGGTGGATGCGAACGCTTGCGTGGTCCCGGTCTGGATGTGACATCCTTGGCCAACGCTTCGAGTACGATCGACGGCACTGCATTCATGGAACCCTCCAAAATCCGTGCCGCAACCAACAGCTCGTCGTCCACTCGGTCCCAATGCGCTCGAACCATTTCCCAATGAAGCATCGAACCGAAGACTGCAATGACCAGACATAGGATTAACGCGTGCCACGCTTGCAACCGCCAGCGCAAGGAGCGGAACATGCTAAACATGCAGGATGTACCCCTGACCTCGGCGAGTCTCGATGAAATCCTTTCCAAGTTTCTTTCGCAAATGGGAAATATGCACATCCACAAGATTGGAAAGCGTGTCGTCATTCTCGTCAAAGATGTGGTTGTAGATCATCGTTCGGCTTACGAGTTTCCCCGCATGGACCGCGAGCAATTCGAGCATTGCGTATTCGCGAGCTGTCAACTCGATGACGGTACCCGACTCTTTGACAGTCTTGCTTGCCAGATCAATTTCTACCGTGCCAATCGTAATTCGATTCGATGCGTTTCCAGTCGAACGCCGAATCACGGATCGAACTCGGGCTAACAACTCAACGAGGCTGAACGGCTTGATCAAGTAATCGTCCGCACCCTCGTCCAACCCTGTGACTCGATCGGAAACCGCATCTTTGGCAGTCAGCAGCAGTACGGGCGTTTTCTTTTCTCGGCGCAACCGACGAAGCAGTTCGACGCCGTTCATTTTCGGCATCATCCAGTCGAGAATAATGGCGTCGTACTCCCAGGCTTTGGCTTTAAATAAACCATCCTCGCCGTTGTCAGCCGTGTCCACAGCATAACCATCCTCGCGGAGCGCTTGGGCAAGGGACTCCTGCAGGTCGATTTCGTCCTCCACTACTAAAATACGCATTCAATGTTCCTGTTCTTCGTTGGCCATGTGCCCTCAGGACGTGCCTGTGGAATTGCCGCCTTATAATCTACACTAACCCAACGATTGTGTTCTCGAACGAACAACGATTGCAAGCTCGTCAGTTCGATATTCTCGTTGGCGCGAACATCGCCGGCTGCCAGCAATTGGTTGTCGGGCAAACGATGTGCATCGTTTGCCATCGTGACGGTCGCAACAGGTTCTCCTGGGTGCTGCCCCATTCGATTTGGGCAACATTGTTTCCTGTGCCATCAACGGAATACGTGGTAAAACTCCCTGCTCGCAGAAGCCCTGCCATGTACTAAACAAGATGAGATTGAGATCCGATGAGATTGCCGTTACGACTGGCGTCCGGCAAGGCTAATCCTAGGCAGGCTTCCCTTAAGGCAGCGTTAAGGTGAAACGAATTGTTCTTTTCGCTGCACTTGAAAGTGGCATGGGCGTCTCGCCCATGCCACTCGAGTCGGGTTACGAAAAGCATTCGCCTGGACGACGCACTACTAGTGCCGTAACTCTTAAATAGGCCTACACCAAAGCACGTAGCGGAAGCCACTCAACCTAGGTTCGTTCGATCAATTCGTGGGATAGGCTTCCAGCCTGTCGCTTTGAAAATGACAGGCTGGAAGCCTATCCCACGTCAAAAATCAAACACTTATTGATCGACTGACCCTTCGTTAGTTGCCTAACAGTTCCGAGTTACGGCACTAGTCGATAAACGCGAACTCGTTGGTATTGAGCAAGACTAAACAAAGTTCTGCTAGCGTTCGCGACTCAAGATACGATGCACACGAGGCCCGTTCGGACTCCGTTGGGTTCCGTGCTAAGATCTTATGAAACACTTCATCCACATATTGGCTGGGATTCGATGTGTCGTTGCTCTCGACCGTATCAGCGATGCGTTTCGAGGATTCTAAGGATAGGGCACCGTTCATCATAGAGAGCGACTGCGGTGAGACGAGTGAGCTGTCCCGCCTGCCACACGATACCGCATTCTCTGGCAAGTCGAACGTCTCCATCCATGGTATTCGAATGGTTCTCTTTTGGATCAAGTAGAGACTTCGGACCGTTTGATCCGACAGAGGCGACGGATACCATCCCTTGGTTTTGGTTTCGTTGTCATCCAGGACCGCCGGGTTTGCAGCCAGTGTCGCTTCATCCAACACCGGCCAAACGGGCGGACCACCATTCCTTTCCTGCAAGAGATTAGATACGCAAAGAATGGAATCGCGAAGTTGCTCTGCGCTCTTGCGTCGCAAATAAGTTCGAAGCGTTGTCCCAGTTTGCGAGTCGCTCGTACTCATTTCTGCCAGCGAAGGTTGGCGATACGTACTGCTGGTAACGATAAGCCGATGGACATGTTTCAAGGACCAATCACTTTCGATAAGCTCCATGGCCAAGTAATCCAATAGCTCTGGATGGGTGGGCAGAGCGCCAGTCACACCAAAATCGTTTGGGGTTGAAACGATTCCTTGCCCGAAATAATTCTGCCAGATACGATTCACGACAACTCTGGCAGTCCATGGGTTTTCACCTGAAGCGATCCAGCGGGCCAAGGTCAGTCGCCTACCGGTTGATGTGGAATTGATCGGTTTGGCTAAGGCCGGGGTGTTAGGAAACAGTACCGATGGAAATCCTGGTTCGACGGGTTCCTTGGGTGTTCGATGGTCACCTCCCGCGAGCACAAAAATCGATTGGATTGCGTCTGCTTTGTCGTGCATCACCAGCCCATTGGTATACGAACGCTTGGCCTGCCGGAGCGATTTAAGCTTGGACTCGAGCTGGTCGACTTCCTCTCTTTCTTCGGGGGTCATTCGTTCTTTGAGTTTCTCATTCTTCCATTTCTTTTTCTCGTCCTTTTCTGGTTGCCTTTGAAGGACTGCGTCGAAGATCGCATCGTTTGCTTTTTGAAGGATCTCGATCTCGACGTCCAATTTTTTGTTGTTTTCGCGAATGACGTCCTGTTCGTCCTGTAGATCGATAGCCAAATCGTCGGCGTAGTAACTTGCCGCAAAGAAAGCGCGCAGCCGATAGTGGTCTGCGTGCGAAAGCGGATCGGTCTTGTGGTCATGGCAACGGCAACATGACATGGTCAACCCGAGCATTGCGCTGGCGGTTGTTTCTGTCAAATCCGACATCAGTTCGGCGCGGGCTCGATCCTGTTCGTTGAACAAGCTGGCCGCGTTGTCGCGCGGCCCAAGACGCAAGTAGCCAGTGGCAATCAATCGGTCTTGTTCATCGAGATTTCGAGGAGGGCCATCCAACAACTCATCTCCGGCAAGCTGATTCTCAATAAAGCGATCAAAGGGTTCGTCACGATTCATGGATCGAACCACGTAGTCGCGATATCGCCATGCGTTGGGCCTGAATTCGTCCCAGTCAAATCCGTTGCTATCGCTATATCGAACCACATCGAGCCACATTCGAGTCCAGTGGACGCCAAACGCAGGCGAACTCAGATTTCGCTCCACCAAACTATCGAATTTTTCGGGATTCAAATTTTGAACAAAACTCTGCACCTGAGCAAAGGGGGTTGGCAGTCCCGTCATGTCGATTCCGGTTCGTTGTACCAATACGCGGTCGGATGCGACGGGTGCAGGCTCACGCCCGTCTCTTTCCCAATCCGCCAGTACAAAGCAATCGATAGGGTTGCGGCACCATGCTTTGTTGGCAACGTCAGGAATTTTGGGGCGGCGGATCGGTCTCAAGGACCATAAGTCCAACCGCTGGCCCTCGAACAAGACGCGAATCGGATTCTTTGGGTCGGACCAAGCCTCGCCGACCAACTCACTTGGAGCATTCATCGATTCCTTTGATGGTTCCTCAGTCTGCCAAGGAGCCCCAGCTTGGACCCAAGCTTTCAGGATAGCGAGGTCGGATTCCCCGAGTCTTCGTTTGGGTGGCATGAGGAACTCTTCGTCGGCATGCTCGATGCGTTGCAACAGCAAAGACGGTTTTAGAATCGGCGACGATGGGTCTGGGCTCGAAATGACAGTTCCATTTTCACCGCCAGCGAATAGGAGCGCTTGCGTGTCCAAACGGAGGCTCGCCTCCTGTTTGTCTGGGCCATGGCATGAGTTGCATTCGCGACGCAGGATGGAAACTGCCTTTTTTCCCAGCTCCGTGCCTTCATCCGCCACGCCCTCGTCCGCCGCGACGGAACAAGAAATGAACATCAACGGCAACCAATTTGCCAGGTGAAAACTGAACTTCATGGACTTGTTCATCGGCGGTGCCTACATCAACAGATCGAAGAGAGGTTTGGCGGAGCCAGCGACACCCGTGATGCGTTCGTCCCGGCCATTGACTTCGAACGACAGTTCCTCATATTTGATTCCCAGCGCCGTCAAGATTGTGGCATGCAGATCTCGAAACTGAATCGGTCTTTCGATGGCCATCAATCCGATTTCATCTGTCGCACCGATGCGCATACCGGGCTTAACACCGCCACCCGCCATCCAGAGTGTGAAGCCAGCGGCGTTGTGTTGTCGTCCTAAATCTCCCTGCATCATCGGTGTTCGCCCGAACTCGCTGGCCCACACGACCAACGTCGAATCAAGGAGCCCACGCTGCTTGAGATCGGTCAGGAGCCCTGCGACGCTCTTGTCTGTCCATCGTGCACGCGGATCGTGGTTCTCGGTGAGCTTGGCATGCGCGTCCCATCCATCCTTGTCGGGCATATCATACAGCTGCACAAAACGAACTCCGCGTTCGACCAACCTGCGAGCCAGCAAGCATTTTCGTCCGAAGCTTTGCGTTCGCGGTTCGGAATCACCGAGCCCATACAAGTCGAAAATGTATTTGGGTTCATCGTCCAAATTCCCAACATTCAATGCGGATGACTGCATGCGATACGCAAGCTCATAGTTTGCAATGCGTGCATCCAATTCCGAAAAACCGGGATGTTCCAAGCGGTGCATATGATTAAGCTGTTGCATCAAATCGATTGACTGACGTTGGCCAGTTGCAAAAGCGTCTGGCGGGAGCAGGTCCAAGACTGGCAGTCCGCGATCCCGCAAACGCGTGGGTTGAAACGCTGGGGGCAGGAACCCGTTGTTGTAGTTTGCATTGCCACCCAGTGGTCCAGCGTCAAAGAGCACGACATAGCCAGGCAGGTCTGTGTTCTCTGTTCCCAAGCCATACGTCACCCACGATCCCAAGCTCGCTTTTCCGCTTCGTACGTCGCCGGTGTGCAACTGGTAACTAGCAGGTGCATGGTTGTTTGAGTCCGCCTGCACCGAATAGATCAGAGCGATGTCGTCAACGTGCTTGGCCATTTCCGGGAACAGTTTGCTGACCCAAGTCCCCGATTGACCGTGTTGGGCAAACGGATAGGGGCTTGCCATCAACTGCGTTTTGCATCCGTGGAATACATTTGCATGCCGAGTCGCTTCGACCGCTTTGCGAATGGACTCAGGAACCGGCTTGCCGTCGAGCCCTTGCAAGACGGGTTTGTAGTCAAAGGTATCGATCTGCGATGGGCCACCGACCATGAATAGGAAGATGACCGACTTTGCCCGTGGAGCAAAATCGGGTGCTCTTGCAGCGAATGGGTTCAAGGGATCGATCAAGCGCGTACGTCTCTTGGGCTCGTCGGCCTGCAATCGTTCCGCTTCGAGCGCATTCATCGCTGCCAATCCGAAGCCCATCCCCAAGCTACCAAGAAATTCACGCCGCCCCGCTGCAAAACGATTATTGTATGGAGATGGGGATGTAGTGAAGGGCACAACTCACCTAGCTGCGGGGGGACAACCAGAAAAAGCAGGACGCGGTCTGGGAGCCCTTTAATTTAGCCCGGGATACGCCTCAAGTCTACTTGATCAGGCCCTGAAATCGTCCCAATGCACGGTCCCTAGTCAAAAAGGTGATGTGAAATGCCAATGAGTGCAGCGATACAAAACGCAATATGCGCGTCTAGGTCGACGCCAAAGTCTTCGGCTCCACGTGTAATGTCATTTCGATTTACGGCAGCGGCGAAGTTGACGTTTTTCAGTTTCTTGCGAACACTTTTCGGCTCAAGTCCCTTGAGACGTTCCGGGCGAACAAGAGCGCAGGCGACTAAGAAACCACACAATTCGTCGCACGCATAGAGTGCCTTGTCCATTGTTGAAATGCGAGGCGCATCGGGTAGATAGTCGGCATGGGAGAGAATGGCGTAGATGACGTCTTCCTGATATTGCTTTTGTCGCAGTATCTCACTCCCCTTGGTGGGGTGATCCGGTGGATTGGGCCAGCGTTCATAATCAAAGTCATGTAGCAATCCCACGATGCCCCATTTCTCAATGTCTTCACCTTGGGAAACAGCGTAAGCGCGCATGGCTGCTTCGACAGCAAGCATGTGCCGTCTCAAGGACTCGTTTTGAACGTATTCGTGCATCAACTGCAACGCGTCATCTCTATTCATGGTCTGCATTCTTTATGGAACTTCTTCGAACAGGAACGGACTTAGAATCGTTGGATCAATTAGTGGGATAGGCTTCCAGCTAGTGGGATAGGCTTCCAGCCTGTCGCATTGAAAATGACAGGTTAGAAGCCTATCCCACTTCCTTAGAATCGCTGTGCCGGATGAAAAACTGCGGACTCGCAATTGCCTTTTATCGTCCGCGGTTTTTTGTTTGCCTAGGCTTCACGCTAAATTAAGGGTGGAGCTGATAAGCTGGGCGTTCATCGTGGGATTTCCATTGATGAAACTAAAAACGAGAATGAAGTCGGATTGCTTTGGAGAAGGCGGAAATAATGAATAAAACGGGGAAGTGGTTTTGGGCGGTGGTGTTCGTGGCATCGTGGTTGGGGGGCATCGGCTTCGCAGACGAAAAACCAAAAGATCTAGTTGGAATTGGTGGTCGGTGGTTTGTGGGGCCAGGCGAAAACCCTATTTACTTCTATCAGGATGGCGACCGGTACGTCGATTTGTTTTCTTACCATACCAAGGACTCCAATAAAGATGGAATCGACAACGTCAAAATAAGTCATGACAAGCAGTTTTTGATCATGCAGAGCCAGGGCTATCCCAATCATCCAACCGCCGTTTTCCCAAACAGTGGCAACCCGAATACGATTCGAGTGCAGAGCTTTACGTTTCGGCTACCTCTCGTTCCGAAACTTGCTGGCAAGATCACCCGGCTACCGATGGGCCCGATCGGAACGGCTTTGAATGGTGTCGTCTTTTTTAATCCCTTTGAAATGGAGGGAATGAACGCTGTCGAAGGCTACTCGGAGGTTTGGTTGGATTCCTGCTGTGGGCATCCTCAACAAACCGGCGTCTATCACTACCACAAGTACCCAACTTGCGTTAGGTCGCCTTTCAAAGAGGATGGAAAAGCCCATTCGCCTATCCTTGGCTTCGCTTTCGATGGTTTTCCGTTGTATGGTCCGTACGAATCCGATGGGGTCATGGCAAAAGATTTGGAAAAATCGATGTCTTTGGATGTTTGCAACGGTCACTCCGACGAACTTCGGGGTTACCACTATCACGTAACGCCCGGAAGATTCCCGTACATTTTAGGTGGTTATGCAGGCGTGGTGGAGGCCTCCAACAGCCGCGGAATGCGAGGCGGTCAAACCGGTGCGATCGTCGACAACACACAGCAGGGTGATAACCGCATGGATAAAGTGATCGAAACGGTTCGACCTGGAACAGCATCGCGAGGCAAGACGCATACGATCGAGTTTGAACTCAAGCCAGAAAATGGACTTCGACGCAGGGTGCCAACGGACAAACCCATTTGGGTTCAAATCGGTCCCTACGAAGCGACCTCGATTAAACGTGAAGGAAATGTAGTTTCAGCCGAAATCAAGATTTCAGACGATGCACCAATCGGTGTGTTGTTTGATTGCCACATTGAGTTCACTGAGAATGGCCGTAGTGGCCCAATCGTATTTAAGAAAAACGACGCGTTTCGCGTCGTGGAATAGAGTAATGGATGTTGGCGTTGCTGATGTCTCGTGAAGTGCCTTGTTGGCAATTCGCATAGAAGGGCCCTTTGGGGCATGATAAACAATGAATCCCCAATCCTCTGGAGAAGTTGCTATGAAACGATGTATGTGGACTTTCGGTGTTCTGTTTGTAGTCGGGGTGTCGACTGCGGTCGCTCAACCACCGGGTGGTGGCGGACCTAGCGGTGGTGGTGGACCGGGCGGCGGCGGTGGTGGACCGGGCATGGGTCGCGGACGATCGATCTTGGTTGAAGCTTTGGATGCGGATCATGATGGCACTATTTCTGCCGAAGAAATCAAGAACGCAACGGCTGCTCTTGTCAGCTTGGACAAGAACAAAGACGGCAAACTAACCGAAGAGGAATTCCGAACAGCAGGCATGGGCGGGCCCGGCGGACCGGGCGGTGAAGGACGCGGACCTGGTGGCGGTGGACCTGGTGGACCCGGCGGTGAAGGACGTGGACCCGGTGGTGAAGGACGTGGACCCGGCGGCGAAGGACGTGGACCCGGCGGCGAAGGACGTGGACCCGGCGGTGAAGGACGTGGACCCGGCGGTGAAGGACGTGGACCCGGCGGTGAAGGACGTGGACCTGGTGGTGAAGGACGTGGACCTGGTGGTGAAGGACGTGGACCTGGTGGTGAAGGACGTGGACCTGGTGGTGAAGGACGTGGACCTGGCGGTGAAGGACGTGGTCCTGGTGGCGGCGGAGGAGGAGGAGGACCAGGCGGTCCTTCGCAAGGGATGACCATCAATCCTGATCGTATGCTTACCCATGCCATGGATTTTGATGCAGATAAAGACGGTAAACTTGGCAAAGATGAGTTGCAGAAATTTATCGCTTCGTTCATCGAACGACATGGTAGCCAAGCTGGCGGTGGCCAAGGTGGCCGTGAAGGTGGTGGCCAAGGTGGCCCTGGAGGCCGTGAAGGAGGAGGCCGTGAAGGAGGAGGCGGCCCCGGAGCAGGAGGGCGCGGGGCAGGCGGTGGTGGTGGTGGTGCTGGCGGCGGTGGAGAGCGACCTCGTCGACCTGATCCGCAACCATAGTCCGACACGTTAGTCCCAACTCCCATGCTAAGCACACCATTGCAAGTTTTTGAGCATTAGTAGCACACCAAGCTTTTGCGACATTGGTGGGGCAAACCTGAAAGGCGTGGACTTTAGGGAAACTCGTAGCGGAAGCCGCGTAGGCTTTCGGCGAATTGCCAGGCTGGCCGAAACTCTTGGCGAGTTCCGCTACGTTAAGTCCACGCCATTCGGGGCAA
>Ga0105046_10019530_pt1 | contig 10275 bp, 8 predicted proteins | sample MAT03_FD_78385 | JGI IMG/M metagenome (GOLD analysis project Ga0105046, IMG submission 78385) | Freshwater microbial communities from Lake Fryxell liftoff mats and glacier meltwater in Antarctica - MAT-03 (megahit assembly) | ecosystem: Environmental > Aquatic > Freshwater > Ice > Liftoff... | reverse complement strand
GTGCTCCCTCCAGCCTCCTCAACGTGCAGAAAGTACGTGGTCGTCGGCTTCCGGTCCGCGCCACTGCGCACCTGGGGGGCCTCCTCCGCCTCGCTACGCCCTTTTCCCCGACACACTCCTAGAGAAAAGGAACCGCAAAGACGCCAAGGCCGCCACGAATCACTGAGCTTTGGCCCCCTTTCCGCCCCCTTTCCCTGGCGTTCTCCGGCGCCTTGGCGATTCGATTCGGGTTCAATTGCAAAATGCAAGACGTTTGTCGGCGCCGGACGGCCAAAGGCGGCATTGCTCGGTGACGCCGGCGAGTGCGACCATCCTCGTCATGGCCAAGATCGCGATCGCCCACCAGGCCGAGGGGATGTCGGTCCCGCGCCTCGAGCAGAAGTCCGCGGCGAAGACCGGTCGCTCGATGGACGAATGGCGTCGGGCGGTGCTCGAAAAGCTCCAGTCAGGCGACAAGTCCTTGCGGAGCGCAGCGAAGTTTCTCGAGGGCCGCAACTGGACGGGCGCCGACCCCAAGAAGGCGCAGAACACCGGCGCCTTCGCGGAGCTCATCGGTCAGCAGGGCTATTCCACCTCGAAGAATGGCTTGCCGTCATCATTGGGAATGATGACCAAGCTCGGCAAGGACCTCATCTACGATACCGGTTGGCAGCCGGTCACCTCGGTGTCGTACGTGACCCGCTATACTGCGGCGGACGCCAAGGCCAAGACGATCCCCGCGGGCAAGAAGCCGGGCGACGTGAAGACCAAGGTCTACGTCGACCCGGAGGAAGAACCGGGTGTCGTCGCGCGTGACGGCGTCGACGCCGGCCTGGGCTCCTTCGTGAGGTTGGGCGAGGCGGAAAACCCGCTCCGCTACGCGCGCGTCATCGACGCCAAGCCGGGCGGGAGCGAAGCGGCCGAGATCAACATCGCGGCCGGCCAGAACCTCGGAAACCTGGCCTTCGACCCGAACATTTCGCGCGGCACGACCACGGTCGACGTCGTCGGCGCCAACCCGCGCAACCGACCGGGCGGCGTCGAGCTGCCCCTCGATACGCGGCTCGGCAACGAGCAGACGCAGCACGCGGGCTACCTGGCAGACGTCAAGAAGGAGCCCTACGCCAACGTCTCGACCAAGACCGCGCTCACCGAGACGATGAAGAAATACGACAAGGACCCGGCGTTCACCAAGTACAAGGCCGACGTCAAGGACGCCCTGGCCAAGCAGAAAAGAGCCCTCGAAAAGTCGCGTCAGGATGCAATCGACGCCCACCTCAAGGCGGGCGGCGGCGACCGCGTGGAGAAGGGCGTACCGACCGTCTTCGGCGGCAAGGCGCAACGCCAGATCGTGACCGTCACGTCACCGACCCAGAGCGGTGATGCCTTGAAGGAAGGCCGCTGGGGCACCTACGCCGGCCTCGATCGCCAGCCCGTCTCCACCCTGGGGAGCACGACCCTGCAGGGGCAGTCGGTGGTCACCGCGCTCGATGACGTGTTCGTCTTCGGGCGACCCACCGAGCGAAGAGGGTAGCGCGCACCTCGCGCGGACCACGGCACTTGATCTGCCTCGACCAGGTGCAGCGCCCGTGACCTAGCTAACAGCTGCTAGGGTGCGCGGGGGGGGGCGCCTGGCAGCCTCTGCCATCAGCTACGTTCCCGTCATGAGCAAGCCTGTCTGCGTCGTCGTCGGGAACGGACCGAAGAATGGCGCGCCCTTCCGTCCCCAGAAGGAGCCGTGGTGAGGCTCATGTCGCGAGGGGGCGCCCGCCGAGCAGGTGCTCCTCGCCGCGCTGCATGGGTCGCTCTAGCGGCCCTGACGTCAGGCGGGTTCGCGGCGGCGGGCTGCGGCTCGACGCCGAAAGTGGAGCTCGGCGTGCATGTCGACAGGTCACCGCGCAGCGCAACCAGAGCATCCGGGCGGTCCCCCGAGGCGCCCCCGAGGCGCCCCCGTCGTCGCTTCCCGCGACACTCGTAGCGGCACCGCCCTCAGCCGAAAGCGGAGCCTCCCCGCCCGAGGCCCGAGGGCGGCGAACCCTCATGAAGGGACGGAGATTCGACAATCCGACCGCCATCGTCGTCGACGAGACGTGGGTCTACGCCGAGTCAGCCGGTCAGGTCCTCCGCGTTTCGAAAGAGGGGTCGGCCGACCCGACACCCCTCCTGCCACGGACGATCGCGAGCGGGCTCGCACTCGATGCCGACTACCTCTACGTGAGCGCGGCGCTGAGCGACCTGTGCGGACCGGGCCTCGGCGGCATCCTCCGCGTCGACAAGCGGACCCTGGAGACGACCGTCCTCACGAGGCACCACATGCCTTCTGCCGTGGCGGTCGATGATGCAACGGTCTGGTACGGCGCTCTCGACGATCGGGTGTGGCGCATTCCGAAGCGGGGCGGCAAGCCCGTCGGCGTCCCGGGCATCTACGGGACAACCTACGCGATCGACCTCGATGCGTCGCGCGCCTACTTCGCCGTATCGACTTATGGAGGAAAGCAGAAGGGGAGGATCTATTCAGCGCCCCGAAAGGGCGGCCCTGCGACGGTCGTCGTGGACGGGCTGCTCGACGCGATGTCGGTGGCGGTGCTCGGTGAGGACGTCTACTTCAACGACAACGGCACGATCCTGGTGCGCCCGCTCGCCGGGGGCGAAGCCAAGCGCATCTCCACGTCAGGGAGCGCGACGGGGCTCGTTCGAATCGCGCGGGGGGTCTGCTGGAGTGCGGTGGACCTGCGGCAATCGACGTCATACGTTGGATGTTTCCAGGAAGGTTCGCAATATGCCAGAACGCTGGCGACTGGCCCGGGACCCGTCGGCGTGGCGGCGGACGCGACGAGCGTATATTGGGCGGACGCCACCGCGCGCGAGCTCGTGTCGGTGTCGCTTCCATAGCGCCTGGCTGGCCCGCGAGCGCGTAACCTCCTGCAATGCGAGAGAGCCAGCGTGAGGGGTTGCGGGCGGCGGCACGGGTCGCGTTTGCCGCCACAGTGTTCGGTTGCGGCGGCAGCCCTCCGCCGGAGGACCGGGCCGTCGCGGTCGGCGCACCTTCGCCGGCCCCGACCACTGGCGCTGCGGCAGCGCCGAAGCAGGCGCCGCCGACGTGCAGTGAGGTCATCGCCGCGGCCTTCCCGACGCCCGGGAAGTACCCAGGGGAAGCCGTGGCCGGCGCGGACCCGGAGCTCGGACGCTGCTGCACGGTGCTCCTCGGTGACAACGCACAGGGCGGCCCGCACCTCTGGGACTGCTGCGCGCAGATCGACAACCTTCACGGCGCCTGCACGCCGTGGGGCCCCCCGACGCCGCCTGCCATCGCGGCAGCGACAAAGGCGTCGCGGCCCGGTCGCGCCCTCGATCTTCGGTCGCGCGCACAGGCCACGGGCCTGGCCTTCGACGCCGCGGGGCTCGCGCCGGGGGCGCGCGACGCGGCCATCGCGACCTGGCACGCACGCATGCTCAACGAGCACGCGTCCTCGCGGGTCTTCGAGGGGCTCGCGCTCCAGCTCGCTGCCCTGGGCTGGATGGACGCGAGCGCCGAGGCCGCAGCGTTCGCGGACGAGGAGGTGCGCCACGGGGTCCGCTGCGGCGCCGTCGTGGAGGCGTTGGGCGGCGAAGCCCGAGGCGTGGAGGCCGACGCGGAGGCGTTCCCGCGGCACCCCGACGCGGTGTCCGCGCGTGAAGCAGCCCTGCGCAACGTTCTTTCCATCGCCTGCCTGAGCGAGACGGTCGCCGTCGCGCTCATCGGCGCCGAACGCGCCGCCATGCCCCAGGGTGCGCTCCGGGACCTCCTCACGAAGATCTGGGCGGACGAGATCGGGCACGCGCGCTTCGGCTGGCGCGTGCTCGACCGCGTGGCGCCCGACCTCGACGAGGCGGAGCGCGCAAGCCTGACTGGCTACCTCGAGGTGGCGCTCGAGCACCTGATCGAGCACGAGCTCGCTCACCTGCCGATCGGCTTCGAGTCGCCGGAGGGCGGTGACGCCCTGGGGCTCTGCAGCGGTCGCGAGGCGCGCGCGCTGTTCCGCGCAACGCTGGACGAGGTCCTCCTCCCCGCGCTCGCACAGCGCGGGTTCGAGCGGCCGGGGCGAACCTAGCCAGCGACCCACTACCCCCGCTTGGCGTGCGCCTTTTGCGCGACGTCGATATCGGAGAAGGGCTTGGTCTTTCCGGCCTTACCGATCTGCTCGCCCTCGTGGCCTTTGCCGGCGACGACGATGACGTCATCGGGGTGGGCCTCCTGGATGGCGACGGTGATGGCGCGGGCGCGATCGAGCTCGGTGCACGCGGCGGGGTGGTCGGTCATGCCGCCGCGGATGGCGGCGGCGATGTCGGCGGCGGATTCGTCGCGGGGGTTGTCGGTGGTGATGAACACGCGGTCGGTGATCATCGCGGCCTCGCCCATGAGAGGTCGCTTGCCGCGGTCGCGGTTGCCTCCGGCGCCGAACACGGCGGTGACCTTGCCGGATGCCAGTCGTCGGGCGGCGGCGAAGGTGCGCGCGAGGGCGTCGGGGCTGTGGGCGTAGTCGACCACGACGTAGGGCGACTTCGCGACGACCTCGAAGCGACCGCGCGGCGCGGTCGCAGCGGCGATGGCCCGAGCTGCATCGACGCCGGACGCGCCGAGGGCCATTGCGGCGAGCAGCGCGGCCATGGCGTTCTCCGCGAAGACCTCGCCGATTGAGCGCACGCGAAGCTCATCGGGAAGCGGACCGGTGGCGGCGGCGCGCCGGGCGTCGCTCCAGCGAAGGGCAACGCTCGTGCCCTCCCAATCGAGATCGATGCGTGAGGCCTCGAGGTCGAGCGCAGCGTGGGCTGTACCGCGCGAGGCCGCGCCATAGCGAAGGATGGAGACGCCCTCGCCGACGACACGGCTGAGCAGCTCCGACGCCGGATCACAACCATTGAGGACCGCGGTTCCCCCGGCCGGCAGAGCGACGAAGAGCTGGGCCTTGCTTGCGAGGTAGGCCTCCGCCGTGGCGTGGCGATCGAGGTGGTCGCGCGTCAGGTTGGTGAAAATGCCGACCTGGCAGGGCCACGCGCGCATGAACTGCTTGGCTAGCACCTCACTGGTGATTTCGATGGACGCGAAGCGCCCGCCGCCGTCGAGCCCGCGCTGCATGAGCTCGAGAAAGCCGGTATGACCTTTCGATAGCTCCACCTTGCGCTCGTCGAGAAAACGGCCCAGCGTCGTGATGCTGGGGACCGGCTTGCTCATCGAGCCGAGCGCGGCGGCGACGAGACCAGTGGTGGTCGTCTTGCCATTGGTGCCGGTGACGCCGACGGTGGTCAGGCGCGACGCCCACGGCGGGGCATCAGGGAAGGTCTTCACGGGGGCTGTCCTTTGCGGCGTGCGAGGCTGAACGAGCGGGACGATGACGTCCAGCCGGGGCGTGCTTGCGATCGTGAGCGCGCTCATCGGCCGGGGCTCGCCCACCGATCATCGATGCCTTGAACCCGCTGGCCGCCGCGACCATCCTCGCGACTCCCTGATGACGAAGACGGCTGCGCTCGCGAAGCTTCCGGAGGAGATCGAGCTCGAGCTCGGGCTCGACGAGCCCGACGACGATGCTGCGCTGCGCGACCGAGCGGCGCGCACGCTATCGGTCCCGGCGGAGTCCTTCCCGCACGTCGTCGTGCGCAAGCGATCGATCGACGCGCGGCGCGGGCGCGTCGTCTTCCACGTCGTGGTCGGTCTGCAACCGCCCGATGGGATCCCGCTCGGCGAGCCGCTCCCGCGCGAAGTGCGCGGCCCTTCGCGAGTCGTGATCGTGGGAGACGGGCCGTGCGGGCTCTTCGCGGCATATGCGCTCGCGCGCCTCGGCGTCGCGTGCACGGTGGTCGATCGCGGCAAGACCGTGCAGCCGCGCCGTCACGATCTCGCGGGTCTGCAGAAGCGCGGCATCGTCGACCCCGACAGCAACTACTGCTTCGGTGAAGGCGGCGCCGGCACGTACAGCGACGGCAAGCTCTACACCCGTGCCCACAAACGAGGGCCGGTGCGTGACGTGCTCGAGACGCTCGCGCTCCACGGCGCGCCGCCGTCGATCCTCGTCGATGCGCGCCCTCATATCGGCTCGAACAAGCTGCCACGGGTCATCTCGGCGATGCGACAGCGGCTCGAGGCGTGTGGGGTGACGTTCGAGTTCGGCGCGCGCGTCGTCGACCTCATCACCGCGCCCAGCGGAGAGCTGGCGCGCCGGCGCATCCGCGGGGTCCGCCTGGAGGGCGGTCGCGAGATCGCCGCCGACGCGGTGGTGCTGGCGACCGGGCACAGCGCGCGCGACGTGTTCGATCTGCTGCAGCGCGCCGGCGTTCGCCTCGAGGCCAAGCCGTTCGCGCTCGGCGTGCGCATCGAGCACCCGCAGGCCCTGGTCAATCGTGCCCAGTACGGGCGTGCCCACGAGCATCCGCGTTTGCCCAACGCCGCGTACAAGCTCGTCGAGCAGGTAGACGACCGCGGCGTCTTCTCTTTTTGCATGTGCCCCGGCGGCTGGATCGTGCCGGCCTCGACGGAGGCGGACGGCCTCGTGGTCAACGGCATGAGCCTGTCGCGACGCGACTCGCCGTTCGCCAACTCGGGTCTCGTCGTCCAGGTCGAGGTCGACGACTGGGAGCGCGCCGGCTTTCACGGCCCGCTGGGTGGAGTCGAGCTGCAGCGCGCGATCGAGAGGGCGTCGGCGCAGGCCGGCGGCGATGGTTTGCGCGCGCCGGCAACGCGGGCGAGCGACTTCATGCGCGGCAAGGGCTCGAGCTCGACGCCGATGACGAGCTATCTGCCGGGCCTCACGCCGACCGACGTCGGCGAGGTCCTCGATTCGGCCGGCGTGCCCTTCGCTGCCCGCCTCCGCACGGCGCTCACGGCATTCGATCGTCGGATGCACGGCTTTGCCAGCGAGGAGGGCGTGCTCGTCGCAGTCGAATCGCGCACCAGCGCGCCGGTGCGGGTGCCGCGCGATCCCCGAACGCTCGAGTCTCCGGATCTCGAGGGCCTGCACCCGGCGGGCGAAGGCGCAGGCTATGCCGGTGGCATCGTGAGCGCCGCCCTCGATGGCATGCGCATCGCCGATGCGATCGCCGCGCGCCTCGCGCCTGCGGCACGGTCGTCGACTGGCTGAGTCGACTTTCCGTCGGCGCTTCGGGCACGTGTGGTGGCGATCGCCGCTGCGCCGCCGTGCCGCCTGGAAATGTCGGAGGCGTGCAGACGGCCGCAGAGGTCAGCGGGGTGGGCGATGGGCCCCATCGCCGGCGGAGTTGTCCTGTGCGTTGGCGTGCCGAGGTCAGCCGCGGTCAGCGGGGTGGGCGATGGGCCCCATCGCCGGCGGAGTTGTCCGTCCGCTCGTTCGCGCGTGCAGGGGCATGGGTCGCAACGCGTGCTTTCAACGCATGTCGCCGAGGCGGTGCTGCAGCACGGTCAACCCCGAGAACACGGCGGTTTCGGCGCGCAAGACGCGCCCACCGAGTCGCAGGGGCGTACCGCCCGCGGCGAGCAGCGAGGTCCGCTCGTCGTCGCTCAGGCCGCCTTCCGGGCCGACCAGCAGCGCATAGTCCGCGGGCTGCCCGCCCTCGTCGCCCCAGCGGGCGACCTCGGCCCGGTCGTCCATGAAGTAGCGCACTCGCGCCGCTTGCCACTCCGGGGAGGCCAGCGCGTCGCGCAGCGAGGTCGGCTCCGCCACGTGCATGATGCTGGCGCGCCTGCACTGACGCGCCCCCTTCAGGCTCTGGCCACGCCACGCCCAGGGCTTCTCCTTCTCGAGCGCCGGGCCGCGCTGCACGCTGTGCTGGGTGATCACCGGCACCAGGGTCACACATCCGAGCTCGGCAGCTTTTTGGGTCACCTGGATCATGCGCTGGCGACCGAGGACGGCGCAAAAGAGGGTGATGTGGGCGTTCGACTCGGGCGAGGTCGCCAGATTTTCGTAGACCAGTGCCTGCGTCTCGGTCTTCCGGCTGGCGCGAAAGTAACCGCCGCCGGCGTCGACCAGCGTGAACGCCTCGCTGACGTTGATCTCCCGGAAGGTGAGGGCCGCCAGCATCGGCGCGCTCAGCTCGATGGTTTGACCGAGCGCGAGCGCCCCAGGATGACGGATGGGGCCGAGGTGCGAGCTCCGTTTCATGCCGCGTGTCTGACAGATCCCGAACCCGGCGTCTGCGACCCCGGCCACGCACCGCGCGAGCCCACGATCTTCGTGCAGAGCGCTGGACAAGCTTCTCGAATTCGATCTCCTCGGTGGTAAAACCGAACAGTCGAAAACCCAGGACAGTGTCGTCGATGGACTCGGCAGCTTGCTCGATCCAGCCAAGGGTTTCGTCTTCGTCCCACAACTGACGACGCGTCGCTCAGTGTTGGCCCCGCCTGACACCGCCGTCCATCGTGGGCGCGCTCATCTGCCTGGCGAATCGCCTGGTCGAACGCCGAATGGATCGCCGAGCGGCACCGCACCGCTGCCGGCGACATCGGGCACCTCGAGCAGAGGACCAGCAAAGGCGACGCCGCCCTCTGCGACGCGCGCGCCGAGGAAGAACGGCGTGTCGAGATCGGCGAAAGCGACGCCGCCCAGGCCACGCACGAGGTGGGCCGAGAAGCCCATGGCGATCTCGGTCTCGACCATGCCGCCGACCATGAGATCGAGGCTGGCAGCGCGGGCAGCGTGCCACATGACCACGCTCTCGCGCACACCGCACTTGGTGATCTTGATGTTGATCCCGTGCGCCGCCTTCGATCGGATGATGCGGGCCACGTCGGCGGCCGAGCGCGCCGACTCGTCGGCGAGGACCCGTGTCGCCCCGGCGCCTCGCGTCACCTCGGCGAGGCCTTCCAGATCGTCCGCCGCGACCGGTTGCTCGAATGCTGCAATGGTGACCCCGCGACGCCTGAGCTCAGCGAGGAGCGCGAGCGCGCCCTGGGCCGACATGCCTTCGTTGGCGTCGACGACGAGCGCAGCGCCCGGTGCCGCCTCGGCGATGCGCAGCAGGCGCGCGACGTCGAAGCCGGGATCGGCCGCGCCCACCTTCACCTTGAGCGTGGTGAAGCCTCGCTCGCGCGCGGAGCGTGCGGCCCGCGCGCCGTGGTCGACGTCGCCCGCGGTGATGGTGATGTCGGTCGAGAAGGAGCGGGGCCCTGCGCCGCCATGGAGGGCCCAGATCGGTGCGCCGACCGAGCGCGCAAAGGCGTCGATGATCGCCATCTCCAGACCGGCACGCGCCGCCGGCTCGCCGAGCGCGCGCTCGCGGAGCGCGTCGCCGATCGCCGCGTGCTCGCGGGCGTCGCGGCCGATGAGGTCGACCGCGAGCTGTCGCATCACTCCCAGGCTCCGATCGCGCCTCTCGCCGGTGACGGCGAAGAAGGGTGCGGCCTCGCCGTAGCCCACCGCGCCGCTCGCCAGCGTGACGCGACAGAGCGCGATGTCGCACACCACCTGCGCGCCACTGGCGATCGCGAATGGCTCGGTCAGGGGGATGTCTCGGGGGACGACGTCGATGTGCGCGATGGAGGTGGCGAGAGCCATGGGCGCGCGAGGATAGCGGGAGGGCGGCCAGTTCGCTGGCTGGTACGATAGGAGGCAGATAGCTAACTAGCGATCCATCGTCAGTCGATCCGAAGGTGACACAGGGACTTTCTGACGACTTCGAGGACCGAGCCGCCCCACGGATCTTGCCGGTAAAAAGTGGGAGCTGCTTGGGGGCAGCGCACGGACTCGTCGATGATGGAGTGGCTTCTACTCCGTTTCCACTCGCTAAAAATCCCGCTTCCGACGTGCACGACCGTCGGCTGCGCTCGACGCGTGATGCGCCCGCTCTTCGCCGATCCAAAGACCGACTTCGTCTTTCATCGGCTCTTCGGGACCGAGGAGCACAAGGAACTCCTGGTCGCGCTCCTGAACGCGCTGCTCGAGCTCGACGAGGTCCACCGGGTCGTGCACGTCGCGCTTCTCTCGGCGGACCAACGCCCGCCGGTCAACGAGCTGAAGTTCTCCATAGTCGACGTCAAGTGCAGAGATGCGCAAGGTACCCACTGCGTCGTCGAGATGCAGGTCCTCAACGTGGAGGGCTTCCAGAAGCGGGTGGTCTACAACCTCGCCAAGGCCTACACGAGCCAGCTGGCGGCGGGTGCCACATGACGACGCTCTCGCGCACGCCGCATCGGGTGATCTTGATATCGATCCCGTGCGCCGCGTTCGAACAAATGATGCGGGGAGGCCACGCTCGTCGATGTACTCGAGTGGCTGACGCCGGTCGGCGGCTGGGCGGAGCGCGGGCTAAACCAGGTCGAGCAGCGCGTCCGCCAGCTCGTCGGTCCGC
>Ga0105046_10019528_pt1 | contig 10276 bp, 7 predicted proteins | sample MAT03_FD_78385 | JGI IMG/M metagenome (GOLD analysis project Ga0105046, IMG submission 78385) | Freshwater microbial communities from Lake Fryxell liftoff mats and glacier meltwater in Antarctica - MAT-03 (megahit assembly) | ecosystem: Environmental > Aquatic > Freshwater > Ice > Liftoff... | reverse complement strand
TGAATAAAGTAGAATCATTTGATGCGCTTATAAAATTGACAGGCGACCGCAAATGCAAATCCTACAAAAAGAAAGAACTTATTTTTTCTGAGGGCAGCCATCCCGGTGGGATCTATTTTGTAAATAAAGGAAAAGTTAAAACTTTTAAATCGAACGAAGACGGAAAAGAATATATTACAGGTTTATTTAAAGAAGGTGATTTTATCGGGTATATTGCAGTACTTGAAGACAGTAACTTTACTGAATCGGCCTCGGCTCTCGAAGATGCAGAGATTTGCCTCATTCAACGTCAGGACTTTTTAAGTCTGGTGTATTCTAATCGTGAAGTTGCAAATAAATTTATTAAATTACTTTCCGACGATCTTGTTGAAAAAGAAGAGCGCCTTTTAAGCCTTGCTTATAATTCTGTTAGAAAACGTGTGGCAGAAGCTTTATTGATGCTGCGTAGCAGGTACACTGAATCCAACAAAGACGATTTTAGTATACACATTTCAAGAGAAGACCTTTCGAACATCGTTGGAACAGCTACTGAATCTCTTATCCGTACGCTTTCTGATTTTAAAGAAGAGGGGTTGATAGAATTAAAAGCCGGTCAGGTCAAAATAATTGACCTCAGGAAACTGGAACATATGAAATTCTGATTTTTTTTAATACCTTTATTGAAGCTTTGGCATAATACTTCGATAGAGTGACCGAAATCATTACAAAAATCGTGCAATTTAAATCAGCACTGAAAAAATTTTCAGTAGCCAACTGCCTTAATTTGTTAATGGTACTGTTTTCATTTAACATCAATTTCTCAAACGCTCAATCAATTCCCAGCAATATTGATTTTGAAACCGGCTCCTTTACGGGATGGATTGGAGCCACAGGACAATGTTGTCCGGTCTACACTCCCGTTGCAGGCATCGATACCTTGAGACATTTAATAACAACCGGTAACACACCTGATCCATTTTCTATGGGAACAGTGCCCATCTCACATCCGGGATCACTTTACTCATCACGATTAGGGAATGCAACCGGATTTGCAGAATCGGAGCGATTAATATTTACTTTCAATCCTGCAGATGATTCGTTATTGTTGATCATCAGGTTTGCGGTTATTCTCGAAAATGCACTACATCCGCTGCCGAAGCAACCCCGCTTTGGCTATGAAATTACTTCTACCGGCTCCCTAACGGGAACTTGCACTGCAGAACAAATAACGGCAGGTGATACCTCTTATAATTTTAATACAATGGGTTCCATTGAATTTCTTAACTGGCAAACAAGAGTAATTGATTTAACAGGCCAAGTAAGTGAAACAATTACCATCACCTTTGAAACCGGCGATTGTGAACCCGGAGGACATTTCGGATATGCATACGTTGATTGTGATTTGGTCAAAAAAGAAATTCAAATCAGTCAGTGCCAAATTGATGGTTCCATTATTTTGAGTTCACCAATGAATCTAGATCATATCTGGTATAATGGAAGCACATCCGATTCGATAGTTATTACCAATCCTGACCCAAACGAAATTTATACATACTCTATTTTTGCCGGGCCCAATTGCGAAATTGAAATCCCTGTTACAATTCCTTACTTACTTCCTGAAGCAAATTTTTCTATCATCTCCAATTGTGGCAATGAAATTCAACTTATTAACGAATCGGTTTGTTCATCACAAGCAAATTACCTGTGGAATTTCGGTGATGGCTCTTCAGGCACACAACAAAACCCACTGCATATATATCTCAACTATGGAACCTATTCAACAACACTTGTTGTTACAGATACAAACAACTGTAAATCGGTAATCGCCAACACTATTTCAACTTTCCCTTTTCCGGAAGCCGAAATACAATTGAAACTTGAATGTGCAAATACGCCGTCTTTATTACAAGGTAGTATTTCCACTCCAACCATTGCACCATACACCTCTTCGTGGGTGATTGATGGAGTACCTTTTTCAAATGAAATTTCATGCTACTATTCATTTCCGTTTCCGGGAAGCTACCAATTGGAGTTTCACATTGAAGACCAAAATGGGTGTTCTGATACTATTTACTCCACTATTGAAATAGAGGGGTTTCCTGATTGCATTCCGAATGAATTAAATTACTATATCCCCAATTCGTTTACGCCCAATGGAGATGGAAAAAACGACTATTTTGAAATCATTTCTTATGATCAAACAGATTCATATACTATAGAAATCTTAAGCCGTTATGGACAAAGAATATTTGAGGGTAAAAGCTGGGATGGAAAATATTTGAATCAAAGCTGTCAGAAAGGAGTATATGGTTTTCAGATACATTCCAATAAAGATAAAAATTACATAATTCAAACCGGCTATCTTTTGCTCATAAAATAGAACTAAAATTTATGTTCTAAATTCTGACCATTAATTTTCATTTTAACAGTTCCGCTACTCTTCCCACCTGAAAAATAAAAATGGTGTTCTCTTAATTTGGGGTCTATACTGGAGTAAATTAGATTTAGGGCGGCGTCTTTTACTTCAATAAAAAAATCATCGGAAGGTTTTCCTACAATCGAAATAAATGCGCCATTATTAGAAGCTTTAGAGAAAACAACATTCACAAATTCATCCTTGAGCGCCGACTTTTTAAATTCAGGTTTGGGTCGTTTTGTAAGCTGGGAATTGCTAACAGGAAATGAAGCCCGTTGTGAGCCTGAAAGAACAGGCTCCAGTTCTGCCTCTGAAACTGGATTTTGTATGCTGGTCCACATCCGAATATAGTCTATTTCAAATTCTGCCGGAAACTTAGTCGAGGCATCAGGTCCGGGTCCGAAAGGTCCGTTGTTGGAAGGAATGGCCAGATTAGCTATGATGGCAGCAGGAAACTCCATTTTTCCTTTCCAAAAGGCAATTCCTTTACCATTCAAATACCATTTAATATACTCAGGATTCCATTCAAGTCCAACTACATTTAAACCAACATGCCACGCAGAAGACGTTGCAAGATAATCACCCCAGTTCTTTTTCAACATCCCAAGAGTAGTTTTATAGTTTTTACATCCGGATGGGCAATGGATATCAACATGAATTTCAGTGTTTCGTTCTCCTTTAATTTCAAAGATGTCTATTTCATCATTCTCGCGTCCGGCGTATAACCAGAAAGCGGGCCACAATCCTGTTCCTTCATCAGAACGAAATTTGATCTCATAATATCCATAGTGAAATTTTTGAGTAGAATAGATCATTCCGGAAGTATAATTGAAGGATTGCTTGTTCATTCCTACCTCTTTATCACTACATTTCAATATATGATCATCTGCCTCCCAATGCAAGATCTTAGCAGTGATCGGTTCCTTTTTAGCTACCAATGTCAGGAAACCATTTCTTAATTCAGCATTTCCTTTTTCGGTATAAAATTCCTGCTCTTTATTGCAATAAAGTGATCTCCCCCACGGATAACTGGTTAACCATTTAGCTGTATTTAATGTGTTGCCTGTAAATTCATCGCCTCCATTGTAGTACCATTGTACCAGTTTGCCTGAAGAGACCTGCCACATTACTTGTGCGTGTGAGTTCAAGGAATGCACCAGCACAATCGCCAAAATTAAAAAGATGGAATTTGATCTATTTTTCATGATGCAAAGTAAAATAAAAGAGCTTACAAAACGAAATTTATCAAATCAGTAAAAATGTAGTATCTTTCTTACAAAAATAAAATCTAGTGTCGATAGAACTAAAAATAGTTGATACTCCTGAATCATTAAAGGAATTCATCTATTTACCTTCCAAATTACACCAAAGCTACGGGAATTTTGTCCCTCCTTTTTACAAAGATGAGAGGGAATTTCATGATCCTGTTAAAAATAAACATCTCGCATTAAGCGATCACATACAAGTGCTTGCCTACATAAATGGAAAGGCTGCCGGAAGAATCATGGGTATCATTTATTACCCCTGGAACGAAAAAACAGGAGAGAAAACAGCTAGGTTTTTCATGGTGGATTGCATCAATAGTCAGGAAATTGCATCTGCATTACTTAGCTATATCGAAAATTGGGCAAAGGCAAAAGGAATGCAAAATCTTGTTGGCCCTTTTGGGTTTTCAGACAAAGACCCACAAGGCGTTCAGGTGGAGGGATGGGAACACCCTCCTGTAATTGCGTCTGTCAGCCATCAACCTTATCTAGCAGAACTAATTGTAGCAAATGGCTATTCTAAGTTTAAAGATTGTGTAAGCTATAAAATGGAAATCCCGGAACAACTTCCGGCATTTTATACAAATATTTACAACCGGATTTTGTCCAATCACCGCTTGAAGTTGATCAATTTTAATAACAGAAAATCACTAAGGCCCTACTTTGTTCCAATTATGCGTTTGATGAATGAAACATATAAAAACATATATGGATTTGTAGCAATGCAGGAGGAAGATATCAATCACCTTGCCAATCAATACTTGTCGGTACTAGATCCTGAATTGGTAAAAATTGTGACAAATGAAAAAAATGAACCTGTAGCTTTTGCAATGGCCATGGCAAATATCAGCAAAGGAATACAAAATGCCAAAGGACGATTGTGGCCCGTTGGATTCCTATATATTCTGTACGACATGTCTCACTCAACACAACTCGACCTTTTACTTGGTGCAGTTAATGAAAAATACAGAGGGCGAGGATTGAATGTATTGCTTGGGATTTCGGTAATGGAAACGGCAAGAAAAAAGGGAATGAAATTTATGGACAGCCATCTCATACTTGAAGAAAACAGGCTAATGCGTGCAGAATTGGAGAAACTTGGCGGAACTATTTACAAACGATACCGAATTTTCAGGAAGTCTCTTTAATAATTTATTTCTTTTTGAAGCCTTCTTTTTCAAGTTGTTCAACCAACATAGTGGCATAGTCTCGGCTGAAGGTTTGAATATCTGCAGGATTAATAGCCTGCGATTGCACCGACCACATAAGATCACCGGTTGCAATATCGTATAAATTACTTTCAAGATAATAGGTCTTATCTGTTTCGTAATACCCCGGAGAATAAATCATAGGTGTGTAATAGCTGTAATAATTATAAAAACTTCCATAATAGCCATATGACATTGGATCATAATCAACACTTCCCGGAATGTATTTTGTTTGACTCTGCTGATCTACCAAAACAGAAGTAAAAATTGCTTCGCAACCTGAATCTTTTATTTTCTCGATGAGTAGTTCCTTAATTGGCGCATTGTCCTTAGAAAATGTATAGGGAAATACAACAGAACTTTTAACTGTTTTAAGTCCGCGATTGGCAGCAGCATTTGCAATATCATTTTCAACCTGTGCTTTGTAGTTAAAGTTTTCGGTAAGAGCAAGAATAAAAACAGAACGATATTGTTTATTTACCATTTGATTTTTGTTTACCCAGCTTCCCACAACTTTCATGGTTGGGCTACAGGATGAAACAAATAAAATTGCGGAAAATAATGCGGAATAAGAAATTAGTTTTAAAATTGGCATCGTGTTTTTAAAATTAAAATAAAAATATTATTGGTAAAATTTCATTTAATCGGCACTGTATTCGAAATTTTATTTCACAATGTCTTCCTGTTTTAATTGATCAATTAATGAGACAGTATAACTTTTGCTAAACTTTTTGATACTTGAAGGATTCAACGATTCTGATTGAACAGACCATAATAATTTTTCGGATTCAATTTCAAAGAAATTTGATTCCATAAAATAATACTTATCGGTTGAATAATAACCCGGAGAATACACAACCGGAGCCATATAGGTATAATAACCGGCGAACATGTCATAAAATCCATAGCTGACCGGATTGTAGGCATACACGCCCGGAACATACCTGCTTTGTTCACTTTGGCTCAGCACTGCAAAGGAGAGAATTCCATCGCAACCCATTTCACGGGCCTTATTCAATATATCTTCTTTTTTTACCACCACGTTTCCGGTATCCGCAGGTGGGAATGCTTCTTCACTTCTTAAGATCTCGTAACCTCGTTTTATTGCTGCAACACCCAAATCATGTTCCAGGGTACTCCGAAGTTCACCATTGCCGGTAATAGCCAAAATGAAGAGTTTTTTAAACTTTTTACCATCGGGAGGCGTCGGAGTTTTCCAGGAACCTGTTACCTGAACCGCAGGGCTGCATGCTTCTAATACAAACAGTAATGTGATAAAAGAAAATAACTTTAAATAGACTGAATTAGAACTCTTCATGTGTGTAAGTTGCTGTTTTAGAGAAAGAATTGGTAAATAATAAGGGAATAGTTCTGTTTTATTGTAAATTTGCTTTTAAGAATTAAAGATCTAAGTAGAATTGTAAGGTTTGCCAATAAGTTCATTTTCGAAATTGGGAATCTATACATCTATCAGGATTCAAAAGTAACATACTTGTGCTAACCTGCAATATAGAATTTTAATATATTGTAACCTATTCATAATCAACATATGAAATCTGAATCACTTCTTATAAAAGTACTTATCGTTGACGATCATGTAATTATAAGAAGAGGGCTTAAATTCATCCTCGAATCTAATTTCGGCATCAAAGAATTTCATGAAACAGAATCTTGTAAAGGATTTAAAGACATCTTGGCTCACATACCCATCACTCATGTGGTTCTTGATATGCAATTGAATGATGGAAATGTGATGGAAATTTTATCAGAGATGATTAATCTTTATCCCGAATTAAAAATCCTGGTTTATACCATGAGTCCCGAAGAAATATTTGGAGCACGCATCATCAGAATGGGGGTAGCAGGATTTCTCAACAAACAAACAAATGAAAAAGAAGTAATTAAAGCATTAGACCAATTTTTTCATGGTCAGAAATATTATAGCCAACTGGTACAAGATCAACTCGAAAACAAGCATGGTCATGAAAATAAAATGGATCCTTTCAGTGAATTGTCGGAGCGTGAACTTACTGTGTTAAGTTATTTACTTCTTGGAGAAGGTATCAAAGAAATAAGTGGCAGGTTAAATATTAAATCATCCACTGTTGCAACTTTTAAGGCCAGAATTTTCAATAAAATTGGTGTTTCTAACATCATTGATCTGAAAAACTTTGCTGAAATATACAAATTTAAACCCTCACTCAAATAACATAAGGTAGATGTCGATATCCGCTGGCACCTTAAAAAATATTCAGTGATGAGATTGAGGAATGTAGTTTTCCTACTTTGTCTTTTTCTACTGACACAGTTTGCATTCGGACAATCATCCGATGATTTCACTATCAAACACTATACATCGAAAAATGGATTGCCTCAAAACAGCATCAGATCAATGGTGCTTGATAACAATCGGTTTTTATGGATGACTACTGAAGGTGGGTTGGTGAGATTTGACGGCCAGTATTTCAAAGTTTATACACATTATAATGAGCCGGCAATAATGAACGACCGTTTTGCTACGGTTGTTAAATCAATGGATGGTAATTGCTACACCTATGAACAAGCCGGTAATGTGTTTGAAATTAAAAATGGGGGGATCTACATTGTTCAAAAAGGAGATAGATCAACACAACCTTCTGTCACAGTCAAAGGTTCAGTTCCCAACCTTTCATTTTTAACAAAAAATATATCAAAGAGTTTTCAGGGAATAGGGAACTTTGAAATTATTGAAGGTGTACTTCAAACCATACCCTTAAGTGATAATTCCTATGCTGTAGTTTTAAGAAATTGTTTAAGGGTTTTTGTGAACGGTAATGTTACAGGTCAAATTTCCACAGAAGGGAGAACAATTACAACATCATTCCCTCTTAATGGAAGAATATACTTTGTAAACGAAAAAAATGAATTTTTCCGATTTGATATCGTCAACAATACCATCTACCCGGTGAAGACTTCAGGAGAGCTTTCAGAATTTAATCCTAAAAATTTTAAATTCACTAGATCGATTTTTTGGAATCCGGATTTCCCACAGGTTCATTTTAAAAAAGACGTAAATTTATATGAGTTAATTTCCGACAGTAGTGGAAATAATCTTCAAATAAAATTAATTACCTCTTCAATGCCCAGAAATGCTACTGTTACCGGTGTTATTTTTGATTCAAAAAGTCAAAATCTATTTATAGGAACTGAAACAAAGGGTCTTTATATTTTCAAGAAAAATAAAATGAAATCGGTTGTGTATAACAACCCGGCAAATACTTCCAATAACTCCTATTACAGTTTAGTTGAAATTGATTCAGGTGTGGTAATGACTTGGCAAAACCGTGAATTCACGTATGAAGAAAGCAGGGTTCTCAGTGTTCCCCTACGAAATGTGAGTCATGAATTTTTGCTAAAAGATTCGTTAGAAAATATCTGGTATGGGAGAGGTGATACAATTGTTAGTTACAATCTAAAAACCGGGAGTACTATCAAAATAACCGATGGTATTGATAAATCATATTATAAAATATTTCAGGATGGCGATTCGATGATAGTAGGTGGTTCGCATGGAATTGGCTATATAAAATCAGGCAAGTACAAACATTTATGCAATTACGATTTTTCAAATTCCGAAAGCAGAATTGAAGATTTAACAAGAGGGCCCGATGGAAATATGTGGGTCTCTAGCTGTTCGGGTGTTAAGATACAAAATATTTATACTTGTGAAGCAATTGAAGTTCCAGGTTTGCAGGGAATTTGTGCGCGAGTTTTATTTACATATCAATCAAATATATTTATTGGAACATACGGAGATGGATTTTATGTATGGAACAAAGGAAGAACTTTAAAACTGCCAAATGATAATGGCAATTATCTTTCGCATGTACATAGTTTTTTCGTCGATGAATTAGGTCGATTATGGATGTCAACAAACAAAGGATTGTTGAACACAAAATATAGTAACATAGAAAAATATATTGCCGATTCAACTTATAAATTCACATACCAGGTATATGGAGAAGATGATGGAATATTAAACTCCGAATTTAATGGCGGATGCTCACCATCAGTATTGAGGCTAACAACAGGGTATGTGACTTACCCTACTATGGAGGGATTGGTATTTTTAAAACCGGAAGATATTCAGGATGAGTATCCAGATGAAACTATTGTAATTGATGGACTTTACATTGATGAAACAAGTGCAAACCTGAATTCCATATCTATACCTTCCAATCACGAATCGGTCCGGTTGAGTTTTTCAGCTCCCTATTGGGGAAATCCTTTGAATTTAAATCTTGAATACAAGTTGGAAGGATTGAACAAAGGTTGGATCGCTTTACCAATGGGTGTTAATACCGTATCGTTTTCAAATTTAACTTCAGGGAGATATACATTTAAAGTTAGAAAACTTACAGGCTTAGAATCGAATAAATTCAATGAAACAAAATTTAACTTTACGGTAGAAAAGAAATATTATGAAACTGCCTGGTTTATTCTTTTTTGTTTGCTAGGATCTACCGCAGTATTTTATTTTTTATTGAAACTAAACTCCAGAAGAATAACGAAAAAAAATATTGCTCTTGAACAAAAAATAACAGAAAGAACTTTTGAACTAAAGCAGGCAAATCATAAGTTAGAAATTAACTTTGATGAACTTGCGCAAAAGGAACAATTTCTGAGAGAGTCGATCAATGTGAAAAACAGACTTATTAGTGTTATTTCGCATGATATAATTACGCCATTGAAATTTATTTCAATGGTGTCGAGGATTTCGAAGAGAAACCCAAACATGATTGACAGAAACAAACTCATCGAGAGTATGAATGATATAGAATTTGCCTCTGATAAACTCTATAATAATGCCAGTAACATCTTGAACTGGATGAAATTTCAGAACAATCGTATCACTCCAAAAATAGACCATATTGCGCTTCACGACTTTATAGAAGAGTTGACCGAACCGCTAAGAGGTATGGCTGAAATTAAAGGGATTCACATCGAAAATCTGGTACCCGAAGAGGATCTTATTATTTCAGATAGAAACATTTTGATGATTGTTCTTCAAAATCTCTTGTCAAATGCTATCAAATACTCTGATAAAGGAAAAATACAATTCATAGGGAAATTAAGGGACAATAAATATTGCATCACCGTAAGTGATACAGGTATTGGAATGAATAAAATTACACTTGATGAGATTGATAAAATAAAACTTAATGTAGGTAATCAATCTCTTCAAAAACCGGATAATGAAACCGGAAATCAGCTAGGGTATTACATCATTACCGACTTCCTCAATTTGTTAAATGGATCGTTTGACGTTTCAAGCTCTTTAGATAAAGGTACTGAAGTTACCATCAGGTTGGTTCAATAATGCTTTTTCTTATAAAATAAATTTCACTTTGTTTGCAGTTGAAGTTGGG
>Ga0105046_10019526_pt1 | contig 10276 bp, 7 predicted proteins | sample MAT03_FD_78385 | JGI IMG/M metagenome (GOLD analysis project Ga0105046, IMG submission 78385) | Freshwater microbial communities from Lake Fryxell liftoff mats and glacier meltwater in Antarctica - MAT-03 (megahit assembly) | ecosystem: Environmental > Aquatic > Freshwater > Ice > Liftoff... | reverse complement strand
CGGGCGCGCCCTCGGCGAGACCATCGCCGTTGCGCTCATCATCATTCCGATCTACGACATCCGGGTCTCTGTCACCGAGCGCGGCTCCAACTCGGTCGGCAGCCTCATCGCCACGAAGTTCGGCGAAGCAGGCCCGGCCGAGCTGTCTGCGCTCATTGCTGCGGGCGTCGCGCTGTTCGCCATTACCCTCCTCGTGAACTTCGGTGCCTCGTTCGTCGTGGCCCGATCCCGCTCTGGCGCGGCGACGGATTAGCCGATGTCGAACACGTCCCCAACCATCGAACAGTTCGCCGCTGACGGTCCTGATGACGAGCCCCGCACCCCGCGGACGATGCTCCCCGAGGACTGGGGCATGATGGTCGGATCTGGGCTGGCTGCGGTCGCCCTCACCTGGGTCGTCTTCTACCGGCTGCTCCCCATCGAGGGGCCGGTGGGCTTCTGGATCGTGACCTGGGTGACCTTCGTCTTGATCTATCGCCAGGTCGTCCGCTCTGCGCACGGCCGACTGGCCGGTACCGACCGCGTCGTCGCCGTCGCCCTCAGCTCCGCCGCGGCCGGTTTGTTCTCGGTGCTCATCATCATCATCGGTTACGTCGTCGTGAAGGGGTTGCCGGGCATCACGCCGGCGTTCTTCACCCAGACGCTCGAGAAGGTCGGCCCGCTGGACCCGGAGACGAAGGGTGGCGCCCTTCACGCCATCGTCGGCACCCTGCAACAACTCGGTCTCACCGTCCTCATCGCCGTCCCGCTCGGCATCACGACCGCCGTGTTCCTCAACGAGGTGGGCGGGCGATGGGCCCGTCCGGTCCGCACCCTGGTTGACGCGATGAGCGGTGTGCCCTCGATCGTGGCCGGGTTGTTCATCTACTCGGCGCTGATCTTGACCTTCGGATGGGGGTTCTCGGGCTTTGCCGCTTCCCTCTCGCTCGCCGTGCTCATGTTGCCCACCGTCACCAGGACCTGCGAGGTCGTGCTCCGGCTGGTTCCGAACGGGCTTCGAGAAGCGGCCCTCGCCCTGGGCGCGCCACGCTGGCGGGTCGTGCTCCAGGTGGTTCTCCCGACGGCGCGCAGCGGCGTCTCGACGTCGGTCATCCTCGGGATGGCTCGCGCCGTGGGCGAGACCGCCCCTTTGATCTTGACGGCGCTGGGCTCCTCGATCCTCAACGCCAACCCCTTGTCCGGACCACAATCGAGCCTTCCTCTCTACATCTGGCAGCTGATCCGCAGTTCCGACGGTGGCCAGGTTCGCCGGGCCTGGGCCGGTTCACTTGCGCTCCTCGTCATCGTGCTGGTGCTGTTCTCGCTGGCTCGGTCCATCGGGCGCCCGCGGTTCTCCAACATCAACGCGGGCTATGCCAACCGCAACACCGATGACGGCGAACTGGCCCGACTCGATCCCGCCTTCGATCTCATCGAAGGCCCATCCGACCGCACCCTCGACCGTCTCGACGCCCACCCCAACGAGGACGACCCATGAGTTCCCCCACGCTCGATCCCACGGACATCACCGTGGATCATGACGGCCCCGACCTGGAGGTTGCGTCGACACCCATGTCGACACCCATGTCGGTACCCGCGTCGGTCATCGTACGGCCCGGCAGCCTCAAGGCCGAGCGGGTCTCGGCCTGGTTCGGAACCAACAAGGTCCTGCACCAGGTCGATCTCGACATGCGGGCCGGAGAGGTCACCGCGCTCATCGGCCCCTCCGGGTGTGGAAAGTCGACGTTCATCCGCATCCTCAACCGAATGCACGAGCTGGTCCCCACGGCCAAGCTCTCGGGTCAGGTGCTCCTCGATGGCGTCGACATCTACGGCGACGACCAGTCGGCCACCAAGACCCGCTCCCGGATCGGTATGGTCTTCCAGAAGCCCAACCCGTTCCCCGCCATGAGCATCGCCGACAACGTGCTCTCGGGCCTGAAGCTGACCGGCCGCAAGCCCGAGAATCGCGACGAGCTCCTGCAGGTGTCGCTCGAGCGAGCCGGGCTCTGGAACGAGGTGCGCAACCGCCTCAAGGACGCGGGCGGGGCGCTTTCGGGTGGCCAGCAGCAGCGCCTCTGCATCGCCCGGGCACTGGCGGTATCGCCTGAGCTGCTGCTCATGGATGAGCCGTGCTCGGCGCTGGACCCGACGTCGACCCGTCGCATCGAGGAAACCATCGCCGAGATCGCCCACGACGTGACCGTGGTGATCGTGACGCACAACATGCAACAGGCCCAACGAGTCTCCAACCGGTGCGCGTTCTTCCTTGCCGCCGAAGGGACCCCGGGTCACATCGTCGAAGCCGGAGACACCAAGCAGATGTTCAACGATCCCGTCGACCCGCGAACCGCGGACTACGTGAAGGGAAGGTTCGGTTGATGCGCAAGCTCATCGCCATCGCAGCCACCGCAGCAGCGGTGCTCCTGTCCATCCCCACCACGCGCGCCGAAGCACAATCGCTTCCGGCGGTCATCGGGGCCGGTTCCACCTGGTCCGCCAACGCCCTCGACCAATGGCGAGCCGATGTGAGCCGAGAGGGTCTTCGGATCAACTACCAGGGCATCGGCTCCACCGCCGGTCGAACCCAGTTCACCCAAGGCCAACTCGACTTCGCCGTGTCGGAGATCCCGTACCAGGCGGGCGAGTCCAAGCCGGGCTTCAAGTTCGTCTACCTGCCGATCGTGGCCGGTGGCACCTCGGTGATGTACCGCGTCAAGGGCAGCAACGGACAGCAGATCACCAACCTCCGCCTGACCTCGAACACAACGGCGCGCATCTTCACCCAGAAGATCAGCAAGTGGAACGACCCCGCGATCGCACGGGACAACCCGGGCGTTGCGCTCCCCAACAAGGACATCACGGTCGTGGTCCGATCCGAGGGGTCGGGAACCTCGTTCCAGTTCTCGTCGTACCTCCAGAACCGCGAGCCAGCGCTCTGGAGGGAGTTCGCTCAAGCCAACCGAATTCCCAACGCGCCCACGTCGGCCTGGCCCACCTTGACTGGTGCCAATGCGCAACCGTTCTCGGACGGCGTGGCCAACTACGTGGCTCGCGGCGATGGTGCCATCACCTACGTGGAGGCGTCGTACGCCATCGAACGACGGGTACCGGTGGCGGCGATCAAGAACCAGGCGGGCAACTTTACGCTTCCCACCTCGGCCAACGTTGCGATCGCGCTCCAGCGGGCCACGCTCAATGCCGACCGTACCCAGAACCTGTCAGGCGTCTACGTTGCCGGCGGCAACGCCTATCCGATCTCCTCCTACTCGTACATGCTCGCCAAGACCACCGGCATCAGCACCGACAAGGGGCGCGTCATCGCCCGGTTCGTCTACTACTTCGCCTGTGCCGGCCAGCAGAAGGCGGCGGCGCTGGGCTACTCGCCCATGCCCGTCCCCCTGGTCCGAGCTGCGTTCGAGGCCATCGTGCAGGTACCGGGAGCTGAGAAGCCACCCGTGATCTCGCCGGCCACGTGCCGCAACCCCAATGTGACGGGCACAACGGTCGTGCCCGGCGGCAACAACGCAACCACCACCACCACCGCACCCGCCAACAACCGCCAGCCCGGCGGGAACGGGACCGGCGGGAATGGGAACGGGACGGGGACCGGCGGGACCGGGACTGGCGGAAGCGGTGGCGGAACCACCACCGACGACGGCGCAACGGGAGCCGACGGTGGAACCGTCGACGGTGCCGCCATCGACATCGACGGCGACGGTCAGGTGGATGGGATCGATGCCGATGGCGATGGCATCGTCGATGCCACGTTGGACGGCACCGAACTCGCATCCAGCGCCGACCGGGCCAACCCGGAAGGCAGCGTCAAGATTTCGGGCAGCGGCCAGAGCGCCTGGCCCTTGGTGATCGGGACGATGTTCCTGATCTTGTTGATCGTGATCCCGCCGATCCTTCTGTCATCGGGCTCGCCCGGCAAGCGCTGGTGGCACAAGGCCTTCGGAACCTGATCTCGACCGGAGGGTCAACCCTTCGGCGCGTCGGGACCGGTGCCGGGCCGCCACGCAGCCCAGGCGTCGATGCGCTCGGATCGGCTGACAGGGATGGCACCGGTGCCATCGGCGTTGGCCACGAAGACCTCCTTGTCGCCAAGACGCTGCACGGCGAAGGCCAGCAGGAGCCCATCGGGAGACAGTGCGATCTCGGACTCGACGCTGATGGGGTCGCTGATGACCGGTTCGGGTTCGCCACCATCGAGGTCGACGCGCAAGATGTCATCGGCGGCCCCGCCATCGGCATCGTCGTTGGCGACGGCCGAGACGAAGTAGATGAATCGGCCATCGGGCGACCACACCGGAAAGGCATCTCGGAACTCGGTGTTGGTGAGTTCCTCGGTCGTGCCCGTCACGGGGTCGAGCGTGAAGATGCCCGCTGATTCGGCCCCCACGGGCTGCGCGCTGATGACCAGCAGGTCTCCGTCGGGCGACCAAGCCGGTTGGGTGCTGCCAGCCAACGTCGACACCTTCTTGGGGTCCGTTCCGTCGGCATTCACGACCCAGACGTCGCTGTCGACCCCGAACGAGGTGGAGAAGGCGATCCGGGTGCCATCGGGAGACCAGGCCAGATCCCCTACCCCTTCCGCCTCCGGTGGGCTCACGCGCACGGGCTCGCCCCCTGCAGCAGGTGCCACATAGCCCGCAAACCCACCATCGCGATTGGAGAAGAAGGCAATGGAACGCCCGTCGGGCGACCATGCGGCACCGCCCTCGTTGCTGGTCAGCGAGGGGGCCACTGCCTGGGCCTCCCCGCTCGCCGCGTCGATGATCGCGATCTCGAAGTCACCGGTGGCATCACCATCGAGGAGCAGCTTCGACCCGTCAGGCGACCAGCGCAGCACCTCTGCCCGGCCGTCGACCTTCGCAACGACGTCGGTCTCAGATCCCTTCCCATCGGTGAGGAAGACCGTGGTCTGTTTCTCATCGGTCGACAGATAGGCGAGTTCCCACAGTTCGGCGCCCTTCGCCAGCGGGGCCAGTGCGGTCGTGGTCACGGCCGCCTCGGCAGTAGTCGACGTCGTCTTCTTGCCACCGTCCTCGTCGTTTCCAGAGCATCCGCCCACGAGGAGCGCCAGCGCCAGCGTCGTGGCCGTGACCCGCGAGGCAGACCGGGCCTTGCGTAAGGAGGTTCGGCGGGTTGGTTGAACATGACGGCGTTGATGCACGGACGGATAGTAGAGAAGGACCACCCCGCCGTTCCCGGGTTCCCGGCGATCGTTTTCCAAGGTTCACCCGGACGATGCCCTGGCGTCGCCTTGGGTCTGCCGCGTCGGCCACGACCGCATGATCGGGAGCGGCGGCATCCAACGTGTGCGCGTTGTTTCGCCAGGCTTCACCTTGCGCTCAGGAGGTGTTTCAGGCGCCCTGGCATTCTGATCGATGGGAGTCTGGACAGTCGGCATCGGGCAGGACGCAGTGCTCCTCAGGAGGAACTGGCACATGCGCGCCACCACCCGCCGAATCATCGCTGTTGCAGCGGTCGGCATCACCACCATCACCGGAGGACTCGTCGCCAACCCGGCCGAGGCCACCAACTTCACCCCCAACAAATCCGCTGACTGGATCCGCATCGGCGGCTCCGACACCACCGAGGGCGTCGTGAACCGCCTCTCACTGCTGTACAACGAGTCCCCTGGCTGCGTGCTCGCGGGCACCCCCCAGAACCTCGATGGCCGCTGCTTCGACTTCGACAGCGCCACCGCTGGGATCCAGGAGCAGTACCAGAACGACGCCTCGGGCAACCCCACCGACAAGGCCAACACGGACCACGACGTGGCGTTCGGCTACTTCGCCGTCGGTTCCGGCACGGGCATCACCCAGCTGACCCAGCGCGGCAATGCCGGCGTGCAGGTGCTCGATGTCGCTCGCTCCTCGCGTGCGCCCCGAGCCTCTGACGCGGACGGCCTCCGCTTCTTCGCGTTCGCCAAGGACGCCATTCCGTGGGTCAAGTTCCCCGGCGCTCCTGCGGCTGCGGTGAACTCGCTCACCACGGCCCAGATCACCAACGTCTTCTCCGGCTGCGCGCCTGCCGTCCAGCCTGATGTCGACAAGACCGCGAACGGCGGCAACAACGACGGCACCGCCGATTGGGGCGACATCGGCGGCGTGACCAGCGCACCCCTCGTGGTGTGGGCGGCCCAGGACGGGTCCGGCACCCGGTCCACGTTCGACGGCTTCCTCGGCTCGGGCAAGAACTCGACCAACTGCATCCCCACGGCCAAGAAGGACAACAACCTGGCCAACGGCGAGCGTCGGATCTTCGAGAACAACGCCGAGCCCATCGTCAACTCGACCGCTGTCGACTGCAACGATGTTGCCGGATCCCTGGCCAGCTGCACCGCCAACTCGATCTTCTACTACTCGATCGGTCGTTGGAACACGAGCGGTGGCCAGACCTCGATCCTCGGATCGATCACGGTTGCCAACAACCCGGTGGCCCCCACCGAGGCCAACATCTTGAACGACTCCTACCCGTACGCGCGATTCGTGTACAACGCCATCCGCAACGACACCTTCGCTTCCGGCCTGGCGTCGAACGCGATCCGCAACTTCGTCTCGGCGAACGGCTTCATCTGCAAGGCCGCGGCAGCCTCGGCCACCAACCCGAAGACGAACAACAACTTCCGGACCGACGTGGAGAACGTCATCCGCGGCGAGGGCTTCATCCCGCTGCCCATCGGACCCACCGGCGCTGGCGGCGGCAACAGCCACTGCCGGGCCGTCGACACGGCCAGCCTCTGACCACGTTGATCAGCAGCTGACAAGGGGCCCCGGCCAACTGGCCGGGGCCCTTTCGCGTCCGAGCGCCTACCGTCATCGGCCATGGATCCCGTCGAACTCGACGCTCTGGCCGCACAGCTCGACACGATCCTGGAGCTCGACCGTGACCTCGCCACCGAGGTGGTCGTAACGCTCGCTGAGCACCACGACCGACGGGTCATCGCTCCCCTGCTCGACTTGCTGGCCTCGGGCCGAGCCAACGAACTCATGGTCCGCGCGGCCGGGTGGCTCGCCGACCCCGGTCTGCACCGCGCCCTCGAGCGACTGGCCGCCAGCCGTATCGGAGGGCTCGCCGATACCACCTTCTGGCAGCAGGTCGACCGAGCGATCGCTCGCTGTCGGCCCGAGGCCGCCAGCGAAGCGGAGGAGATCGAGGTGACGCTGCTTGCGGCCACCCAGGCTTCGGTGCTCGAATCCGGCTTCGTCGGCGTCGACGTCAGCCTGGTTGGGCTGTACCCCACCACCGAGGTCGTGCTCATCCTCGGAGGTGGCGAGCGCCGCCATGCGATCTGGAACTTCGACGAACGCAACCCAGACGATCCGATCAGCCTCGATCGGGCCTTCGCCCTCTATCGCACCGCCAACCTCGCTGGCTGGGGCTGAGCAGCGGTCTAGATTCCCTGACGGTCCATCAGGAGATCGTGCCAGGGGGCAGCCGTGACCGAACCAGTCGATAGCGAACCGCTGGAGAACGCCGCAACGCTTTGGGAACTGGTGGAACGGCGGGCCGCCGCCACGCCCGACACCGCGTTGCTCATCGACGAGGGAGGCCGAGCGCTCACCTGTGAGCAGTTCCGCGACCGGGCGGAGCGCACCGCCGCTGGCTTCGCGGCACTGGGCGTCGACCACGGAACTCGCGTCACCTGGCAGGTGCCCAACCGGTTCGAGACCATCCTCGCCAGCTTCGCCCTGGCCCGCCTCGGTGCCATCCAGAACCCGATCCTGCACCTCTATCGGCACAAAGAGGTCGGGTACGCGATCGGCGCCACCGATGCCGAGCTGGTCCTGACCCCGGGCGAATGGAACGGCTTCGACTACGAGGCCATGGTGCACAAACTGATCGCCGATCGGGCCGCCAGCCTCACCACCCAGCCGCAGGTCATCAACATCTTCACCGATCTCCCCGACGGCGACCCGGCGTCGCTGCCACCCGCACCCACCGACGGCAACGAGGTCCGGTGGGTGTACTTCACGTCCGGCACCACATCGGACCCGAAGGGCGTGCGCCACACCGATCGCACCCTCATCACCGGCGCCAACGGGCTGGCCGTCGCCCTCGACATGGCACCCGACGACGTCGGATCGATCGGCTTCCCGTTCGCCCACATCGCCGGACCGGACTACTTCGGCATGATGCTGCTGGCCGGCTTCGGCGCGGTGCTGATCGAGGCCTTCACCCCCGCCGGCGCCGTCGCTGCCTTCAACACCCACGGCGCCACCATGGCCGGCGGGTCCACCGCGTTCTACCAGATGTACCTGGCCGAGCAACGAAAGCATCCCGACACGCCGCTCATCCCATCGCTCCGCAAGCTTTCGGGTGGCGGCGCCCCCATGCCCCCGGAGGTGTACGAGGAGGTCAGGCGGGAGATGGGTGTACAGATCTGCCACGGCTACGGAATGACCGAGTGCCCGATGATCGCCATGGGTGGACCTCACGACACCGACGAGCAGCTCGCCAACACCGTGGGCAAGCCCGTGGTCGGTCTCGAGATGCGCATCGTCACCGACGACGGCACGGTCGCCCGGGCCGATGTGGACGGCGAGGTCCGGGTGAAGGGGCCGATGGTCTTCGAGGGCTACACCAACGAGGCCGCCACGGCCGAGGCCTTCGATGACGACGGCTGGTTTCGTACTGGCGATGTGGGCCACCTGCGCCCCGACCGCCACCTCGTGCTCACCGGCCGCCTGAAGGACATCATCATCCGCAAGGGCGAGAACATCGCCGCCAAGGAGATCGAGGACGCCCTCTACGCGCACCCCAAGGTGGGCGATGTGGCGGTGGTGGGCCTTCCCGATCGCGAGCGCGGCGAGCGCGTCTGCGCCGTGGTGCAGCGTCCCGACGGCGCCTCGCCGGTCGACGACCTCACCCTCGAAGAGATGGTGGCCTACCTGGCCGACCAACAGCTCGCCCGGTTCAAGACGCCCGAGCAGCTCGAGGTGGTCGGTGCCCTACCGCGCAACGACACGCTCGGCAAGATCCTCAAGTACAAGCTGCGCGAGGACCTGGCTACCAAGCCCTGGCCCAGCTGACACCCCTCACCCCTCACATCGGCACGTCCATCGTGGCCTGTGTCCATCTGGTGAAGACCTCATGAGTCTTTCTCCTGGTTGCGTGACGCTCGTCACAGAAGTACATTCCTTTGCTGTCCGCTCTCGGCCCGTGCTCCGGCACTTGTCCGTTGGTCGGCACCTATACCAACTGGAGCATCCTGCTCCGTTCCATTTCATTCCCCAGGGGGCAAAAGTAATGATCCGACGCAAGCTCGCAAGAGCTTCTCTCGCAGCGCTCGCTGTGACGACGGTCCTCACGGTGGCACCTCGCCCCGCGAGTGCCGCAATCACGAGTACCTGTGACATCTCGCAGTTCCCGGCCATCGCCGCGACCCAGAGCCAGTTGCAGTTCTCCTGCTTGTTCACCAACTCGGCCAATCCCTTGTTGAACGAGCTCTCGAGCAACTTCACCTTCCACGACTTTGCCAACGCCCAGTACCACCAGGGTGCAGCCCGCAGGGCGACCGTCACAGCCGCCTCTGCGTCGGGTGGCCTCACCATCACCGCTGCTGCCGGCAACTTCACCCTCTTCGACCGCAACCGACCCGTGAGCGGCACCGGCATCGCCCCCCGGGCGTTCATCAGCTCCATCACCCCCACGGTGGCCACCCTGAACATCGCCCACACCGCTGCGGTGCCCATCGGCACCGTGGTCACCATCGAGAACACCAACGCCCGCTCCGTCGTCAACGGCGTGACGGTTGCTGGTCTCACGGTCACCTCGGCCACGGCGAACTTCAACTCCGCTGACGTCGGCAGGTCGATCACCGGCACGCCCATCCCCGATGGCAAGACCATCGCCTCGGTCACCAACGCGACCACGGTGGTCATGTCGGCCGGCGCCTCGGCCACCGCTGCGACCGCCCAGACCATCACCATTGGTGCAACCCAGGCCCGCACCTCGACCCGTACGGTCCTCGGTGCCACCAAGACGACCACCGTCATCACCTCGACTGCCGCCGCGTTCGGCCCGTCGGACACCGGCATGCCCGTGAGCTGCGCTGTGGCCGGTTGTGGCCTCGCCGCCAACTCCCGCATCACGGCGGTCGCCGGCAACACGGCAACGATCACCCCGGCCGCTGTGGCCGGCGGTGCGTTCAACGTCGTGATCGGTGCGCCGAGCCCTACGGCCCCAACGAACGGCTCTGCGATGATGCAACTGGCAACCTCGCTGGACCTCAGCCCGACGCTCGTCGCCGGTTCTGGCGCCTGCGGCACCAATCGCCCCGAGG
>Ga0105046_10019525_pt1 | contig 10276 bp, 3 predicted proteins | sample MAT03_FD_78385 | JGI IMG/M metagenome (GOLD analysis project Ga0105046, IMG submission 78385) | Freshwater microbial communities from Lake Fryxell liftoff mats and glacier meltwater in Antarctica - MAT-03 (megahit assembly) | ecosystem: Environmental > Aquatic > Freshwater > Ice > Liftoff... | reverse complement strand
GTATCCAGCCCCACCGGTCTTTTTGGTTGCGATAGGCAGCATACTCGTGGGCATGAGCTTTGAGATGATTACGGTTTTGCCGGTTTACGATTTTTATTTTTGGATCCTCTTTATGTGCGGCATGGTCGCGGGACTGGCCGCGTTAGATGTCAAGATCTCCCGAGGTGAAGTATCGATTGATTGATTTTTGATAAGACGTGACAGCGATTGTCGCGATTGTCTGTTATCTCGCACTGGCTATCGTTCGGAATCACGATCTAGGTTAAATCTGCATAAACCCAGGTACCACAAGTACGAGCTGAAGAAGCACATTGACTGCAGTATCCGTCACACACTTGAAACGACGGGCAGTTCTGTGGTCCGATCGATGTATTTGGTGCTTCTCGGATACTCAGCCTCTTGCTCGGCGAAGCGAATCGATTCGTCGAGAGCAGCTAGCATCTTGTCCGTTTGTCCGTGGAAATGTAGGTACGAACCCATCACTGTGTGAGCGTATTCAAATTTGGTGGGCCCCATCATTGCTGCTTGCAATGAGTTTCGCAGGTAAAGCCAGCGAGTCGTCTTGTCGGAGAGCATGCGTCTGGAAACAGCGAAGAACCCTCGGACCATACGTTTGAGTTCCCATGCATTGGGGACGTGCTTGTTACGAATCTTCATTCTTCGAGTGGTATCAATCACGCGATTCAGGAACGCTTGGGGTATAAACTGCACCGATAATGTTCCGTAGTTCCTTGTATATCTCAACTCGGTCTCGCGTCGTCACGAAGTTGAGTCCGCTGAGCGTTTGGTCCTTTGATTCATTGCTGCGAAGTTCGTATCCGATACCCCCGTCACGTAGCCACTGGTGGTTCGAATCGATAAGGCGACGTTCCTTGTTTAACCGCCGAGTAAGTTGCGTATTGGGCAACGCGCTGAGCAGTCCGACCATCGATAGAGCGATGCCGCTTTCCTTGATGAAGTGGACCATCGGGCCATCGGTGCCAGGCTTATCGGAATCGAATCCGATAATCAGCCCTGCGGCGACGGAGATACCATGATCATAAATCGTCCGCACACGCTCGATGATCGGGTGAACGGTGTTGATTCGCTTCTGCGTATGGATCAAGGTCTCTTCGTCAGGTGACTCGATCCCTAAAAAGACGTATCTGAACTGGGCGTCTCGCATCAATTCAAGCAATTCTTTGTCGTCAGCGAGATTGAGGCTTGCTTCCGTTGAAAATACAAACGGGTAGTTGCGGCTCTTGTTCCAATCGCAAAGCGCATGAAGCAAAGGCTTGATCAGCTTGCGGTTGCCGATGAAGTTGTCGTCTGTAAAATCGACCCAGCCACGATAGCCTAGCTGATAAAGCCGCTCCAGTTCAGCGACAAACTGTTCAGGTGTCTTGACCCGTGGACGCCTACCGAACAGCTCAATGATGTCACAAAATTCGCAATTGTAGGGACAGCCTCTGGACGACTGGATTCCGACATGTAAGTAGTCGTCAAACGAAACTAGATCGTAACGGGGAATCGGTGTTTTGGTTACATCTGGTTTGTCCGGAGACTCAAATCGTCCGCATGGCTCACCTTTCCTCCACGACTCAAGCCACATGGGAATAGTCGCTTCGCCTTCGCCCATCACAACGGCATCCGCCGATGCGTAGATCTGAGGCTGGCTGGACGGATCAGGCCCACCAACGGCGATAAATTTTCCGTCCGTGTTAGCCCGTTCAATCAGTCTCAAAATACCTGGCTGTTGCGGCAACATTCCGCCGGTGCAAATGATGTCCGCGTCTTGCCAAGCCGTCTCGCTGAGCGGCTCGACATTAAGATCCGCGATTTCAAAATGCCATTCCTGCGGCAGCAATGCTGCGACCGTCATCAGTCCGAGTGGTGGAGCTGTGGCTCTCGCACCGATTGCGCGGGCGCTCTCAACGAAGTTCCAATAGTTCGTTGCTTCGAAACGCGGCTGCACAAGTAGACACTTCAGCGGTTGATCCGGGTTCTTCGGCAAAGTTTTTATCGACATAAATCTCCGTACCAATGCGTAATCATTTTGGCGGGGTGCCGTTAATTGGTCCCCACCTCGTCGCCATGATTCGACAGACCGCTCGCGATTCACAATTCGCCTATACATTAGCTGACGAACCTTGAAAGCAAACCGATCAAAGCAAAAAAAACGATTAATTGCCCAATGATGCGATTTGGTTGGTGATAGCGATTATGACGGTCTCATCGAGTTGGGGTACATGAATCGGTCGAAAAGCATTGGTGTTTTACGCTCCCGCCGTTAGTATGTCCGAAGGCAAGAATCTACCGAAAAACGGAATTGGATTGCAAGTAGCTCAGTCGACAACGTTCGATTCATGGGTTGCCAGGCTGTGAGTTCGACCACTTCATGATTTCCGAAAGCTAATGACGAGTTCGATTCCCTTTCCGAGACCCTACGTTTTACTAACCGGTGCGACCGGGATGGTGGGGTCGCAGATACTCGCTCGATTGCTGCGGTCTCAGGTTCCCGTCGTCGTACTTGCCCGCTCCAAACCAGGACGATTTAAACGACGCTCGCAGTCTGCCGCCGAGAGAATCGAACTAATCATCAAACGTTTTGAAAGCAACTTTGGTCGAATGCTAAAGCGACCTGTTGTCATCGACGGTGACGTTAATGAACCGAACTTAGCGCTAAATGTCGACGAGCTCGGATGGCTCGAAATGCACTGCGGTCAGATAATTCACTCCGCCGCGTCGCTTAGCTTTCGCCCTGCCGAACAATCGTTAGATAACGAACCGTTTCGCACGAATCGAGAAGGAACGGAGCGACTCGCTTCATTATGTGAATCTTTAGGTATCAGCAAGTTCCATTACATATCGACTGCATATGTTTGTGGTGAAAGGATCGGTAACATTGCCGAGTCGGAACTGAACTGTGGACAAACCTTTTCAAATGACTACGAACGGAGCAAGCTTCAAGCGGAGGAGCACCTGCGTGGGCGTTTTTCGGGGCAAAACTTGACCGTATACCGACCATCGATTGTGATCGACAGTACCGGTCTCTCACCGGTTTGGCAGGATCGTACCGTTTACGGTGCATATGCAATGTTCAACGGGCTGGCGACCAAATTCGGTTTGCCTTCGCGGGGTGAATGGTTTCGTAATTTGGGACTCGCCGGCGAACATTGCAAGAACCTAGTCGAGGCAAGTTGGGTGGCCGACGTTGTGGTAAAGATATTCGAAAACGAGTCTCTTCATGGACGGACCTATCACGTGACGGCGCGCGACGGCACGTCGATCGAGCAGATGGAGGATGCCTTCCATATGGTAACGGCCGAAACCCTGTCGGCGAAGGAAGCTCGCAAGAGCGTTGCTGCATTCGGCAGGACAACTTCGCCGGTAACCACGAAGCTTAGCCCTTTGACGGTGGCCCAACGCGCAATGATGGATGCGATCGCTGCGCCGTTTGTTGATACGTTCCTTCCTTATTTCAGGGATGATCCGAAATTTTCAAGGGACAACATTGATCTTTCGCTCGAGCAGTTGATGATCGCTGAACAGCCCGAAATCAATGCTGAGACGCTCGCGAACATGATTCGGCTTGGTGGGTCAAAGGAGCTCCTCGGCCAGGGTGCAAATGAAGTCGGTGCTTCGCTTTATTCGCAACGCATAAAATTTGGTAATAGCTGTTTACGATCGGAAGACTCAGCAAGTACTCAAAACAGCTGGGGGATCATTGTTAGCGGACCTGGCGGAGGTGACTTCCTGATCCAATCAGACAAGCCAGAGTTTGTGTTTTGGGGCGGTGAAAGCAGCTGCCACCGTGTTTACGTTTCTTCGTTGGATTGGCAAGCATTGATTGACGGCGGTGAAACGGCTCGTGGGCTAATTTTGAGTGGCCGAATGACGATCGAATACGATCACGTTGGCGACACGAAAAACGAAGAGCAGATGCAAGACGAGGCTGCTGGGGCGGTTGCTCAAGCTTGCCATGTTTTTGCGTCGTTGCGACCAATAGAGTGCGTTTCTGGTACAGCCGTTAGGCACGCTTCGCAGAGTTTAAGGACGCCCAAATGACAAATCGCAGTGATGACCCGATCGTTATTGTTGGGCATGCCATTCGCTTGCCAGGCGGCGTGAACTCGGTTGCGGATTTTGAACGGTTGCTCTTCGATGGGAGATCTGCGATCGATCGAATGCCCGCTGGTCGATTTGATCGAGAGCTATATTTTGACTCGAATCGCGGAGTTGCGGGAAAGGCGTATACAGAGTTCGGCGGATGCGTGTCGGCCAGTCCTTTGGATGATCAAGTAGAGCAGCGGATAGAGGCACTTGGGACGTTCGACTTAACGCATCGTCAGTTCGCACAAGTTGCGGTACGAGCCTGGCAAGACAATCTGTCGAAGGTAATCGGCATTAGGACAAGATGCGGTGTATTTGTCGGACATTCAGGAGGAACCGATCAAGGCGGGCCGCTCGCCATGGCTGGGTTGGCGGAAATTGCGATTGAACAACTGCATGACGTTGATGAGTTTAAGCACATTGCTCGGCCGGTGGCCAATCGATTGGCTTCGCGAGTCCAAGAAAAGCTGCGTCAAGATCGACCGGTTCGTAACGACGATTCTGTGCGTTTCAATGCATATAGCGCTGCTTCGTTGGTCGGCCGGTTATTAGGATTGGACGGCCCGCGTGAGGTCATCGATGCGGCTTGCGCGTCGTCTTTACTTGGTCTTTCCCACGCGGTTGCGTCGATCCGTCGTGGCCGAATCGATGCTGCGATTGTCGGAGGCGCAACGTACAACAATATCGATAATTTGATCCTGTTCTCCCAGTCGCAAGCATGTAGCGATCAGGGTTCGTGCCCGTTCGATAAGCGTGCCGGAGGATTGATAAGCAGTGAAGGCTATGTTGCCATTGCCATCACACGCCAATCAATCGCCTTGGCAAACGAACTCGACGTTTTGGGCGAACTTTGTAGCGTCGGTGTTGCCTCTGATGGCCGGGGCAAGAGCCTTTGGGCACCGCGAACGGAGGGCCAGCAACTGGCGATTCGACGCGGATATTCTTCAGACAAGCCGTTGTCGATCGATTACCTGGAGGCACACGCAACAAGTACGCAAGTTGGTGATGCAACAGAGATTCAATCTTTATCGGAGCTACTTGAATCTTCAGGCCATCAAGGCACGCCCCTGTTGGTTGGCAGCGTCAAGAGCAACCTCGGTCACACCTTAGAAGCTGCTGGTTTGGTTGGGCTTGTCAAACTGCTCATTGCGATGCGTCGAGAAGCGATTCCGGCAACGATTAACTTCGTTGATCCGAGTCCAGAGGTCGCTGTCGCTTCAAGAATTCAAATTGTTTCAAAAGCAAAGCGATGGCCGTCGACGAAAGCGACGAAGCGATGTGCCGTCAATGCGTTCGGGATTGGTGGCCTCAATGGACATGCTGTGATTCAATCTTGGGAGCGTCCCGATACGGTTCGCGTTCCTCCGCTTTCCAGCCATCGTATGGTGACCGAAAAAGTAGGCACTTCAAATGTGAGCGACGAGCCGATTGCGATTGTTGGTCGCGGATTGGTATTGCCCGGAGCATTTAATGTTGCAGAGTTCCGCACTCTGCTTGCCAGTGGACGGACTGTAATAGCGCCGGCCCCGGCGGATCGATGGCTTAACTCGGTGGGAGTGTCTGATCGTGAAGCACCTTTCAATGTCCCTACTTCTTCCGGTGGTTTCATCGAAAACTATCGGTTTGATGGCCAGCCTTATCGGATTCCACCAAAGCAAGTGCAGTTAGCCAATCCAGTTCAAATGATGTTGATCGATGCGGTGGCGCAAGCCTCGCACGAAGCTGACGGCGGCAGATGGGCCTTTGATCGTCAACGAACTTCGGTGATCATCGGGACCATTTTTGGCGGTGAATTTTCAAATCAACTCCAGGTTGGTTTACGACTTCCTGAAATCTGCTTACGGATCGAAGAAGAGCTTTTGCGAAGCGGCGAATCGAGAACAAAAGCGGCTGAGATCAGCACAGCCTATCGGAAGTGGATGTTAAAAAAGTACCCGGCTTTGCTCGATGAAACGGGAAGTTTTACTGCCAGTACCTTGGCTTCTCGCATTGCAAAATCGTTTGACCTGATGGGTGGCGCGTGCGCCGTTGATTCGGACGATGCTTCAGGCTCGCTTGCGTTGATGTTGGCAGCAGACCAATTGCGATCTGGCGAAACCGATGCAGTCATTTGCGGAGTAGCTCAGCGATCGCTTGACATCATTGCGTTCAAAGATCTGCAGTTACGAGACCGCTTAGTGCACAGCGGGACTGCGATAGATATCCCTGAAGATTGTTCCAAAGTGCTTCCCGGTGAAGGCGTGTCGGTTCTTTTGCTGCGACGCCTTTCCGATGCGAAAAAGGCAGGATCGCAAATTTTGGGGCTGATTGACGATTTCGACTGCGGAACAAAACCAAACGCAATGGCTTTCCGGCATGGCGAATTGGCCAAAGACCGGATCAACTGCGAGATCGTCCGTCGAGTTGGTTATTTGGCGGGGGCTCACTCAATAGTTCGCCTAATTGCCGAAACGATTCGCTGGGAAGCGTCAAAACCGGTGTCAACCCGCATTAACGCCACTGCCGAAGACGGATTTTACATATCGACCACGGTTCGCCATCCAAAAACCGAGCCCCCATTGGCGAGTGGTAAGTATAATGAAGTCCTAATTTCAGCTAACCCGTCGAGCACCTGGTCCGATTCGAGAAACGCCTTGCCGTCTTCAATGAACGCCATGAACAACGAAGCCATCAAGATTTTGTGCCTGGAGGGCGTCGACGAACGCGACTTTGAGGCCCGCCTTCGAACGGTCGTCGAGTCTCCGGAGAATGCAATCCGAAACTTAACTTCGGTCACCGAGTTATCGTATTCTCATGGCGCAAGATTTCGCGGCGGAATCGTCGCTAATTCTTTTCGCGCAGTTGCCAGTTCGGCAGCAGCTTTGCTTAAGGCTTGGGAAGCTGGAAAGCGCTCGACAGTGCTCGATCGAGAATTGGCTATCGTTTGGGATCGAGCGATCGGTAACGATAGAATTGCCTGGGCATTCCCAGGCCAAGGAGCACAGTATTCGGCCGTACCGCAAGTCGTAAATGAAGATTCGTTTGCCTCATCGTTCTTGGAACGATTCGATTCAATGTTGAAAAAGGCTGGTCTAAAGCCGGTCAGCGACCGCCTTAGCGATCCAGATCAACAGTTAGGTTTAGATGTATGGTGGACGCAATTATGGGTGCTTACGGTAAGTGCGACTTTAGCCGATTCACTTGGTCGTAGTGGCCAGCAGCCCGACGTTGTCTTCGGTCACAGTTTTGGTGAATGTGGCGCGGCAGTTCATGCGGGGGTGATGTCACTACCGCAAGCGATTCGGTTCGCCAAACAGCGCAGCGACGCAGTCGTCATGACCAACCGCAACCGCGGACAATTACTTTCGGTTCGAGGCACACCGAGCCGCGTTGATGCCGTGCTCGCTTCGCTCGGACTTGACCTTTGCATCACTCATCACAACGCCCCGGAGCAAACTGTTGTTGCTGGCACTTCGGCTGACATTGCAGTGGCGAAGGCTACGCTTGCCTCGAAGTCGATGGCTTCGGTTATCATTCCCGTGCCGGCGGCGTTTCACTCGCCGGCGCTGGAGGATGCGAGGCGTCGACTCAAAATCGGCTTTGGCGACGAACGCTTACGTCCTCCGCGAATCAGTTTCTTTTCGGCGATGCAGGGACGCTATCTTGCAGAAAGTGACGAGATTCGTGATGGCTTGGTTAACCAGTTAACCCAACCGTTGCTTTATTGCGGTGCCGTAGAACGACTGGTTCGAGATGGATACGGATTAATCGTTGACGTTGGCCCAAGTGATATGCTTACTCGTCTTCATCGCGCCACCGTTGGATCCAATGCGATCTGTGTTTCACTAGACAATGGCGAAAATACGCATTCCCAACGCATTGCTTTAGTCGCCTTGGCATCGCAATGCGTTGCTTCGTCACCAATGGTAAGCCGGATTGCAAGCGATTGGACGCATATTGAACTGAACAACGAGTCGACGACTTCATTGGAAGAGATGCGAAGGCAGACATCGTCCAGCACCGAAGTCGATTTTGAAATCATCGATGTCACTCGGCGAAGTCGCAGCAAGATGAGTGCTACCGAGCCATTGCAGGATTCAGATGTTCCGGTCGATCAACCGGAGCTCAATGGTTTGAAAACGCAAGGCGTATCCCAGCCAGCAGTGCAGGTTAATGCCGTCCAAATGGACTCCTCCATGATTGATCGATTTCTAATCGATACGGTCGTTGAGTTAACCGGCTATAGCGCAGACGTCATCGATTTTGATGCCGACCTTGAAGCCGAGCTGGGTATCGACAGTATCAAGAAAGCGCAGGTTATAGGCGAACTCGCTGAATGGGCGTCGATAGAACTCGATCTGCGAAAGATCAAACTTAGCCAATTTCGGTCGTTGGGTGATCTTCGAAGCCTTGCCGTTGCATCGCCCGACGCCATTTTTCCGATCCATACGCCAACTTTGGCAGTCGTCGAGAACTTCGAGTTGCCGATTCCTAGAGCAATCGTGGGGAACCAAGCCGAGTTGGCTGTTAAGCAACAGAACGTAGCAGGAAATCGGAATGGACACGTATGCACAGTATCAGCGGCGACTAAGCCATCGATCGTCGTTGGGCAACTCGAATCTTTGATGGTGGACTTTATCGTTGATCAAACCGGTTATTCTCCCGATGTTGTTGACATGGATGCAGACCTGGAAGGGGAACTCGGTCTGGACAGCATCAAGAAAGCGCAGCTACTGGGCGAATTGGTTAGCCACTACGATTTGTCCAGCGTTGATTTGCGACGAATTCGACTGGCAAGCTTTCCAACATTAGCCACGATAAGGGATTTTGTTTTGGAGCATGTTCCGGGCTCAGCCATTGCGTTCGAAACCGATCTGATGCTCGACTCAGAACAGGTTTCAAGCGAGTTGGAATCATTGCCCGCGAAAACGAATATCTTCGACGACACGGTTAAAAAAAAAAGAGTTCGTCATTCGCTTCGAACTCTAATTGATTCACCGACGCAAGACTTGCAAAGCGACTTGGTCTCTTTGTTTCGTGATGACGAATTAGTCGAGATCAGACAACAGGGCGCCGACGGTCTATGTCTCGCCGCCATTGCGAAGGCGGCTGGTGTTGCTTCCGCACCATTGTGGTATTGGCTTCAATCTGGCGCCGCCCCGAAGGCAATCGAACAAGGCCACAGGCCGATCGCGATTCCCGCCGCTGGTACCTGTCGATTCGGGCTCGTCGTGGATGATCAACCTCGACGAGTCGGTATGCCCACCGAGCTATGTTGGCAAGGTAACGCTCTTGTTGTGGGAAAAAACTCGCTCGCTGAAGGTCTCTGTAAACGCTTGGTTGCCGCGGGCCTGATGGTGACCTCAATCGACGACTTAGTACGAGCGGACGCCCTCGAATCGATACTCGGTAAAGTTTGGGGCGCTCACGAAACTCCACATCTTTTTATCACGACGCCCCATGACAAGGCGGCGATCGATTGTTTCTCAACATCCCAGTGGCGCAAGCGACGTGAAGCAGCGCTGATGGTGCCCTTCAGAGTTTGCCAGCTTTGGCTTCAGCGAATGATTGATTCGGACCTGATGGCCAAAGCAACGCTGGTTTCGACATTGAATGCAGGCGGTGATTTCGGATTCTCCACCACGCGTCTGGCCGCATGTGAGTCTGGAGGGATCGCTGGATTGACGAAGGCGATGCTTATCGAATCCTGGATGCGTGGCTTTCGCGAAACACCGATGAAGGTCATTGATATCGCACCTGAGACGTCGATTGCTAGCGCTATTGACGGAATTTTTCGGGAATTAGCGGTCCCGTCGCACGATGAGGAGGTTGTCGTTGACGGAACAAAGCGATGGTCCGTCAGACCGCGATACATGCCCTTGGAACTCGATGGGCCCCGCAATCCGCACTCGAAAATTACGCGTGGCGGGACGTGGATCGTGTCTGGTGGCGGGCGCGGCATTACTGCATTGACGTCAATGGCGTTGGCTGAGAAGTATGCACTTGTGCTTCATCTGCTTGGGACGGCGCCGGTGCCGTCGCTTGATTCGCGGACTCGCCAGAGAGCGGTTTCGGATCGACCATCACTCCGCCGCGAAGTGATGGCGGCGGCCCAGCAGTCGGGGCAGAATCCAATCGAACGCTGGCGAGATACCGAAAAAGCGATCGAGATCGATCAAACCCTGGCTGAATGTGAACGACGAGG
>Ga0105046_10019524_pt1 | contig 10276 bp, 7 predicted proteins | sample MAT03_FD_78385 | JGI IMG/M metagenome (GOLD analysis project Ga0105046, IMG submission 78385) | Freshwater microbial communities from Lake Fryxell liftoff mats and glacier meltwater in Antarctica - MAT-03 (megahit assembly) | ecosystem: Environmental > Aquatic > Freshwater > Ice > Liftoff... | reverse complement strand
CCGTGCAAAAATTGCCTGAGGCAATGTGCCGTACCCTCGCGGTGATGCTTTGCCCGATGTTGTTGCAGGTCAAAGGATTGGGTATTGTTTGACCTACGTTATTCAACAGCGTTAGCTCAAGCGGCCCCGGGCAAGAATTGGAGGCATTGGGTGCTATCAATTGTGTGGTAATAAGCGCCTGTCCAGCAGGATCGAGGGAAACCTGAATGCCTTGATTGCAAACAAGGGTGCACTGGGCTGTTACGCCAGGGGCAAGTCCAAGTAACAGGAACAGGAGCGCCAAGCTTTTTAAGGCTGGCGCATGTGGGCAATGCGTTGTAAATCGGATCACAGGATGTAAGTTGCACGGATTAAAAAAAGAGGTTACTAAGGCGGATAAGTGCAAAATCCTTGCCACAAAAGTGGCTAGGAGCAGAACGCAAAAAAAACAGGTGAATTGTCTATCTTAACGTCCTAATATACAACATGAGTTGTCCCTTTCCCTTCCAGGAACCATCTTTTCCCCCAATTTTGTTCTTCCAACAAATATCATTCGCCACGAATCCCTACTTTTGCCCCCCCCCAACCCCCAACTCATCTCTCATAACTCATAACTCATAACTCAAAAAGTGGATTTCCGACCGTCCGAAATAGAGCCTAAATGGCGCCGCTGGTGGCAAGAAAATCAAACCTATAAAGTTGATATTCAACGCGATAAGCCTAAATATTACATCCTCGATATGTTTCCGTACCCTTCCGGTGCGGGGCTGCACGTGGGGCATCCGCTCGGCTATATCGCCAGCGATATATTTGCCCGTTACAAGCGTTTGCGCGGCTTCAACGTGCTGCACCCGATGGGCTATGACTCCTTTGGCTTGCCTGCGGAGCAATACGCCATCCAGACGGGTACCCATCCTGCTATTACGACGGAGAAAAATATTAGTCGGTATCGCGAGCAACTCGACAACATAGGATTCTCTTTTGATTGGAGCCGGGAAGTGCGCACCAGTGAACCCGCTTTTTACAAGTGGACGCAATGGATTTTCATGCACCTGTTCAACCATTATTACGACCTGACGGAAGACAAAGCAATGCCCATCAGCCACCTGGAAAGCCGATTGGCGCAAGCGGGCAATGCAGGGATAAAAGCGGCTTGTGATGAGGAAACACCTTTGGTAGCAGCCGCCGATTGGGCAGCTATGGCCGACCGGGAAAAGCAGCTTTTTTTGCTGAAATACAGGCTGACTTACCCTGGGGAGGCTTATGTGAACTGGTGCGCTGGCCTTGGTTCGGTATTGTCGAACGACGAGGTGAAAGACGGCCTCAGCGAACGCGGGGGATTTCCGGTAGAGCGGAAACTGATGAACCAATGGAACATGCGGATCACGGCCTACGCCGACCGTTTGTTGGATGGACTGAATACCATTGATTGGCCGGAATCCATCAAAGACCAGCAGCGCAACTGGATTGGAAAATCTGTAGGTGCCTCTGTGAAGTTTGCGGTTGACGGATATGCCGGCGTTCACATCGAGGTTTTTACGACCCGAGTCGACACCATTTATGGCGCCACGTTTATGGTACTGGCACCGGAACATGACCTGGTGCAGGGCCTTACCACGCCAGCACAACAGGCGGCGGTAGAATCTTATATGCGCTGGGCAGCATCCCGTTCCGAGATTGAACGCATGTCTGAATCAAAAAAGGTCACCGGAGCTTTCACCGGAGCTTTTGCGATCAACCCGTTCAACAACGAAAAGATACAGATTTGGATCGCGGATTATGTGTTGGCGGGCTACGGCACCGGCGCGGTCATGGCCGTGCCTTCCGGCGACCAGCGCGACTGGAATTTCGCCACCCATTTCAAGCTGCCCATCGTTGCCATTTCCGATGCTCAAACTGCCTTGGATACAGCCGCCGATGCCAGCAAGGAAGGGCGCTACATCAATTCCGGCATGATCAACGGCATGACCTACGAAGAAGCCGTTCCAACCTTGATCAGCCACCTGGAAAAAAGCGGCTTGGGCAAAGGCAAAACCCAATACAAATTGCGCAACGCGGTGTTCAGCCGCCAACGCTATTGGGGCGAACCCGTGCCAGCTTACTGGAAAAACGGGGTGCCTTACCTGATTGAGGAAAACGAATTGCCGCTTTTGCTTCCCGAAATTGACAAATATGAACCCACAACAGCGGGAGAGCCGCCACTTGGGCAGGCAGAAAACTGGAACTACAAGGGTTATGAGTACGAATTGAGCACCATGCCCGGTTGGGCGGGTTCTTCCTGGTATTTCTACCGCTACATGGATGCTAACAACGACGCGGCTTTTTGTTCCAAAGAGGCATTAGACTACTGGCAGGATGTGGATTTTTACATCGGCGGTTCCGAACACGCCGTGGGTCACCTGCTCTACAGCCGTTTCTGGAATCAATTCATGTATGACCTGGGCTTGGTGCCACATCGGGAATTCGCCAAAAAATTGGTAAATCAAGGTATGATCGGCGGTCGATCAAATTTTGTGTTTCGCGCCAAAGAGCTGTTTTTTGAAGAATACCTGCTCAACAAGGTGTTGATGCCTTTCTTCGCTGAATTGGGGCCAAAAGTTGTTTCCAATCCCAATTATGAAGAGGACTACACGTACGACTTCAGTTTTGAAAATAGCGACCTGGTCATTGAAACAACTTCCATAAAACAGGAGGAGAAAATAGAACGGATTCATAAAAATGCCCTGGCAGAAGGAAAGCGGTTGCTGTTATTGTATACCGAAGAAATCGCCGATTCAGTCAACGAACCGGAGGTTACCGCTGAAAAAATCCGGGCGGCATTGGCAAGCACTGCCGAGTTTATCGTCACGCAAGAAAAACCGGAGAGCGAGCAGCTCTACGTTTCCCACAGCTTGCTGTACAAATATAGCCCGGCTGCTTTCACACAGTTGCATGTAGATGTCAATATGGTGGAAGCAGATGTCCTGAATATAGAGAAAGCACGCCTGATCCAACAGTTTGACAAAGCAAATTTCAAGCTGGATCCGGACGGTAAGTTTACCTGTTCCTATGAGTTGGAAAAGATGTCCAAATCAAAGTACAACGTTGTGAACCCCGACGATATGGTGGCGGAATACGGCGCCGATTGTTTCCGCATGTTCGAAATGTTCCTGGGCCCTATCACGGATGCAAAACCTTGGAACCCCCAAGGAATCAGCGGGGTAAACGGGTTTTTGAAGAAATTCTGGAGCCTGTTTTTTGACAAATCGGGACAGTTCGCCGTTTCCGCCGAGGCACCAACCCGCGACGAACTCCGCGCCCTGCACACCTGCATCAAAAAAGTGACCGACGACGTGGAGCGCATGAGCATGAACACCTGCGTGAGCCATTTCATGATCGCGACCAACGACCTTCGGAAACTGGATTGTTCCAAACGCGCGGTGCTGGAGCCATTGGTGATCATGCTGGCACCATTCGGGCCGCATGTCGCCGAAGAGCTTTGGCAAATGCTGGGGCATAAAACGACGGTCTGCGATGCTACCTGGCCGACGCTCAACGAAGAATGCCTGAAAACGGATACCAAAGAATACCCGATTCAGATCAACGGAAAGCTGCGGGCAACACTGGAGCTGCCCACGGATATTTCAGCAGCGGATGCAGAAGCGGCAGCGCTGGCTTTGGAGCAGGTGCAGAAATGGCTGGAGGGTGCCACGCCGAAAAAGGTGGTGTTTGTGCCGGGGCGCATGATCAATATTGTCCTTTAATCAAGGACGGTTTCAGGGTTTCAGGTTTCAAGGTTTCAGGTTTACGCGATTTGTAGTTGCCTTGAAACTGTATTTCAAATGTGACAACAAACCGAGTAAACCTGAAACCTGAAACCTTGAAACCTGAAACCCTATTCGTTTTTTACGTAAATTTGTAGAAAAATACGACGTGTCTACCATTGCACAGATACAGAAAGAAGCAGAAGCCCTACCCAATGGTTTACAGCAAAAGGTGCTGGTTTATATTGAGTTGCTCAAGTATCAAGCTGCGGTAAGCCAAACGATAGACTTCGCTAACCAGGCTGGAGGTATTCAAACAAATGAACAAGAAACGATGGAAGATATTGCTGCTTTGGCGGGAGAATCCTCCATAAATAATTGGTCTTTGGAAGAAATCCATAAAAAAACATTGCTGATTGAGCAAATTAATGGGGCACTTACGCGTGCGAAAGCTGGTGAGCGGGGACTTTCTACCGAAGAATTACGGAAACAAGCACAACAATTGGCAAAACAGTAATCTGGGACCCAAGTGCGGGCGACGACCTGCATCAGATATACGCATTTTTACAGGATGAAGCCTCTGAAAAATATGCAGGTGCGGTTTTGGAAGTCCTTTTCAAAGGCGCAGAACTCATTGACAATTTCCGTTTCTTGGCAGGGTTGTACCTGAAACCAATTTGCCATCCCTTCGGGAATTGGTAATTCAGGGTTACCGCATTATTTACTTTATATCTTCTTCGCCAGAGATAAGGATAGTGGCAGTTCGGCATTCCGGGAAGCCTCTATCCACAATTCAAGGTGGATTTATAACACTCTGCGATAGATGCTAATACCGACTTTACTCAAGCTTTTTCCGAGCTCAGGAAAAACTCCCGCATCAATGCCACCATTTGATTTTCCGTGATGTAATCAGCAGGGAATACGCCCACCAGTTGTGGTTTGCAGTGCTTTATAGATTCAATCACCTTCTTTAAGCCCGCCTTTGCTTCAGCTGGCCCATAAATGACAATTTCGTTTGTGTCGTTAGGAATCATGGCCATGATTTCCTGGAAATACTGTTGCTCGGCATGGTTTTCCCGCTCTAAGGAGGTTTCATCTGCGGGGGAATACTGTGGCCCCCAAGGCGTTTTTGAGCGTGTGCCACCCTTTTACTTGAGGGTGCGTTACTTTTGAAATGAGATGCTTGATGATATCAAGATTCCCATCATTAAACTTACTGATATAGGCTTCTTTAAAGTCGAGCCAGATGCCGATTTGGATATTTTTCATGAATAAAAGTTTTGAACTGCGTTATTATTAGTTGCCTCCCCTGGTTTTTTCTGATTTGCTAGGGCTTTTAGGAACCCTCGTATTCGGTTCTATCTTTTTTTGAGGCTGCGTTCTTGGAGCAGGAACAGATTGGGGTTCGCGCTTTTGTTCAATGCGCTTTGTTTCCTCCCATTGTTGACGGTGATAGTCTTTGGCATCTTCTGCCGGGCGCGCGCTTGGTTGTTCCGTCCGCTGTTTTTCCGTATTGGGCCGCTGTGGATTTTCTGAGGGTTTTACCGGCGTGGTCGGCAACACCCTGGGCGGACGTTTGGTATCGGGTTTTGCCGACGGGGAAATATTGGGTTCGCGTCCCGGTTCGGTTCTTTTCACTGCCGGGGCGGGTTCTTTGCGCGGTGCCCATTCGGAAGGCCGGGCTTGCGGCGCTTTCTCTTCACGCCTGATATCTTGTGTCGCTTGCGTTTTTGAGCGTTCCAAATCAGGGTATTTCCGCGCGTTTTTGTCCAAATATTCCGCTTGTGTAACAGGATTTTTCGGATTACGGGCGTTGTAGTTTTGCCGACCCGCTTCAAACTTCCCAAATGCTTTCATGCGCTCTGGAAGACGGCCTTTGTCGCCCAGCCATTCCTCTGAAATGACCGTCCGGTTGCGCTCGCGCCAGGCGCCCACGCCTACGGAAATAGTAGTGCCGGAGCGGCGATGGCCGTTGTAGTGGTTCACGAAATGTGCGGATAAATGGCTGTATTGGCTGTGGTGCTGTGGATGGTAAAAATACCAGTCCATAAAATACCAAGAGGGCATGTAAACGGCCTGAAAGCGGTTGTTTTGATAGTAAAACCCTGAGTCGTACCACCATGGGTGCGGCTGCCAGTAGGGTGCCGGATACCACCAGGGGTAGCCTAACCACCAGGAGTAGTGGTAGTCCATAACATATCGGCGCTGAGCATACACATTCTGATAATACAGATCGTCCCCGGCATAATAGTCGGGCGTGTACCCATATTCAGCAGCATACTCCTGTGAAGCAGATTCCAACTCTTTTCGAGCTTCGGGATCCTTTTCGATAGATTCTTTCCATTCCGCCAATTCTTCGGCGTGCTGGCGGGCGACCACAAGATTGAGCGAGTCAGTCATGTGGATCACCCCTGCGGGGTCTTCTCGGTAGAGGTCGCCGACCAGTATGGTGAATCGAATATCTTGATTGAGTATTTCCAGCACTTCCGGCAGTTCTATCAACTGTCGAAATGCCTGAAGCGCCGGTGCCGGATAACCTTCTACCATATCCTCAAAAGTATTTCGGGCTGTGTAGTCCAAGTCATCAATCTTGAGGACGGTGGGCATCTGACTTTGTACAACGTCGAAAGCCGCTGCGCGCTGGTCTTCAGGCAACTGGGTCAAAATCTCGCGGATGGCTGCTGGAGATTCCCGTTTTTCCGCGATTTGCCGCACCAAACCGGGATAAGCGGCAATGTCATAAAAAACCGTTTGGGTCGACCGTGGGAAGTCTTCAATGAGCGTGCGGAATGCTGCAGCCGTTTTCTGGCGGGCATTGTCCATTTTTATCAGCAACTCCGGATGTTTCGCCGCCTCCAGGATGGCTAAGCGTGTTTCTGAAGGATAAAGCGCTAGTGCCTCCACGGATTTTTTGTTCTCTTCGGCGAGTTCACGTAGCAGTGCTTTGTCACTTTGAGCCGACAGGGCTGTTGAAAAAAGGATCAGCAATAAACTGTGTCGAAAAAGATGGTATAGGCGCATGAGTAGGATTTTGAAAGTCTCTTGACATGAAAAAAGCAAAACTGCTTTGTACAAAGTTCAGTCAAAAACCTATTAAAAACCATGATGTATGTCAGTTCAGGCATTGATAATGGTCACTATAAGGTCATAGCCACCACCAAGCATATACTCCTCGTTGTGTCGTTGTGTCGTTGTGTGAAATAAAAATGTCCAGTGCCTACTGAAACAACGCCAACACCTTCACTACCGTCTCCATCACCCCCCAACAGGCAGGGATTCCCACAAAAGCCCAGGCCAGCCAGAGCCGAAGACCGGAACTTTTTTCAGCATTTTTCGCCGCTGTTTCCTGCGTGCCGTCGCTTTGTTTTGAAGGAATATTTGCAGCAGCGTCTGCCTTATATCGATACCGCTCCGCCACCGGCTGGACACTGATATTACACACAAACCCGATCAGCAACAGCCCAGCCATAATATACATGGTGGTAGAATAGGCATTCGCCGCGGGTATGTGCAGGGTTTGAATCTGATATGCGCGGATATTGTTTACCAATTGAGGCCCCAACAAAGCCGCCATACTCCAGGCCAAGAGCAATCGCCCGTGAATGGCGCCTACTTCCATGGTGCCAAACAGGTCGCGCAAATAAGCAGGAATGGTCGCAAAACCGCCGCCGTACATGCTCATGATGACACAAAAAGCCGCGATGAATAGCACGAGGTTCGCAACTTGACCCGTCATCGGCACCAGGAAATACAGCACAGCGCCCAGCAGAAAAAAGACGGAATAGGTGTTTTTGCGCCCAATTTTATCGGACAGCGACGACCAGAAGAAACGCCCTACCATATTGAACAGACTGAGCAATCCGACAAAACCACCCGCTGCCGCAGCGGTCACGGCCTTGCCCGCGCCCAGTATTTTTTCTGAAAACATTTCCTGAATCATCACCGAAGCTTGCCCCAGCACACCGATGCCTGCTGTAACATTGAGCATTAACACCGCAAAAAGCAGGTAAAACTGTGGCGTGCGGATGGCAGTATTGGCATCCACGTCGGCACCCGCAGGCTTTGCCGTGGAACCAGGTTTTGGCCCCTTCCAACCCTTGGGCACCCACCCTGCTGCCGGGATGCGAATACTCAGCACCCCAAACATCATAAAAGCAAAATAAAGGGCACCCATCACCAAAAACGTGCGCTCAAGCCCCGTTGATTGCGCTGTCTGAAACCAGTCCATCAGCCGGATCGACAGCGGCGAGGCCAGCATGGCACCCCCGCCAAAACCCATGATGGCCATGCCCGTTGCCATACCGGGCCGGTCGGGAAACCATTTTATTAAAGTGGAAACGGGCGAGATATAACCCAAGCCCAGCCCAATACCGCCCAACACCCCATGCCCGAGGTACAATAACCAGATTTGATGCGTCCATACCCCAACTGCCGCTACCGCAAACCCACTTGAAAAACAAAGCGCCGACACAAACATGGCCTTGCGCGGGCCCACGCGCTCCAGCCAGCGCCCAAACACTGCCGCCGAAGCACCGAGGCAAAACAACGCGATGGAAAAAACGTACCCGACCTGCACCAGCGACCAATCGCCCGGCGCGGATTCGGTGATCCCAATCGATTGGGTCAGCGGCTTGTTGAACACGCTGTACGCGTAGATTTGGCCGATGCACAGGTGAATGGCCAAGGCAGCGGGCGGTACCAGCCAGCGGTTGAAGTTGGGTGGTGCGATGGTTTGGGATTTGTGGAGGAAGGTGTTGAGCATGGGTATCAAACTTTTTTGAGTGGTTGCGGTCATTCAAACGCTTAGTTGTTTTGTTGGTTCTGGCACCAAGGTAAAATAAGGATTTTTGTGTTTTTGAACAAAGTAGCGTAAACTTGCGCACCAAAAACAGAATCTGGAACCCCGGTGATAAAATACTGTTTTGGCACTGCGCTGCAAGACACTCAACACAGTGTTTGGGGGTATAATGGTAGGTTTTATGTGGAAATAAACCATTTTTTTAAAATAATAATAGGCATTCAGTGTAATAAAGGCTATCATTACGACCAAACAATAAACTGATATGAAAAAAGCAATTATTACGACGATTTCATTGCTTGTATTAATTTGCAGTCAAGCAATTGCTCAAAATATCTATCAAGACAGTCTAGGCACCACGCCCTTTTCAAGTGCCCAATTTTATTTGGGGCTTGGCGTATATGTTCCGGCACCAATAGGCGGTGTTTTTGCGGTAACGGCATTTTCCCAAAAAGGCTGGGGAGGCTCCTGCACCATTAAAATTCAATCACCAAATGCAAAGAACCTTCCCGCTGATTTCAGTCCCGGGTTAATCATTTTAGGCGATGGCATACCCGATGAATATATAAAGACCGTCACTTTGCGCGCATTGAAAGAGGTTCCAACAGATGCTGCAAGTATCCGCTTTGGCTTTGAAGTAGGACCCGCTTTTGAGTCAAAGAGAACGCTTGAAAACTTCCGCAAGAAAACCGAGTGGTTAAGCGCAAACTATTCCTATGACCAGGTAACCCATAAATCCCTTGGGCTTTCCATCAAAGGGAAAATGGAGTTCCCTATCAGCAAGTATTTTGGGTTTGAATTTGGGCTGACATCCAATTTGTATGCCCAACGATCCTACTTGGGCTTTGATTTATTGCTTACACTGGGCCAACTACGGGATTGAGTTAATCCAAGGTTAGGGATGGTGCGTAATTGCCTAAAAGGGGAATACGCCAAATTCAAAGTGCTAAAATACCACATTTCAGCACGGAAAATCAAAAACATCTTAGCTACCTTGCCGGAAGAACTTCGCCCATTGTACAGCGTCGAATGACGTAAATCCATGCGGTCAGGACGATTTCCAACAACACCTGTGAACCTTACCATTTTTATGCAGCAACCATTCGTTCCCATTGCACTTCCCACCCACCCACCCCTGCCAGAAGGCGCGCACATCCTTGCCGCCGATGTTGGCGGTACCAAAACAGCCTTGGCCCTGTTCCACAAACATACAGGCACGTTGACACTGTTGAAGGAAGCGGAATACTCGTCCAAAAAATTCGGCGCGATGGCCGATTTCATCCGGCATTTTATGCAGGAATCGCCCATGCCCGAACGCCTGAGCATTGCTTTTGCCGGGCCGGTGCTGCACGGGAGGGCCAAAGCCACCAACCTGAGTTGGAGTGTAGACATTAAGGCTCTTGGCCAAGAACTCGGCATCCCGGAAACCTTTTTGCTCAACGACCTTGAAGCCAGCGCTTATGGCATTGCTTTTTTGACCCCGGAAGATTTCAGGGTAGTACACCCCGTAAAAGCCCCAATGGAAGGCAATGCGGCCATCATCGCGCCCGGCACGGGTTTGGGTGAAGCGGGCCTGTATTGGGACGGCAGCCAGCTGCACCCTTTTGCGACAGAAGGCGGGCACACGGATTTTTCGCCCCGCAGCCCTTTCGATTGGGAATTGCTGCACCATTTACAAAAAATATACGGCCACGTGAGCTGGGAACGCTTGATTTCCGGCCCAGGCATCCATCAGATATACCTTTTTCTGCGCGAT
>Ga0105046_10019523_pt1 | contig 10277 bp, 6 predicted proteins | sample MAT03_FD_78385 | JGI IMG/M metagenome (GOLD analysis project Ga0105046, IMG submission 78385) | Freshwater microbial communities from Lake Fryxell liftoff mats and glacier meltwater in Antarctica - MAT-03 (megahit assembly) | ecosystem: Environmental > Aquatic > Freshwater > Ice > Liftoff... | reverse complement strand
GCTTCGACCATTTGGCGTTTCCTGATGTTCAGGAAGCCAGACCGTCAGGTTTGCATCAGGGCCGAAGTGCAAAACGGTAACTGACATCAAATGGCCTGCAAAGTCCATGTTCCTTTGCCTGAAGGGCATCACTTCCACTTCCACCTTCTCCTCGAACGTGTACCGGAAGGTCATGAACCAATCCGGGCTGTCCTGCGCATGGCCAACAACTTTCAACTTTAGCGGTTGACCAAGCTTACAATACTTCCGAGGAACCCGCAGGTGCGCGAAGCCATGCGCATCGCCGTGGCGGTCCATCTTGGAATACTCGAAAACGAGCTTGGTGCTGTCCGCTGCTGCCGCTGACCAAGAGGCGGGCTGAGTTGAATGGTGCGTTGTGAACGTGAGCACCTTCTCTTCACCAATGAAGAGATCGAAGCTCCGATCCCCACCGCTCGTTGTGCTGTTGTGCGCCGCGATCCAGCTGAAGTAGTAATACGGAACGGACTCACGCTCGGAGCCAGGTACCGTTGCGGTTTCCCAGGCGATCGCCTTCTTTCCATCGGTGCATCGCGTCAACAGCGCCGTGGTGGCATGCTCCGGGTACACACTGAAGTAGGAGAGGACCTCGCCTTCGATGTCCTTCGCGTAGCCATTGATCACGTGCTGCTTGCCGAAGACCGGCAGATCGACCTGTGCCGATCCGAAGAGCGCCAAATGCAAGATCAGAATGACGAAAAGACCGCGTTCCATACTCGTTGAGATCATTCGTTCACAGGTTCAACCGCCCGCCTTTTTAGCTCGGTAGCCTTTCTCCAAGAGGAAGGCCATCACCTTGTCGCGGTGATCACCCTGTAGCAGGATCACGCCGTCCTTGGTATTTCCACCCACCCCGCACTTGTTTTTCAGGGTGCGCCCTAGATCCTCCAGATCAGCGGACTTGCCTATGAAGCCCACGATCCGGGTCACTTCCTTGTTCCCTTTCAACCGGTCCAAATGGATCCGTAGATCTTGTTGCTGCGGCGATAGCGTGGACGGTTCAGCGGCGGTGCCTACGTTCTTGTTGGTACTGTAAACCAATCCGCCGAGACCACTTGGGGGACGCTTCTTCATGACACCGCTAAAATAACAATGATGTATGGTGTCATCCATCTAACGATCTTTTGTCGATCTTCGGCACCGAATTTGCCCGGCCCTGACCTGATCACAAAGGAGACAGACCATTGACACGGTTCCTTTTTTCGAAGCTCCATGCTCGTACCTCGCTCATCGTTCATCTGATCACTGTTCATTAACCTCAACCCAACCATGTTCTCGAAATTTTCCACCATTCAAGGATGTGCGACCCTTGCATTGGTCGCCTCGCTATTGTGTACTGCGGTTGTCGCACAGGACGAAATTGTCTTGTCCGATAGCTACATCGTCGAAGCCGGAAAGCCTTACCCGGTCGTGGATGGTGTGAAATACTACCTCAGAGGACCCAATGGAATTATCAGCGTCAAAGTTCGCGGCAAGAGTTGGATGATCCAGACGATTTCCTCCGAAACGCTGACCCAAAAGTCGCGCAAGGAATACACCGACATGCCAGAGGACATGGACTTGGAGACGATCGACTTTTATGGCGATAGGTTGTTCGTGTTCTATTCACATTGGGATAAGCCGAATGAGCGCGAGCAACTCTTCTATCGCGAGATCGATCCGGATGCAGGCATATTCATGGGCAAACCCGTGAAGTTGCTGTCGGTGAATGGAAAGGTGACCGGAGTCTTGGGCATGACAGGCTTTTACCGGTTCAAGATCACCAACAAGTTCAGCATCCTCATGAGTGATGATGAGAACTTCATGCTGGTGCAATACACCAAGAAGCAGGACAAGAAGGACAAGGACGAACCCGTGAAAGTGCAGATGGTGCTGTTCGATGCTGGCCTGCAACAGGTGTGGGACGGTATTGAACCCGAAGAATACAATGATGATGTAGCCTACAGCACAATGGACTATACACTGGACAATACGGGTTCCATTGTAAAGATCACAAGGGTGTACACCGGTAGCGAGGAAAAGGCCAAGGACCGCGATTCCAAGGACTATCGCTACGATCTGCTCCGAGGTGGAACACAGGGGAATGGCTACGAGGCCACACCGGTCTCTTTGCCGAACAAGTACTTGTTGAGCATGATGTTGTTCGAACAGGAAGATGGGATCTTGCGCGCTGCGGGCTTTTACAACGGGCTGGATAACAAGTCAACTGCTGCCGATGGCATTTACACCTGCGCCTTCGATGCGAACGATAACATACAAAATGCCCTTTTCCACGAGATCCCAACAGCTTTGATCAACATGTATGTGAGCAAGCGGGAGGCGAAGAAGAATGAAAAGAACGAGGATAAAGGAGATGAAGTGGGCTTCCGGAATATGGAGCTGAGGCAGATCTATACCGCCGATGATGGATCCTTGTTGCTGGTAGGCGAGAAGCGTTACATCACCACACATTGTACTACGGACTCGAGAGGCAACACCCGTTGCTACGATGTCTACCATGCGGATGACCTGCTGGTTGCCGAGGTGGATCCCAATGGTGGACTTCTATGGATGAAGCGCATTCCCAAACGGATCCAAAGCAGAATACCTATCGGAAAATCCTTCTCTTACCTCCACAGCGAGGACGAACACCATTTGATGCATTTCGATACACATAAGAATCTTGCCGTTCCGGAAGATGAGATCCCCGTTCTGAAAGGGGTCCCGGTGGTCATGGTGGATCGCATCAATGAGCAGACCGGTGTCGTTACACGTGAAGTTGTCGTGAACACCGAGGAGGTCAAGGGCATAAAGCTCTTTCAACTCGCGCAGGACCGCGTAGTGCGGATCAATGAATCCGAATTGCTCATGGAGGCCTATAAGAAGGACAAGGAGGATATCCTGATACGGATACAGGTGAAGGAGTAGTTTCTAGGGTTGAAGGGTTGAAGTGGTTGAGAGGTTGAGATGTTGATCCTAACGATCAATTTCTCCTAACTGTTTTTCAGTGATCGGACCAGATAACTGCACTGCGGAAGGGTGTTCAACCCTCAACCCCTCAACCCTCAACTACCTCAACTTTCTTCAAACTTCAACTCACAGCTTCACGAACCGCTGTGTTCGTTGCTGCCCTTCAGCATTCCGCCAAAGAACGAAGTACGTGCCAGGATCCATACCGGTCAACGGGATCGTGGCAGACCCTGCGCTGATCCTTTGTTCGCGCAGAACGCGTCCTCCTACATCGAGTACCTGTACGGATCCATCCGCATCATCCGGAAGTGAAATACGAACGCTCTCTGTAGCCGGATCCGGGAAGAGATGAAAAGTTGGAGCGTTCCGCGCGCTGCTTATGCTGGTCGGAACCACTACGGGGTCATCGTTGGGGTCCACGAGCAATGCTGTCTTGAAATAGGCCAGTACGGCGCTCTCCCCATTGAATGTGCTGTTTCCCCATGCCGGCACATTGGCTGTGGGCATTTGGTTCCCGCTACCCGTGTGTCTACCTACCACGATCACGCCATTTGCGGTTTTGAAGGAACCGTAGAGCCGCACGTTGTCGCCACCTGCTTGGGTGAGCGTATCCCACTGCCCTACAAGCAATGAACTGTACTTCAAGGTGGAAAGGTCTTCGGTGTAGACCCGTGCGAAATAGTTCCAGCAGCTCAATCCGCCGTTGGCGGGCTTCACCATCTTCTGATATGCATTGGCCGTGGTGATGGTTCGCCGACCCTTGCCCAGCACCAGTACGCTTCCATCGGCCGTCACTTTCATATTGTTCTTGCCCAGCTGTGTGGTGTTCAGGTTCGGCCAACCACCGTTGGGGTTGGGCCATCCATCAAGGTTTGGATCGGGATGCGCAGCACCAAGGGAACCTGTGCCTTCGGCGTATTCCGCCGCATACGTGCTGTGCATCAACGTGCCATCGTTCAACTTCAACTTGCCCAACCAACTGATGTGGATGTTGCCTTGCGTACCGGTGAAGTTGTTCTGGAAACCGCTGGCACCGGGGTTCGCAGCGATCGAGTTCCCTTTCCAGAAATTCTCCACGTTGTTCCCGTGGCAGCGGGCGTTCACCACCAGCATCCCTGTGCTCGCAGGGGCGGAATAGTCGATCGCCAAGGCATCAATGTATTGATCGGGCGTGCTGTTCACGGTATCACCAGTGGCCGTTACTTCGTGGTAGAGGCGGCTCCACCATAATAGCGCACCATCACTGTCCATCGCCATTACAGCGGGTTCGAAGTCGGGTTCGCCACCGGGCAACACGCTCTTGGTGTTGAAGCCGATGTACATGCTGTTCGTGCGCCGATCGATGCACACCGATTGCGGGCCATGCGTGAAGGTTGCGCTGCCACTGTAGCCGGTGTAGCCCGGACCATCGGTGGTGTTCCCAACGCCGCCGGGAAGGCAAGGCTCACTGTAGAGGATGTCGAGCGGCCACGTTCCCTTCTTCGTTCCGCCGTTGCCATCGGGTTGCCAGAGGTCATACTCGGCTTGCGTTGGTGAACGTAGATCGCACCGCGAAGCATCGCGTTTCAGAACGATCCCGCTGTAGTCCAATCCGCCAATGCCTCCTGGGAAAGTCGCTGCTTCACCGCGGTGCTCAGGTCCGCCCCCGATGGGCCAGTGGATCCGCCACATGGGCACCACGTCCGGATCGCCGTCCGCATCGTTGCGGTAGAACGCGCTCCAGTTGTAGGAGTGGCTATCGCCGTAGGCATACACCACCTTGCCATCGCTGCCTACATCCCACGGCTGGTAGACCTTGGGGTACTCGCCTGCGGCGCACTTCACGTTGATCACCCATGCAAGCGCGGTGGGCGCACCGTTCACAAAGTTGTTGTCGAGCTTGCCGATGAAGTAGCCACCGTTGGTCGCATCTTCCGTGGTGCCGCTGAGGTAAATGTCCCCGGTGGGTTCACCCGGCGCATTCGTAAGCTTGATAAAGCGAAGGTCTTCCGCCGCGCCCGTTGGTAAGTGATGCACCGCGAGCAGGTTCTGGACCGTGGCATCGAAGACGAGGATGAACGGTGTCTTGCCCGTGCCCAGACCGTTGGCAATTCCTGCATTTGAAATGGTGTAGGTAGGCACGCTGGCACCAACCCAATCCAGATCGTCCGCTGTGCCGATCACCAGCACTTCGCCGTTGCTTAGTTGAACGACATCGTTGAATACCTCATTGCCGGAACCACCAGCGTAGGTCGCCAAGTCATTCTGTGCGCTAAGCAGGCAGGGCAGAAGGACTGGAAATAGGAAGGTGAAGTGCGTCTTCATGTTGGTTCGGATAAGTGCCGCAAGATGGTTGATCGGTGCGGTGCAGAGGTGGATATTCGGCAAACATTCAACCAACAGCGATCAAGTGCCGGTCCGTTCCGACCGATATCTTTGACCCAAACGCTTACGGACCATGCCAGGAACTGAATTATTCGGAGAAGAGGAGAAGAAGGAAGTGATGGAGGTCCTTGGAACGGGTGTGCTATTCCGTTACAACCACGATGTGCAGCGCAAGGGGATATGGAAAGCGAAGGAGTTCGAGGCGGAGATCGCGAAGTTCACCGGAGCAAAGCATGCACTTGCAGTGAGCAGTGGTAGCACTGCTGTGAGCGCAATGCTCGCAGCTTGTGGAGTGGGCTACGGAGACGAGGTGATCGTGCCTCCCTTCACCTTCGTTGCTACCATTGAAGCCGTGCTGTGGGCCGGTGCGTTGCCCGTATTCGCGGAGATCGACGAGACCTTATGCATGAGCGCCGCCGGGATCAAGGCGGTCTGTGGACCAAAGACGAAAGCCGTGCTCTTGGTACACATGTGTGGCGCTGCAGCGGATATCGATGGCATACTCGCTGTTTGCAAGGAGAAGAACGTCATGCTGATCGAGGACACGGCACAAGCCCTCGGTGCCACATACAAGGGGAAGCATCTGGGCCTGTTCGGAAAAATGGGCAGCTTCAGTTTCGACTTTTTCAAGATCGCAACCTGTGGCGAAGGCGGAGTGATCATCTCGAACGAGGAAGCTTTGATCCGCAACGCGGAATACATCAGTGACCACGGCCATTCCCACGAAGGCAATAACAGGGGCATGGAACCGCACCACGCGATGGGGACCAATTTCCGGATCGGGGAGATCAACGCGGCGATCGGTCTGGCGCAAACCAGAAAGCTGCCGAAGATCCTCAAGGCGCAACGCAAGCACAAGGCCTTGATCAGCGAACGGCTGGGTCGTATCCGCGGGGTCACCTTCCGCAAGCAATGCGATGATGCCGGTGATAGCGCCACCTTCTTCCACCTGCTCATGCCCGATGAAGCAAAAGCACGTGCCTGCGTAAAACTCCTGGGCGAGGCAGGGATCGGCGTAGCCTATTGGTACGACAATATGTACCACTACATCAAGCAGTGGGACCATGTGAAGGAATTGAAGATGCCCTTCCGCATGGCGGCCCACGAACTCGGCTTGCCGCAAGACCTGAAGACCATGGCATTCCCGAAGAGTGATGCCGTGTTGCGCCGCTTGATCAGCTTCAACATCCGAGTGACCTGGACCGAACAGGAATTGAATTCCGTGCTCGATAAGATGGAAGCCGCGGTGAAAAAGTCCATGGAGAAGGTGATGGCGTGAGGTGCTCTGGGCGTTCCGGCGCGTCCAAATGCGCCGCGCCGTCGGGCTATCCGCTGCAAGTCCTCGCACCCCCGGCCTGCAAGCCGGAGTCGCTGTGGGCTTTCCGCTCCTATCCCTAACGCGGGGCCTTGGTTCACGCCAATGTCTCAGTCTCGCACTGCGGGTTACTAGGAATCGGCTCATTCGGTCCGATTTGGCGCTGCGCCGTTGTCCGTCAGTCTTTTCGTACGCCACGATGCGCACAGGCAGCAGATGCTATCTTCACTGTGTCTATCCAAGTGCGCCCCGTTCAAATCAAATACCGGCCCTATGCGAAGTATCCCATGTGTCCTTCTTGCCGTGTTTTCGTTCAGTGCCCATGCCCAGTTGGCGGAATGGGCGGATCAACGCAGTGAGGCGATCCAGTTGGAGAATGCCCTTCCTGTGGGAGGCGGTCGTTGGGCGGTGATCGGGCGCACCAGCTTTGGAGGGAGCCACATGATCAGCGTCCGGAACGGGGATGGAACGATAGCGTGGGAACAGGTCGATGCGTACTCCACGGGCCAAGGCGTTGGTGAAGTGGTCCTGTTGCCCGATAGCGGCCTGTTGCACGTTGGCGCTTACGATGGTTGCGACGTTTACGGGCCGAATAGCCGCGTGCGCCGATATGATCCTGATGGTACCGTGCTTTGGGAAAGGAACATCGAACCGCAAGTGTCAAGTATGGTCACTATGGCGGCCAAGGGATCGATCGGGCGTGTGGCGGTCGCCTCGTGGGATTCCGTGTATGTCATGGACATGGATGGCAATGTGGTCGGTGGATTCCAGACCCAGTTCCCTTACATCCAAAAGATCCATTGGGCGAGCGATAGCACCTTGCTCCTTATCAGAGGCACGGACCTGCATCTTGTGGGTATCGATGGGACCTTGCTGGTGTCAACGCCTATCGGGTCGACCGTATGGGATATGCAGAGGAACGGCCAAGATCTGTTCGTGTTGGCGAATGACAGTGTCCGCCGCTTCAGTGCGGATCTGGTCATATTGGGCATTGAAGTTTTGCCGGAACTGAATGCGAACAGCAGGTTCGTTGTTTCCGAAAACGGACTTTATGTGAATACGGCAACGGGCTTGTATCAATTGGCCGCGGACGGCACTCCCACATTTCTCTTTCCTTGGCCTGCACTGCCCAACCTGTCCACCACCGGTTGCGCGATACGCAACAATACGTTGCTCTCGATCGGCAATACGAACATCAGCGGGCGATCCACCGGGATCATACGTACGCTTTCCATGAACGGGGATGCGCCACAGCACGATCAGGATGTGGAAGTGCTCCTGCACGTGGATCCAACATGGACGGAATTCATGACCGGCCCTTATTGGAAGCGACGGGCGGACATCACCGGCTTCGTGGTGAACCACGGCTCGGACACCCTGCACAGCGTGGTCCTGAGCATGTGGATCCAGGTGCCGTACCTCATATGCACCCAACCCACGAACCGTATCGATACCACGGGCTTCGCATTGGCGCCGGGTGATACGCTCATTCTTCCTTTCGGACCGGTGGATGTCGCCCTATACGTTTATGCGAGCCAAGCGGCAGGTGAGGGTGACATTTGCATTGCGGCCTTGGCACCGGACCACCTTGCGGACCGCGCCCCGGAGGACAATACGGCATGTGCTACGGTGGACTTTGTGCTTGGCGTGGAGGGACAGTTGCGCAACTCATCGCTTACCCTTGCACCCAACCCGGTGATCAACACGTGTATGTTGTCCGGTTTGGCCGCCATGGGTACACCCGTTCGCCTGACCATCATGGACCTCACGGGGCGGATCGTGGCCGAGCATTTCATCACTACTTCGATCAACAACATGCCGCTGGACTTCAGCGGACTTCCTTCCGCCACGTACATCATGAACGCTGAAGGGGGGCGTGGCAGAGGGGTGATAAAGCTCGTGATCGCCCGTCCATAACGGACCATTTTTGCGTTAGGCGCTTAGAATAGGGACCACAGTCCGCCGGATGGCGGGTGTCGCAGCCGGTTTTCACGGCAGGTATTTCGGATCAAATTCCACCCCTGCATCGTTGAGCATTCCGATCAGTTCTTCGCGAAAGTCCTTTTTACCGTGGTGCTTTTCTTGGCCTGCGATGTAATCCTTGAGCCCATCCTTTTCACGCCAACCGACCGTGAATACGCCATAGCCCTCCTGCCATCGAAATGCGTCAAGCAGGGGTTTATTGCGGATCCACGCCGTGGATGCCTTCTTCAATTCACGAACAACATCCGGGATCATGTGTTTCGGTGTTAGATCGATCAACAAATGCACATGGTCATCGAAACCGCCAACTCCGTGCGGTACACCGCCAAGCCCACGTATCGTTCCGCCCATGTATTCCCAGAGATGGTCCCGCCATGCTTTGTCGAGACAAGGAACGCGCTTCATCGTCCCGAATACGATGTGATAATGCAACTTGAAATAGGTGGACATGGTGGGGATCTTTGTTGTTGGTGAAGGTAGAACAACGGCTGCGACACCCTTCGGGGTCGAATGCCTTGCCGCGATTTCCCCAAATCCCCCGATCCCCCGACCCCCCGATCCCAAATCCCCTTATCACAATTCCGTGAATGCTAAATGCTGTGACCCTTATCGGGTCGAATGCTTTGCCGCGATTTCCTGATCCCCCGATCCCCCGATCCCCCGATCCCTAAATCCCCCTAAACACAATTCCGTCAATGCTATATGCTGTGACCCTTATCGGGTCGAATGCCTTGCCGCGATTTCCCCAAATCCCCCGATCCCCCGATCCCCCGACCCCCGACCCCCGAACCCAAATCCCCTTATCACAATTCCGTCAATGCTAAATGCTGTGACCCTTATCGGGTCGAATGCCTTGCCGCGATTGTCCGTTGTTTTGGTGTGACATCTTTCGGTCATGTTTCAATTCCTTCCTTTGCATGCGCAACCATTGAACGGAATGGAAGATCTGATCAACCAACATTCTAATTTCTGATCCATGCAGCTATTCCGCAATTTCAAGTCCGTTACCAAAACCTGCTACGGCCGTGGCAGCTTCGATAAGCTCGGCGAGATCCTCGAACCCCAGCGTGCTGTCACCATGGGACACGACCCGGGGTTCATGGTCTTCGTGGTGGATGACTACTTCGCCGACAAGCAAGACTTCGTGAAGCGTATCCCGAACAACGATGGCGATGAGGTCTTCTTCATCAGCACACTGAAGGAACCCTACACCGAACAGATCGATGCCTTGCGCGATGACATCTTGGAACGTCGCGGAATGCCAGCCGGGATCGTGGGTATCGGAGGCGGTACCTTGATGGACATCGCCAAGGCCACCTCGCTGATGTTCACCAACGAAGGCAGCAGCGTGCAATACCAAGGACTGAACTTGATCCAGAAGCCCGGCATCTATCACTGCGGCGTTCCTACCATAAGCGGCACCGGTGCCGAGGTGAGCATGACGGCCGTATTGACCGGGCCGGTGAAGAAGCTCGGCCTCAAGTGCGACTGGACGGTCTTCGACCAGATCGTGCTTGATCCGGATCTCATTGCCACTGTCCCGCGCGACCAGTGGTTCTACACGGGCATGGATACCTACATCCATAGTGTGGAAGCGATCACGGGCACCAAGAAGAACACGTTCGCCGAAGCGTACAGCGAGAAATCG
>Ga0105046_10019522_pt1 | contig 10277 bp, 10 predicted proteins | sample MAT03_FD_78385 | JGI IMG/M metagenome (GOLD analysis project Ga0105046, IMG submission 78385) | Freshwater microbial communities from Lake Fryxell liftoff mats and glacier meltwater in Antarctica - MAT-03 (megahit assembly) | ecosystem: Environmental > Aquatic > Freshwater > Ice > Liftoff... | reverse complement strand
GCGGATGGTGGGTACTGCTTTTCACCTGTTTTGCGATGGTTGGAATTGGTGCTTGGGCGTGGACCACGCAGATAATTAACGGTGTTGGCGAATCAGGTAAATCGCATCCGATAATGTGGGGTTTTTACATCACTACATTCGTATTCTGGGTTGGTATCGCGCATTCAGGCACTTTGATATCCGCTGTTCTTTACCTGTTTCGAGCCAAGTTTCGCATGCCCATTTATCGGCTTGCTGAAGCGATGACGGTGTTTGCAGTTTTAACCGCAGGATTGTTCCCGTTAATTCACATGGGCCGGGTCTGGTTTTTTTACTGGTTAATGCCGTATCCGAATCAACGCGCCCTCTGGCCAAACTTTAAGTCACCACTTGTTTGGGACGTATTTGCCGTTTCAACTTATCTGACTGTTTCTACCACATTTTTTATCGTCGGATTAATTCCTGATATCGCCGTTGCCCGTGACCGTGCCAAGACTTGGGTTCATCGTTGGTTGTATACGATAACTTCACTGGGATGGAGAGGCTCGCACGCTCAGTGGAAACATTATTCAGGCGCTTATTTATTGTTTGCGGCCTTTGCTACGCCCCTTGTGGTGTCGGTGCATTCAGTTGTTTCGTGGGACTTTGCAATGTCAATTGTGCCTGGCTGGCACGCAACAATATTTCCACCTTATTTCGTAGCTGGAGCGATCTTTTCCGGTGTTGCAATGGTGATGACGCTGGCTATTCCGCTACGCAAAGTTTTTAGCTTGGAGCGTATTATTCGGCTGGAACACTTCGATGCGATGAGCAAATTGATATTGTTGACATGCAACGTTGTTAGTTACTCCTATGCGACCGAGTTCTATATGGCTTGGTTTAGCAACAATACGTTTGAGCGTTATCAGTTCTGGTTTAGGCCGTTTGGATTTATGGCATGGGCGTTCTGGATCATGTTCTTCTGTAACTGTGTATTTCCGCAGTTGCTTTGGATCAAGAAGCTGCGCACTCACATTGGATTTCTTTTCGTGCTTTCAATTTTCATCAATATCGGTATGTGGTTTGAGCGCTTCAACATCATCACTCAATCGCTAGCCGCTGATTATATTCCGTATTCCTGGGGCGGATACAACTTTTCTTGGGTTGACTGGGGGATTTTAATCGGATCGTTTGGTTGGTTCGGGATGCAGATGACTTTGTTTCTTAAATTTTTCCCGATAATAGCAATTTGTGAGATCAAGGAAATTATGCCGCCACCGATGCGCGGTAACGACGAGCATGGAAAAGTAGGTACTGATGCAAGTCCGGCGCATTAAATTCAGTTAGAGCAATCAGCGGGAGCTTTTGTAAATGAGTTCTGCGAAAGAGGTTTGATATGATGATGAGAGAAGACGCAAAACCAACGAAAACCGTAGTGGGGGTATTTGGTTTTATGGATGATTTAACCAAGGCCATCACTTCGGTTAAGGCTGAAAAATTTCCGTTTACGGTTTATTCGCCGTTCGCTAGCCACGAGATTGAAGACACAGCTTTACCGGGTAAATCCCCGGTTCGTTTTTTCACCGCCGTGGGAGCGATAACGGGCCTAATAGCAGGATTTTCTTTGGCGATTCTCACTGCGATGGATTATCCTTTGAGGGTCGGCGCCAAAGACATCGTTGCAATTCCCAGTATTATCGTTATCGGTTACGAATGCACAATTCTCTTCGGTGCGCTTTTTACGTTGTTGGGACTTGTTACGATGTGCAGGTTGCCGAATCTTTTTCGCAGTCCAGGCTACGATGCGCGATTTTCCGATAATAAATTCGGGTTAGTAGTCGGCTGCTCACCTGAGCAAGTTAAAGAAGTTGAATCTTCGTTGCGCCGCTTTGGTGCCGAGGATGTGGAGGTACGTGATGGGCTTTAGGAGATCGATTAGCGATTTATTAGCGCTTAAATTGGGCGTTAGTCTTGTGTTGGGCATCAGTTTTTTTTGTGCTGTACCTGATAGTGTTTTAGCGTTGCCATTTAACCAAGATATGGTGGGAAACCAGTTAGTAACGGGCACCATCATGCGGCCAAAACCACCAGGGTCGGTGCCGATTGGCTCCGTGTCGCGGCGCGTTGAAAGTTACAACGATGCACTCGAGTTAAAAAATCCGCAAACCGGAGATGAGCGTTCAGCAACTGAAGGTAAGCGCCTTTTCGAAATGAATTGCCAGGTGTGCCACGGGCGCTGGGAGGACGGTAAACATATCGGTAATACATTGGTCGTAATGCCAGCGATGGATCTAACTTTACAGATGTACAAAGATAAAAGTGATGGTTCTATCTTCGGGGCAGTGTACTTCGGCAAAGGATTAATGCCTGCATACGGATGGAAGTTCTCACCTACGGAACACTGGGACTTAGTTAATTATGTGCGCAGGGCGCAGGCCGGAAACCCTTAGTTAAATAATAAATTAGATAGTCCGTAACGCGGCGAAACGATTAAAATAGATTTTGGAGCGCATCACATGCATGCAGAAATAGTCACAATTAATGTCCCTGACATCGTCAAGGCGGGCCCAGTTAAACTTTCAAGTCGAACGACGACGCTGTGTGTGATTGGAATCCTGATTGGAGTAACTACATTCTTTGCAGCCTACGTTATGGGCGAATCGCCAAAACATATTTGGGGCGCTTATTACATAAGCCTGCTTTATTTTATGGGGCTTTCGGCAGGTGCCGTAATGACCACAGTAATTTTTCAAATTACTCGTGCACTGTGGTCACCAGCTGTCCGTCGCATAGCGGAGGCACACATAGCCTTCTTGCCTTGGGCAATCTTTTTTCTAGCTTTGACCTGGTTTGGGAAAGAGCATTTATTCCCTTGGGCTAACAAGTTAATGCCCGGCAAAGAACTCTGGATGTTGCCTTGGTTCGTGTATCTTCGTCATCTCATTTTAATGAGCGTTTTATTTTACATGATGTGGCGTTTTGTTCGCTCAAGCATTAGGGGCGACGTGGGCATGCTGCAGGAAGGGATGAACAAGCAGGGGTTAGAGAAGTGGCGCGGCGAGCAGGGATTTATATTCGCTTTAGTGAGTAGAAATTGGAAAGGATTAGAGCAAGAAGTAGCTGAGTTGCAACCTCGCATGTCTCGCTTTGCTCCGATATTACTTTTTTCTTACGCCATTTTCTATTCGTTATTCGCTTTTGAGATGATCATGGGCATGGACCCTTACTGGGTTTCAAACATGTTTGGTGGATTCATTTTTGTTGGGAATATTTATCTGGCTTGGGCAGTTTTAGGCTTAATTGCTAACATTCTAGCTAAGCAAAACAAGGCTTTCGGCCAAATATTCAAAGCACCGCAACGTTGGGATATCGGCAAGTTAACGTTTGGGTTCTGCATGTTGTGGGGATATCTGTTTTTTGCTCAGTTTTTACCGCAGTGGTACGGCAATCTGCCTGAGGAAACGCAGTGGATGATTTTGCGCACTAGGGACTGGGGTCTACCGTGGATTAAGCTTGCTTGGTTTGTATTTCCAGCCTGTTTTATTTTTCCATTCATTTTGCTTCTTAGCCGCGACGTTAAGCGGACACCATGGGCTTTTGGTCTTGTGGCTACGCTAATTGCGGTCGGAATATGGTTTGAGAAATATTTGATTGTAATGCCAAATTTATTCCCCACAACTATCCCCTTTGGGTTCGTTGAGGTGGGTTTATTTATCGGCTTTTTAAGCGTTTATGTGCTTACAGTCCGCAATTTCTTGGGTAGTTTGCCGATGGTGCCGATTTCGCACCCGTTAACTCATGGCAGTACAAAGTGGTAAAATAATCATTTATTTCCATCAGTTAGTGCAATCGACATGAAATACGTTCTGTTAAATGCAAAGCCTATCTGACCCCTGGTGCCGTTTAGGTGTCATAATTTTGTAAGATTTATGTCGCCAAAATTTGAATTTTTGGTCGCATGTGGTATTCACTCACTCCCATCGAGTAAAGTATTCAAGGTAATTTATGGCAGTTCCCAAAAAACGCACTAGTCTTTCACGCCGCAAGCAACGTCAGGCTCATTGCAAGCTTTTTCCAACTTTCTCTATCCTTTGTCCAACATGCGGAGACCCAGTGCTAAGACACAGGGTTTGTATGGCGTGCGGGCAATACCGTGGCAAACAATTAATCGCTGACCCACGTCAGAAAGCTGCGCGCAAAGCTAATCCTTCAGCTGGATCGACTGGATCGGGTTCAGCCGGAGCGCAAGCTTAGTATCGCATTTCGATTGCTTCAAAAAAACTTACGACAATATACTGTCGTAAGTTTTTTTCATTTGTGCAGTCTTTTTGATCAATGAAGATTTTTAGGAGTCCGTTATGACAAGTCCATCTGATGTTTCAAAAAGTTTAAGCTCTACAAGTTTAAGCTCTAGGGGCGCGAATGCCCCGCTACAAATCTCTTTTTACGGCTTCTCTTTGGCTGGCAAGGTGGCACTCGTTACTGGTGGTTCGCGCGGTATTGGGCGCGCAATTTGTATTCAACTAGCAAGCCAAGGTGCGCGAGTTTTTGTGAATTATTCATCCAACTCCGCAGCGGCTGAAGAAACGGTTGCTGTCTGTAAGTCAGTGTTTAAGCCGATGCATGAGCTTGCCCCTGATTTTGTTGCCGCAGAGGCTTTGGGATTTGATGTAGCCGATGCAGCCGCTGTGGATGCTGCGGTTGATTTGATTAAGTCAAAAACGGGCCGCCTTGATATTCTAGTAAACAATGCCGGAATCGCACGGGATGGTTTATTCTTGCGACTTAAGGATGAGGACTGGCAAGCTACCCTGGCTACTAATTTAACCGGGGCGATGAATTGTGCACGAGCCGCATCAAAACGAATGCTTAAAGCACGTTGCGGGAGGATTATTAATATAAGTTCAGTTGTTGGCGAAATGGGTAACGCAGGACAGGTTGCCTATGTGACATCGAAAGCCGGCTTAATCGGCATGACTAAAGCGCTAGCTAAAGAGCTTGCATCGCGGTCGATAACCACAAATGCAATTACTCCGGGATTTATTGAAACAGACATGACGGCTGGGTTATCCGAGACCCTGAAGGCTGAGCACTCAAAATCTATTCCGTTAGAGAGACTGGGAAAAGCTGAAGAAATAGCTGGATTAGTTGGATTTCTTGCAAGTGACGCCTCCTCCTACATCACCGGCCAAGTGATTGGCGTGAATGGTGGAATGTACATGTGATGTTTTGCTGCTGTCCATGTTTGGTCCATGCACGCCTTGACTAGATTTCCTATTCACCTATTCTGGGTGACCTGATTGGGTCTTAGCCCAATCAGGATAATAATTGACGATGGATATTGGGCGAGAATTACAGTATTTTAAAGCAGTTTTTAAGCCGATACCTGTAAAAATTAGTCTTTTCGCGAGAGAATTCGCTTTAATGCAGATATTCTTAAGCGCTGGGCTAGCCAGGATTCGGTTTTCACTGTAGAAAATATGACGGAAACTCCAACGGCCTCTTTCGTTATTAGATTTTTGAAATAGATTATTTGGAGTATTAAAGTGACGTCTTCATCGGAGCAAACCACCATGGCAGCAGGAACACCAAACGAAATTACTGAGCGCGTAAAGAGCATTATCGTCGATCAGCTAGGCGTAAGCATGGAGGAGGTGACTCCCGAGGCTTCTTTTATTGAAGATCTAGGCGCTGATTCACTCGATATCGTAGAGCTGATTATGGCGCTCGAAGAGGAATATAACATTGAGATCCCAGACGAAGATGCTGAGAAGATCCAAACTGTAAATGATGTAACTTCTTACATCATCGCTAAACACGCGTAATCCGCAGTTATATTGATCAACAGATTGATTGATCAATACAAGCGAATCGGACTCTAAAATAACAGAGTTCGTTTCGCTTTTTTGTTGCTTTTCTTCCCGTATCTGAACTGGCAAGTGCGCTCTTACTGCGGTATGTTTTATGCATCATGACTACCTATTCTGAACGCTGCGTTGCATTAGCCTCAAGAGATCCAGAAATTTTCTCTCTGTTACAAAAGGAGACTGCTCGTCAGGAATACGGTCTCGAGATGATTCCTAGCGAAAACTTCGTGTCAGAGGCGGTGCTTGAGGCATGCGGATCGATTTTTACTAACAAATACGCAGAGGGATTGCCGCGCAAACGATATTATGGCGGTTGCGAAGTTGTAGACCAGATGGAGGAAATAGCGATCGATCGCGCGAAGTCGCTTTTTGGGGTGGAGTTTGCGAACGTGCAACCGCATTCAGGTGCGCAAGCAAATCAAGCTGTTTTTGAAGCACTGTTAAATCATGGCGATACGATTTTAGGCATGCGCCTCGATCAAGGTGGGCATTTAACACACGGCAGCCCAGTTAATTTTTCCGGTAAGAACTATAAAGTCGTAGCGTACGGTGTGCGTAAAAGTGATCAATTGATTGATCCAGATGAAGTGCTAGCACTTGCAAAAGAGCATCGCCCGAAGATGATCATCGCCGGAGCAAGTGCTTACTCACGCAGGATAGATTTTGCGATGTTTCGTAAAGTAGCTGACGAAGTAGGCGCTTTTGTGTTGGCCGATGTCGCGCATTATGCAGGGCTTATTGCTGGCGGTGTGTATCCGTCACCAGCCGGCCACTGCCAAGTAATCACCACTACCACTCACAAGACTTTGCGCGGCCCGCGTTCAGGCATCATCATGGGAGATGAAATCAACGCCAAGGCTATTAATAAATCCGTTTTCCCAGGCCTTCAGGGCGGCCCGCATATGCACACGATTGCAGCAAAAGCGGTCGCATTTAAAGAGGCTGCAACCGCTGATTTTAAAACTTACGCGGCCCAGATAATAGCTAACGCACAGGAGCTTTCGCGCTGTTTAATTGAGAACGGATTATCCATTGTTTCCGGCGGCACTGATTCGCATGTGCTGCTAGTTGATTTAAGAACAGCGGATATCTCAGGCAAAGATGCGCAGATTTTATTAGATACCGTTGGCATAACTGGCAATAAGAATACGATACCGTTTGATCCGCAACCACCAGCTATTTGTAGCGGTTTGCGATTAGGTACTCCGGCACTAACTACCCGGGGCATGGGAACGGTTGAGATGAAATCAGTGGCAGGGCTAATTACCGAGACTTTTTCAGCGCGCGGTGATGCAGCTAAACTTTCACAAATTGCTGGTCGAGTGCGTGATTTAAGCGCTGGATTTCCTCTCTACAAACATCGCCTCGTTGGTGGAGAGTCTTAAGCGATGAAATGTCCACGCTGTAGCTCAGATAATCTTTCGGTTTTAGAGAGCCGAGCTGATAACGTTGCAATTCGTCGCAGGCGTGAATGTGATGATTGCTCAGCGCGTTACACGACCTATGAGCGCATAGAATTATCGATGCCGTTTGTAGTTAAAAAAGATGGCGCACGGCACCCTTACGATCGCGAGAAATTAAAAGCCGGCATGGTGCGCAGTTGTGAGAAGCGGCCAGTTTCCATAGAGCTAATTGATCAGTTCGTTGAATCAATTGAGCGCAAAGTAACAGAGAATTTTCCACGTGAAGTTCCGAGTCGTGAGCTAGGGGAGCTTGTCATGGAGGCGCTGCGCAAGTTGGATAAGATTGCATATGTCCGATTTGCAAGTGTTTATCGAGAGTTCTCGGATATCTCACAGTTTGTTGAAACTCTTGAGAGCTTAAAAGATAAGCGTCCGGTTAACGCAGCACTTATTAAAAAAAATAAAAATCGCCCTGCTGCAAACATGCATAAGGAATCTGCCGGAGCTTCAAATTTGCTGGCACTTACCAAACAGCGTGCCACCAAACAAAGCTCGGATAAATTATTGCGTGCGCAAGATTGGGCCGGCAAAAAATCGAATGCTAAACTCTGAGCTTCAAAATCTGCGCGGAGAAATTGTGACAAAATCAAAGGGAAAAGCATCAGTTTCAGCTCCATTTTTAGCCTCGTTTGAAGAAACTCTGGCGGCGTTTGCTCGCGGACAGCCGGTAATTTTAGTTGACGATGAAGATCGGGAGAATGAAGGTGATATTACCGTTGCGACGCAGTTTTTAACGGTCGAACTGTTGGCGTTAATGACCCGTAAGGCACGTGGGCTTGTGTGCGTAAGTATCCCAAACTCGCAGGGTGAAAAATTACAGCTCCCGCTGCAAGCAGGAAGCAATAGGTCCCGTTTTGATACTCCTTTTACTGTTTCTGTTGACCTTGCCACAACGCAGACTAGTGCACACGAGAGTCCTGTGAGTTTTCAGAGTCGCGTACGTGCGATGCAGCGGTTAGCGGATCCGCTTTCTAGCGCTGAAGAATTTATCTCTCCCGGCAACGTTTATCCTTTAATGGCGCATCCGGCTGGTGTTCTTGGGCGACGTGGTCAAACAGAGGGCGCATATGATCTGGCGCGACTAAGCGGACTTTTTCCATCCGGTGTTATTTGTGAAGTGTTAAATGATGATGGCACCGTGGCGCGCGGTGCTCAGCTGCACGAGTTTGCAGCACGCTACAGCATGCCGATTATCGCAGTGCAGCAGATTATCGATTATCGTTTAGCACATGATACCCGAGTGTCTGAGCTTAGCCGCAGTTACCAAAATACTAAGTGGGGCAGGGCTTTAGTTGTGTCCTTTGAGGATGAGGCATCCAAACAAGAACATGTGGCCGTAGTATTCGGGGAACCTGACGCCGTAGCTAATCAAGCGCCGCCACTTATTAGGCTTCACTCCGAGTGTTTAACAGGGGATGTTTTTGGCAGCGTGCGCTGCGATTGTGGCCCGCAATTAAGTGCAGCAGCGCAAACCATCGTAGCTTCTGGTAGTGGAGTTATCCTCTATTTGCGTCAAGAGGGACGCGGCATTGGACTTGGCGCTAAACTCAAAGCCTACGCATTGCAAGATAATGGCGCCGATACGGTGGAGGCGAACCGGATACTTGGGTTACCGGTTGATGCACGTCAGTACGGCATCGCCGCGCGCATGCTGCAAGTTTTAGGAATCTCACGTTGTAGGCTTTTAACCAATAACCCCGACAAGGTAGCGCAGCTAAGCCGTGCCGGTATCGAAGTTCTGGAGCGATTAGCTGTGTTGCCTCCTTTAGGGCCCCTCGCAACCAGTTATTTAGAGACCAAGCAGCGAAAAATGGGGCATTTTACATAGAAATCTGCCCAAAGAGCTTAATTGCTGAATAAACCATGCAACCACGCGCAGACTTCTGCGAATAACTATTAGAGCAATGCCTAAAAAAAGGGCATCAGGGGAAATTCGGTGAAGCAGGATTCAGAGGAGAAAAAGGAGCAAGAGCCGGTAAAGTCGGAGGTTTCGTCGATCGCAATTGAAGATCAACCCGATGAAGTCATGATGCTTGCCGTTCGTAGCCGCCGTTTGGCGCGCAGTGCTGCGCTGCGAATTCTTTACGCGCTTGATTCTGTTGGGCAATTGGATTCAACAACAGTGGCGCTTAACTCCGGCCTTGTCATAGCCGCTGTTGGACCCGGGCCTGAAGATTCTCATACCGGAGCGGTCAATTTTGCTAATGTGATGGTAGAGGGTTTGTTAAAATCCGTTTTAGAGATCGATAGGTTAGTGCAGCAAAGCTCTGAACATTGGACCCTGGCGCGCATCTGTCGAATCGATCGCAATATCCTACGAATAGCTGTTTTTGAGCTCGTCACTTTTCAGGATGTTCCTGTTTCAGTAATTATTAACGAAGCCGTAGAGATCGCTAAAGAATACGCCGGACCTGATGCGCCGTCGTTTATTAACGGCGTGTTAGATCACGCAGCTCGGTCAATCCGCAATCAGGACCCTGCACTTAAGGCGGTGTAATCATCGTTAAAATGCCGAGATTGTACATGATGTGTAAACGGCGTACATTTACACATCATGTACACACGAGCCATTAACATATTGAAAGACAACAGTTTTTTTTCTATTTGGCGCTCGCGGTTCTGGCAAATCAACCTTGCTTGAGGCGCTTTTCTGCGCCGAGGACGCGCATACGATAGATTTACTTAGGGCAGATAACCTAAGCACCTTGCAGGCACGCCCTGAAGAGTTAGAGCGTTTAGCGCTTGGCTCAGGAAAGCGGTGGATAATAATCGATGAGATTCAAAAGGTGCCAGCTTTGCTCGATGTTGCGCATCGGCTGATTGAAAAACAGAATTTACTCTTTGCGCTAACCGGATCATCTGCCCGCAATTATTGATTTTTTCTAGAAATCGGTACTCACCCTAGCGAGCTTAAGGTTCCGTTCCAATTTCGTCGAAGAAAATCAATAATTTCAAGCACCTCGCTCCCCTCGTAACGATTCAACTGCGC
>Ga0105046_10019521_pt1 | contig 10277 bp, 10 predicted proteins | sample MAT03_FD_78385 | JGI IMG/M metagenome (GOLD analysis project Ga0105046, IMG submission 78385) | Freshwater microbial communities from Lake Fryxell liftoff mats and glacier meltwater in Antarctica - MAT-03 (megahit assembly) | ecosystem: Environmental > Aquatic > Freshwater > Ice > Liftoff... | reverse complement strand
GAAGCTCCAACTCGATTTTTTGGTTGGTGAAACACTGTACAGCATTCAAAGGGAACTGCGTGGGAAAAAACTGGATGCTGTTTATGCCAAACTTTTCAAAAACGACGAGCTGATAGCAAACAGTTTTTCCGCTGTGAACGAGACGGTTGTCAAACTGCTTAATCTTGACCGCGAGGCTTTCAAACGTTCAGTTTTTTCCGGACAAAAAGAACTTTCCGAATTATCGGATACCAAAGGGGAAAAACGAACCAAAATGGTACGCCGCATGCTTGGGTTGGAAACCCTCGACGATGTACAAAATGCCGTGCGCGCCGAACGCAATGCCTTGAACCAACAAATGACCGGACAATCCCAACTGCTGCTGGACGAAACGGTTTTGATGGATCTTCGCAATGATTTGGATGAAAAAAATTTGTATTGGGAGGCTCAAAACAACCTTTTGAGGGAGGCCCAGGCAAAACAAAAGGAATTGCAGGAGCAATTTCAAAAGGAAAAAATTCGCTTCGATGCAGAAGAATTAAGGTCGAAAAACTTCAACCGTCTGAACAGCCGTTTGTCGGAAATCAACGAGCGGCAGAATGGATTGGTAAGTCAAAAAAGTAAACTGGAGACGGACATAACTGCCATGCAAGCCCAGGAAACGGAGTTGCATGCTCAGAAATCGGTTATGACGGCTTACAAAAAGGCACAGGAAGCATTCAAACTGCTGGATAAAGAAAAACAACGCAAGCTCAACCTCGACGGCCGCAACCGCGAACTGGAAAGTTTGCGCGAGCCACTCGAAGAAAGCAAGCGTAAAATAGAGGTTTTGGAAAAGGCGTTGGCGCTGCGCGATCAGGTTGGTGCAGATCTGGTTGAGATAACCAATCGTTTGTCGGAACTGGAAGTCGCCCTTGAGGTAAAACGCAGTGAAATAACTTTGCTGAAAAACCAACAGGCCGCCATCGAAGAACGCATTCGCGACCGCCGTGCAGGCGTTGAAAACCTGCATAAAATTGGCAAGGATGGCACTTGTCCGACCTGTTACCAACCCGTACGCAATGCTTACGATGACGTGCTTGCCATGTTGATGAAAAACATCGATGAACTTGAAAGTAAGGAAAAAACAGACTTGCTACTCAAACAGGAAACGATCATTGAGGAGGGTAAGGCAATCAAGGCAGCCTTGGAATCGACCCAAATCCTGGTGCAACATCAAAGAGATACCCAAACTCGCCTGAAAACCTACGAAAAACAGCACAATGAAGAATTTTTGGCTTTGCAAAAATTTGAGGCTCAAGCCGTAAAAATCAGGCTGGTGCTTGCTGAAATAGGGAAGGTGCATTTTGATGAAACTCAGTACATCGAGCTTAAAAAACATTTAGAAGAGGGCGCTGAACCATTTCGAAAATACGAGAATGACCTCAATTACCTGTACCGCGCGTTGCCTGAAAACCGTCGGAATCTGGAAAGCTTGTTGTTGCGTTTGACAGAAACCGTTCAGGCCGTACATCAGGTAAACAAAGAACTACAGGAGCTTGGATTTGAAGAAACCATTTACCAGCAAGCCAAAAACACCCTTTTAGATTTTGATACAGCGCTGCAAAATCAAAACACCAACGTTAATGTCCTCATGCAGGAAGTGTTTCAATTGCAATCTGCCATCAACCATGTGAAGGAAAAACTCCACCAGCAGGAAAGCATACGCGCTCGCGTAGCCGACAAAAAAGGGGAAGTGGATGTTTTGGAAAAATTGGAACACCTGCTTAAAACGTTTAAAAACGACATGCTTGAACGTGTGAGTCCAGGTATTTCCCGGGAAGCCAGCAACCTGTTCAGCCGCATCACCAAGGGAAAGTACGAAAGCATCAAGGTGGATCAAAATTTCGAGTTTTCCATCGCCGACGGCGGCATTTATTACCCCATTGAACGGTTCAGTGGAGGAGAAATAGACCTGGCTAATTTTTGTTTGCGCATCGCCATAACCAAAGCAATCATGGAGCTGAACGGCAACGGACATGCGGTGGAGTTTCTCGCTTTCGATGAAATTTTCGGCAGCCAGGACGAAGAACGGCGCCACGAAATGATGTTGGCATTGCACTACCTGCAGGAACAGTTTCGGCAAATTTACATCGTGTCGCACATCGAAAGTCAACGCGATTATTTCCCAAACATTTTGGAAGTCAAATCAACGGAAGCAGGAAGTGTAACCAGGTGGGTTGAGTAAAATTAAAAACCGGCTTTGAGGTAAGACCAACCTTGTTCCTGCTTCATTACAATTTCGATGATGCCAGCTGGTACCGTACGGATGTTGGGAAGCAGGTCTTCTTTTTTGATTTTACGTTCCCGCATGGTGTTTTCACAGGCAACAAAATCAACACCGCGCATTTTCATTTCTTCTATTTTTTCAGCTTGTGGAGTATGTGCGGCATGCAGAAGTTTGATACCGTTGTTGTGACAAACCACTTCCACCGATGCATTGGGAGCTGCTTTATGAATGTTGGCGAGTTGTTTCATCAAGGCCTTGTGTACCAGCGTATCATCGCTGGTGAGTTGGATGATGATTTTGTGGTTGGCAAGACTCATAACGCCACTTTCGTCTTGTGCGCGGAGGGTCATGGAAAATACAAACAACAACGTAATGGTGGCCAAAAGGTGCTTTTTCATGGCAAAAAGTTTATTTTTTATGCACAAAAAGAAATCCGATGATAGCCGCTATCAAAGAGGCGGCAAAAATGGCGGTTTTGGCGGCAATAATGTCTTCCGGTGCATCCATTGCCAGGAGTGTGATGAAAATGGACATCGTAAAACCAATACCGGCAAGGATACCTGCTCCGGTATATTGCCGCCAGGAAAGGGTTTCGTCTTCTACGTCGCCTTTCTTTTTCAACAACTTTGAAAGCCAAACACCCAACAGTACGCCCGCGGGTTTGCCCAACAGCAATCCGGCCAAAATGCCCATTCCAATAGGGGCGACAAGGTCGTCCGTCCAAGTTGGCGAAAGGGTCAGTCCTGCATTGGCAAGTGCAAACAATGGCATGATGCCCAAAGCGACCGGCAGGTGCAAGTGGTGCTGAAGTACGTAGGATGGCGATTTTTCTCCGCCGTCACCAAAAGGCAAAGCAAAGGCCGTAAGTACGCCTGCAATGGTAGCGTGAATGCCGGCATGGTGTAAGGCATACCACAAGGCAGCTCCACCAATCAGGTAGGGTAGAAGGTTGTGAACCTTCAATCGGTTGAGCAACAACATGGCGCCGAAAATACCTGCTGCCCCAGCGAACCAATACCAGGAGAAACCTTCGCCGTAAATGAATGCTATGACCAGAATGGCACCCAGATCGTCGATGATGGCAAGCGCCGTGAGGAAAATTTTGAGGGATACAGGAACATTTTTGGCCAAGCTCAAAATACCGAGCGCAAAAGCAATGTCGGTCGCCATAGGGATGCCGAAGCCCGATTGTGACGGCAAGCCGGCATTAATGAAAAAGTAAACCGATGCAGGTACGACCATACCTCCAAGGGCTGCCAGTAAAGGTGTTACCGCGTTGCGCATGCTGCGCAACTCGCCGATGTACAATTCCCGTTCAATTTCAAGCCCAACGAGTAGAAAAAACACGGCCATTAGTCCGTCGTTGATCCAAAATTCAAGGCTTCCGCCGGGGAGTGGCGTGTGCCAAAGGTGTAGATAACTTTCTGCCCAGGGTGAGTTTGCAAATGCTACGGCAACCACAGCACATGCCATAAGAATATAACCGCCGGTTTTTTCGGAATTGAAAAAATCCGAAAACAATTTCGAAAGCATAGTATCCATGTTTGAACTTGGTTTTTTTTAAAAAAGAAAGCAATGTTACAAACTTACAACGGGTACCTTACCAGAAGTTATTTTTTAAAAGGTTTTAACACTTGTTGCCAAAAGCTGTGTGGATATTCATCCACGCCATTGAAGCCGAGCGGAATATCCCTGCCATTTTTGGGCATCCACACTGTGCCGAACAAATAATCCCAAACGCTCAAAGATATGCCGTAGTTGACACCGTAGGCGCCTTTGGGAAGCTCTTTGGAGTGGTGCCAAATGTGCATTTGCGGACTGTTGAAAAGGTACTGCAAGGGTCCGAGTGGCAGGTAAATGTTGGCGTGGTTGAGGTGACCTATGCTCAGTGCGAACAAATGGACCAGCAGAAAATCCTGAATGCCGAATCCGATCATGGCCAGGGGAATGTACTCCACCGTGCGGTACACAATGGTATCCATAAAATGGTAGCGCAGGTGGGCTGCATATCCCATTTCGCGCACCGAATGGTGTACTTCATGGAATTTCCACAGCCAGGGTATACGGTGCAACATGCGGTGAACATTCCATTGGATGAAATCCCGTACAAGGAATAAGATTAGAAACTGAACCCAAACAGGCGTTGAAGCAATGTTGATCGCTACCAGGTTGCGAATGCCGAACGCGGTTGCCAGCAGGTCTTTGAATGCATTGACTGCCAAATCTGATACGGCAGCATAGCCTACAAGCGAAAACAGGAAAAAATTGAAAAACATGTAAAAGGTGTCCAACCCAAAATCTTCACGTACACGCGGTTGGTTTTTCCTCCATGGAAACGCCACCTCGAGCAGGTACACCACCAGGGAAATGGCAATCAGCCAGTAAAAATAATTCCCCCAGTGAGGATGTGTTATTTCATGCCACAGGTACCGGGCGTAACCCAAGTGCCGCGTCCAGTGAATAACATACAGTTTCGCGGTCCTATTTTTCGCTCAATGTCGTTATTCGTCGGTTAAAATGTCCCGCATTTCGCCCTCCTCATGCCTAATTGAGCAAAATATTGGTCTCGCCAAACTGCATGTCATTCACTGGACACGGCACTGGTATGCTCTGACAAACACATCAATATATTTATCCATAAGTATTTTTTATTTTACGGTTTTTTTACCGCTGCTTTGCCATGCCCTGATGCCTCCGTTGAGATCATAAACTTTGGTGAATCCCAGCGAAGTAAATTGATCAGCGGCACTTGCACTCCTTCCACCCGCAGCACAATAAACCATAACCGGTTTATTTTTGTCCAGTTTGGAAATCCTGTTTTTGAAATCAGCATTGTAAAAATCGATGTGCGAAGCGCCTTCAAGATGCCCTGCATTGAACTCCTCAGGTGTGCGCACATCCACAAGTTGAACAGCATTGTCCTGCTTCATGATGCTTTCAAAATCGTTTGGCTTAAGCAGTTTGCTTTGAGCTTCACCTGTTGAGGTGCAAGACAAAAAAAGAAGCAGAAAGGCTGGAAAGATGAATTTTTTCATAAAAAATTTGTTTTTCAAACTTTCATTAATTTGGGTTGATAAAAAGAAAATGAATCTAACCTGAAACAACTGCATCAACCTCATCGGCTGCATTCTGCCCTCAACAATTTTGACAAATTGAAGTTGCAAAGATGATGGTTGTTCCCCCATGTTGGTTGGTAAAAAGTAAAGATGCTTTGATACTTTTTACGGATTGGTCGTTTTTTCGTTTTGGAACTGCACCCTTTCCGGATGGGCATACACGTTGAAACGTTCATCGCGCAAAAAACCGACAAGGGTCATGCCACAGGCTTCTGCCAGTTCGACGGATAGGCTGGTAGGAGCTCCTACAGCCACCAACCACGGCAAACCGGCCATGGAGGCTTTTTGTATCAGTTCGAATCCAGCCCTGCCGCTTACCATCAAAACATGGTCTTTCAGCGGAAAAGACAAACCCGTTTTTAGCGCGGCACCCAATACTTTGTCCACAGCGTTGTGGCGCCCCACATCCTCCCTCAACAGCACAAGTTCGCCCTGTTGGGAAAACAAACCTGCAGCGTGCAAACCTCCCGTACGCTCAAAAGCCGACTGAGCCGCTCGTAAAATTTTCGGCATTTGGTAAATGATTTCCGGTGAAACTTTTGGGTTTCCAGGTACGGAAAAATACAAAGCGTTTGTTTGTACAGCATCAAGCGATGCTTTGCCGCATATGCCGCAACTGGAATTTGCAAACATGTTGCGCGACAAGCGGTCAAGGTCTACGTGAACATCCGGACTGATTTCAACCAGCAGACTGTTCTCTCCCAAAATCCTAAGTTGTACCACCTCGGAAATTTGCGTCAGGATGCCTTCGGTAAATAAAAAGCCCATCGCCAGTTCGTCGTCGTGGCCAGGTGTTCGCATGGTTACCGCAATGGCCGTGCGTTTGCGCAAGTTTCCTGCTCCCGTACCCAGCAGTATTTCCAAAGGCTCTTCAACAACTACGGCATCAGGACAAGCCTCGGATACTTTTCCAGTTACTTTTAGGATATCTGTCGTTCGTATGCTTGGATGCATGCGTTTAGTGTTGTTAATTTGTAAAAAAAATAAACACGCCATGAAGATACGTTGCGAACAAGACAGTATACGCCTTCGCTTGCGCAAATCAGAATTGGGTCAATTGCGCAACGAACACAAATTATCCACTGCTGTACATTTGCCGGGTGGAAAAATACTTACCTGGGAGCTCCTGCTCGATGAAAAAACGAGCGATGTGAACGCTTCATTCACCAACGATACCATCCTTGTCGTGCTGCCCCTCAACGTTGCCAAGCACTGGATGGATGGCGAAACCGTAGGATTGGAAGCCTTCATCCCCAATGGCTCGGCGCACCAGCTCCATGTGCTCGTGGAAAAGGATTTCCCATGCAAAGACCGGCCCGAAGAAGACAAGATTGACTTTTTTACCGAACTGGCCGCCATTCAACCACCCCTTTGTTGAGTTTGGAGTTCGGAGTTCGGAGTTTGGAGTTTGGAGTAGACCATGAATCATACCAAATCCCGGAATGATTCATACCCTCAGCATTAAACTTTAAACTTTAAACTTTAAACTTTAAACTCCAAACTTATTTCATGGGTGGGCGGTTACCCACACTTCGCCGTCCTCAAAAACTTCTTTTTTCCAGATGGGAACTTCTTTTTTAAGCACATCGATCGCATATTGGCATCCTTCAAAGGCGGCCTGGCGGTGAGCAGAAGAGACCGCGATTACGACAGGAACATCACCGATTCCCAGGATACCTATACGGTGGTGGATGCATACTTTTTGAACCTGGAATAGTTCCTTACATGCTTTTGCGATTTTTTCCATTTCCAGAATGGCCATGGGTGCGTAAGCTTCAAATTCGAGCCTGACCACTTTTTTACCCTTGGTTTGGTCACGTACAGTACCAATAAAAACCACCGTGCCACCGGCCTGGCTGCCACTTACAAATGCAATGGCGACGGCTGGATCGAGGATGGAATCGGTTAATTGTACATCAATCATGGCATCACGTTTAACCACCGCTGACTGGCGGAATCAGGGCTATTTCGTCATTTTGTTGAAGTATTACGTCTTTGTTGGCGTACTGAGCATTAACTGCATAACGCAAAGCATTCAAATGACGCAGGGCCGGGTAACGTTCTGCCAACATGGAACTCAAAGCCTCCAGTCGGGCATCAGCAGGCAAAGTTTCGTACAAGGTAGACTGTCCATCCAACATGTCCCGAACAATACCAAAAGTCACTATTTTAACGGTTATCATGGTTTCAATAAGGTAATTAAACGAAGAGCGGGCAACTTTTAGCCTCCGATGGTTGTCATGCTTTCTTGAATCGGCAAACCTGCGAAACGGTTTTTCTCCGCTTCGTGGCCGTCGCGCCAACGACTTCCCACAGCGTCGAGGAGGGAAAGAGCAATTTGTTCATCGGTGGCGCCAGCCCGCATGAGGTCTCGCAAACTGAAAACGCCGTTGTCGTACAAACAGGTTTTCAAAACACCCTGTGAACCAATACGCAACCGGTTGCAGGTGCCACAAAAAGTGCGTGAATATGCGGCAATAATACCCAAACGCCCCATGTGCCCGGGAACCTGGTATTCGTAGGCGGTTGCCCCGGCGTCGGTTGGAACACTGGTCAATCCGTGAAAATGATTTTGAAGATGTTCAAGTATGCGTTTCCAATGCCAGCCAGGATGGGTTTGTGACAGTCCCGTACCATTGAAAGGCATTTCTTCGATGAACCTCACATCCACCGGCAGGTTTTTGGTCAGTTCGGCCAAAGGTAGGATATCGGTATCGTTGCAACCTGCCATCACCACCGTATTGATTTTCACCCCAATACCATGGTGGAGCAAGGCTTCAAGACAGTTCCAAACATTTTTGAATTCATCCCTGCGTGTTATGGCGGCAAATCGGGCAGGATCGAGGCTGTCGAGACTGAGGTTGACGCTGCTCACGCCCAGGGCTTTGAGTTCGGGAATGTAAGGCGTTGTCAGCGTACCGTTGGTGGTTAGTGTAAGGGTTTTGATGCCAGGTGTAGAGGCAATGCCTCGCAGCAGGTGCATGATGTCACGGCGGACAAAGGGTTCTCCACCGGTGATGCGCACTTTATCGATGCCCAGTTGGGCCAGGATCGCCACCAGACGCAGCATTTCTTCGTAGCTCAACAGTTCCTTTCGGTGGCTGAATGCAATGCCGTCGGCTGGCATACAATAAAAACAACGCAGGTTGCAGCGGTCTGTGATCGCGAGGCGCAGGTAATTGATGCGCCTTCCGTGATTGTCGATCAGGTTGTGTCTGTCCATTATTTTAAACGTCAAAATCGCTAAAATCGGTAAAAATCAAGCACGGTATCCTCATGAAAAACCGTGTTTGCCGCCGGCAACTCCAGGAAACCGTCCGCTTCGGGCAGCTTACCAAGGTCGCCGCTGCCGTTGGATGGTTTGGGGAAAGCTACAAGACGTCCTTGGCGGTTTTCCAGACTAGCGGGCATGAAACAGGTCATGGAAGGTTCAAAAACGATTTGCTCACCTAAAATTACGTGTTCTGCATCAAATGTATTGCTTTTTAGGCTTCGGCGAATCCAGGGTACGAGGTATCGGCAGGCGCATGCCGTTGTGGATATGGGATTGCCAGGTAGTGCAAAAACGGTTTGACCGTGCTCAGATTGTCCAAACCACATGGGTTTTCCTGGCCGTTGAGCGACTTTGTGAAAAACCTTCTTTATGCCAAGTTCGGGCAACAAATCGGGTAAATAATCGCGTTTTCCAGCTGAAACGCCCCCTGTTATTATTAATAAATTATACTCAGATAAAATTTTCTTTACAATAATTTTCAAATCAATTAAAGAATCATTTCCTTGAAAAAGGGTGGGGGATATGCCTTTTTTTTGCAACAAACTGTTCAAAACCCAACCGTTCGACATGCGAATTTCCCAAGGCTGGGGTGTGGCTTCGGTGCTTACCAGTTCATCGCCGGTATTCAAGATGGCAGTTTTGGGCAAACGACCAACTTCAATGGTGGTTTTTCCTACGGTGGCCAAAACGCCCATTTCAGCAGGGCCAATGGTCTGGCCGCTGTAAAGCAGCAAATCACCCTTGCGCCGGTCGCTTCCTTGGCGGTGCACATTTTGACCTTTCATCATTTTTTCAGTCACAATAACCACCTCCTTGCCATCGTGTTGCAAGTGTTCATAAGGAACAACCGTATCGGCACCAGGTGGCAAAACAGCGCCAGTAGCAACTTCCACCACCGAAGCAGGCTCGGAAAGGGTAGGGGGCTGGATACCTGCCGGAGCCTCTCCCGATACATCGAAACGCCGGAGCCCAGCCGACCATTCGGCAAAACGGAGTGCTACGCCATCCATAGCGACCCGGTCAAAAGGCGGAAAATCCCTATCGGCCACAACAGACTCGCGCAAAATCCTGCCCAATGCATTGTCCAGGCTCACATTTTCCGATCCCCAGTCTGCCAAATGCAGGTTCAACAATTGGGTTGCTTCTTCGACGCTGATCATAAATCCTATTTTTGCACAAACCTGACTATTTTTGTGCATTCAGAGTTTGAAAAAGAAAAAACATGTCAAAATTTTCCCACCTTGATGAAAAAGGCCAACCGGCCATGGTTGATGTGAGTGCAAAAACAGCCACCATACGCACCGCAAAGGCACGCGCCGTTGTGGATCTGCCTCTTGAGGTATGGAATCAACTGGATCAAAACAGTTGGCAAACGGCGAAAGGAGGCGTGTTTCAAACAGCCATCCTGGCTGGTATTATGGCTGCCAAAAAAACTGGGGAATTGATACCGCTTTGCCATCCTTTACCACTGGATCATTGCCACATTGATGTGGAAGTGGTTGAAGATGGTGTTTTGTGGATCACCTGCAGCACCCGGGTAGGGGCCAAAACAGGTGTGGAAATGGAAGCACTAACCGGCGCCGCAATGGCTGCACTAACCGTGTACGATATGTGTAAAGCCATTTCACCTTCCATTGTT
>Ga0105046_10019519_pt1 | contig 10277 bp, 5 predicted proteins | sample MAT03_FD_78385 | JGI IMG/M metagenome (GOLD analysis project Ga0105046, IMG submission 78385) | Freshwater microbial communities from Lake Fryxell liftoff mats and glacier meltwater in Antarctica - MAT-03 (megahit assembly) | ecosystem: Environmental > Aquatic > Freshwater > Ice > Liftoff... | reverse complement strand
ATGAAATCGATGCGTTCTAACGATGCGAGGGAGCTCTTTCGCCTCTAGCGAGGCTTGCTACTTCGAGACTACCAGTTCCCACCGATGAATCGGTGGGCTATTATCGAGTGTCCCTAGCGGGACGAATACAACACAAGTTTCGATGGTTCGAACTAGAAACTTCGCATTGATGTTAAGTCAGCAGTCTCCGCTGGCAACCGGTTAAACAAATTCATGTTTCCGACAAAACGGAAGCTCAAATAACGCAACTTCAAAACTTGCGCGGGCTTTTATTTGGCGTGTTCAAGTTTCCTTTTTAGCCGAAGGGCGTTTCCAACCACGGTGACGTCGCTTGCCCCCATGGCAAGTGCAGCCAAGAGCGGGCCGCTGTCGCCGAGAATACCGAAGGCGGCCATAGGAATGGCGAGTGCGTTATAAAGAAACGCAAAAAACAAATTCTGCTTGATCGTCCGCAATGTAGCACGGGATAGCTGAATCAGCTCCGGAATCGCAGAGACTCGATCGCCGGGAATGACCACTGCTGCGGCTTCAATGGCGACGTTTGTTCCAGAGGCCATGGCAATACCGAGCCCAGAAGTGGCAAGAGCGGCGGCATCATTCAACCCATCGCCGACCATAATGACATCTTTACCAAGCGATTGAATGTGTGCGGCTTTAGATTCTGGTGTCGCTTCGGATAAAACCGCACTCGCGTCGAGTGCAAGTTCGGTTGCGATGGCTTGAGTGGCCGCGCGTCGATCACCAGAAAGGATTGAAACACTGATTCCAGCTTGCTTGAGATCGGTGACAGCATGTATTGCATCCGAACGCAGTCGATCGTTCAAAGTGAGCGTTCCGATGATAACTCCATCGACGACAACACGAGCTGTCGTGTTTGCATCGCGATCGACTACGACCATGCGTCCATCAATTTGCCCCTGAACACCACGTCCTGGGAGAGACGTGAAGTTGAGGACGTTCGATAGCTTGAGACCTCGCGAAGTGGCTTCGTTCACAATGGCATGGGCGATCGGGTGTTCGCTGGGAGCCTCTACCGACGCCGCGATTTGCAAGAGCTGATCTTGCGTGTAATTGCCTACGGCAGAGATTTTAGTAATTAGAGGTTTGCCTGCGGTCAATGTACCCGTCTTGTCAAATACGACACGGGTTGCGCGACCTATACGCTCGAGCGCTTCGGCGCTGCGAATTAGAATTCCGCGCCGACTAGCCGCTCCCGTACCAACCATTACCGCCATCGGAGTTGCCAACCCCAGAGCGCAAGGGCAAGAGATAATCAACACCGTGACCGCCGAGATAATGCCCTTTGAAAAATCACCAGCCAACCACCAGCCTACGACTGTTATCAAGGCGATTGTAAGTACCGTTGGAACGAAGATCGAAGAGACTTGATCGGCAAGTCGTTGAATTGGTGCTCGGCTCGTTTGAGCACGCTGAACAAGGCTTGCGATGCGCGAGACAGTTGTATTGCGACCATCGACGGTTGTTACAACGACTAGCCTGCCGGTAGTGTTCATCGAGCCCGCGACGACGCTATCGCCGATTTTCTTTTCAACTGGAATTGGTTCACCCGTAACAATCGACTGATCAACTGCGGAATGGCCTTCGATCACGTTGCCATCGACGGCAATGCGTCCGCCGGGGCGCACAACTAACTTTGCGTTGGCTGGAACTTCTCTGCTAGGAATGATCTTTGATGTACCATCGGACTGTAGAACTTCAGCCGTCTCAGGTTGCATGCGCAGCAGTTCGCGGACCGCTGAACCGGCTGATGAACTTGCGCGGGCCTCGAACCAATGGCCAAGACTAACGATGCCAAGTAGACCGCATGCTTCAGCAAAATACATCGGATGATTGAGCCCGAATACAAGGACAATAGTTGAGTACACGAAGGCAGTTGTCGCGCCAATCGAGATCAGAGTGTCCATGTTGGTCGTACCGAGCATGGCAGCTCTCCAAGCCGATTTGTAGAACTCGGACCCGGCGAAAACTATGATCACGAGAGCGCCGACAAACATCGTCCAAGACATCCACGGACCATGCCAATGCATGGCGGTAACAGTCCAGTGCATTGTTTCAAGCGGCAGCCACAGTCCCATGCCTACAATCGCGCGGTAACGCCAAGTCCGTTCGTTAGCCTGCTGCTGCCGTTCAATATCGCTTTGGTCAGAGTCATAATCCGTCGGTTGAATCAATTCAGCAGAGAAGCCTCGAGTTTGAATCGCTTTAACCAAATCGTCAGCTTTTAGGTCGGGACCCTCAACCTCGGCAGTACCAGCGGCGAAACTAACGCTAGCAGCGGTGACATCTGCGCGATTTTCCAAGGCAGCTTGGATTCCGGCCGCGCAGCCATTGCAAGTCATGCCAGTTATGCGTATCCGTATCGCGGCAGGTTTCTCAATGAGCGACTTTTGTGGCTGGGTCGGGTGCGAATGGCTGATTCCGGAGGATGGACTTGGCAATTGCATGAGCTGAGCCTGTGGAGCATGGTTCAAGTGCTGATTGGGTCGAAACGAGACAATCAGACTTCACGCTCCTATTCTAGCAGCGATAGGAATCTGACTAGCGTTGACCATTGACTTACCGTAAATGTGCCGCGACGTTACCGTCCGGAAATCAGCGTCATGGTGAAGCAAAAGTCGACCTGAGGCCTCACTTCTTACGGAGCGCGGACGTCTCGTCCGCCTGCGGCACTCGGTGATTTTCAATCCCGTTCGTTTCACTCGCCTTGCAAATTCAACGTGATCAACTCGCGGGTTCAGCGGGCGCCCAATGTCACTCACTTTGCGGTTCATCCGGGAATTAAGATACGCCCATTCGAGGCTAAATTTTTTTTGGTGGGTCGCTCCTGCCAGGTGCGACCATTCGGCCACTTTGCCATTCTGATCCGCATAAGTTGCACGCATCAACATCATTGCCCAATGACTGGTCGCACCCGGCAGGAGCGACCCACGGAGCACGTGAGCGGGACGATTCCGCAACATGGTGACTGACGAAATCGACAAAGTGAATGACATCGGGCAAGGTGACCGCGCTCGTAAAACTGGGACTATCCCGCAAGAAACACTAAGTTATAGAGGTACGGGAGCAATGTAGCGAAAATTAGTACCCAAGCGGTTATCCAAACCCAGCGTTTGACTCCTAGTTTGCGTTCCGTTGCGGTATGGCTCGGAAACTCCTCGGCTAGATAATTTTCATAGTCAAAGTCGTCCGCGTCTTTGTCGTACCCGCCTTCTAAAGCCATGTGCGAGTCTGCGTTATAGTACTCCGATTTACTTTCTGATTTTTTCCGAATCGCTGAGCGGTTGGCGGAGTCTGGCAAATTGTCCTGATGGCAGTGATGGCACTTAGGCGCGTTGCTACGAATTCGCTTTCCGCAAGATGAGCAATCGATGAAAGTCAAGTTTTGGACCATGTTCAAGAATCTGAGGTCTTGCAGCCGGAAGACGCTATTTGATAAAGGAAACTCGTTTCTACTAGAATTTTACTGCGCTGCGTCGCTGAATCCAATCCCCAAATGTGCTGAATGTCCGATTTCAGCCACTGGCTAGCGAACTCATTGAAAGATATACTTTGCGGTTTGAATTTCTGGCTGCGAAAATCACATTCGGGCCACGGACGACTGCTGTGCAGTCGATAGGGGAAGTCGATTTATGGCTGGAAATGCTCCCGTGATTAGCGGTGGGGTAGGTGAGTTAGCGGACGAAAAGATTCTGGTGCTGGACTTCGGTTCCCAGTACGCACAGCTCATCGCGCGGCGAGTCCGCGAACAAAATGTCTACTGCGAAATTGTGCGCCACAATCTGCCCGCAGAGACAATTGGTGCAAAGAAACCGCGAGGAATCATTCTTTCCGGCGGTCCGTCGAGTGTCTATGAAGAAGGCGCGCCTCGCTGCGATCCCGGTATTTTTGAGCTGGGAATTCCAATTCTCGGAATTTGCTACGGCATGCAACTCGCATGCGATACGCTCGGAGGCCGAGTTGGACACTGCCACACACGCGAATTCGGGCGGGCTTCACTAAAGATCGGCAAGGCGGAACACCTGCTGGCCGGTTTGCCTGATAAAATCGACGTTTGGATGAGCCACGGGGATCAAGTTAATGAAGTCTCGGCGGATTTCGAACCGCTCGCCGCAACCGACACTTGCCCTTTCGCGGCCGTCGCACACAAGCGGCTGCCAGTCTTCGGCTTGCAATTCCACCCCGAAGTCACCCATACGCCGCTTGGCGGAACGATCCTCCGAAATTTTCTTTACAACGTTTGTGGTTGCGAAGGCCGTTGGCACTTGTCCGATTTCGCGGAGCGAACGATCAAGTCACTGCGCGAACGCATCGGTTCTGATCGAGTCATCTGCGGATTGTCAGGCGGCGTCGATAGCGCAGTCACTGCTGCGTTGCTTTTCAAGGCAATCGGTCCGCAGCTCAGTTGCATTTTGGTCGATAACGGCCTGCTGCGAAAAGACGAACAAGCGGCCGTGATCTCCGAATTCTCCGATCACTTCAAATCCGATTTGCATGTGGTGCAAGCCGAAGAGCGTTTTCTCAAGCAACTGGCTGGGATCACCGAGCCTCAAGAGAAACGCCGTCGTATCGGCTATATGTTCGTCGATTGCTTTAAAGAAGAAGCGGTGAAGATTTCCGGCGCAAAGTATCTCGCACAGGGGACACTTTATCCGGATGTGATTGAAAGTGGTGCAGCCGCCGATGGCCCCGCAGCGACGATCAAGCTGCATCATAACGTCGGTGGCCTACCAGAGCAGTTGGGATTTGAGTTGGTGGAACCGCTGCGTGATCTGTTCAAAGATGAAGTCCGCAAGCTCGGTCTTGAACTCGGTCTGCCCGAGCATTTAATCTGGCGGCATCCGTTCCCCGGTCCTGGCTTGGCCGTACGTTGCTTGGGCGAAGTCACCAAAGAGAAACTCGACGTGCTTCGCGAAGCCGATCAGATTGTCGTCAATGAAATCAAAGCCGCCGGTTTATATCGCGAGACTTCGCAGACGTTTGTCGTTTTGCTGCCAGTGCAAAGTGTCGGCGTGATGGGCGATGCACGGACATATGAAAACGCAGTTGCAATTCGATCCGTGAACACCGACGATTTCATGACCGCCGATTGGAGCCGCTTGCCCTACGATTTGCTCGCTCGCATGAGCACTCGGATCATCAACGAAGTTCGTGGCGTGAATCGTGTATGCTACGACATCAGCAGCAAACCACCCGCAACGATCGAGTGGGAGTAGCCTAAACTGGGCGTCGCCGCTGATTGACGCCGCATTTAATACGTCTGCGGTCTTCAAATCTCTGCGGTCTTCAAATCTCTGCGGTGCAAATTAGATCGTTGATCGGAGTAGTCCCCTCGCCACCCTCGATCAATGCGAATGCAGAACCAGAAAAGGTGCATACAACAAGAATCGACGATACGCACAGGCGTGTGAGATTTATCGAGTATCGCATGAGGTTCTCCTAGAATCTTGGTCGCAATCAACAGCCACGATAACAAAATCGACGCTAACTTTTCGAAGTCAGTTCCTGAAAATTTCGCCACAATTTCCCAAACTCATAGATAAAGCTTTCTTCGAGCGACGCACTAGCCATCTGGCTTGTCATCGGAATATACATCAGGCAAGACCCGGTCGATGCAGTCTTTCCTTAGTTACTGGAGGTTGGTTGATCACTATTAGTCGAACGGACCGGTTTTAGATCTTTGACTACCGCAGATGGGTCTCCATAATGAATGTAGTTTGCCATGTCGGCCTGATTCAAATTTTTCACTTCAATGCGGCCTAGGACTACGGACTCGCGTACCGTTTTTCCTTGGGCAATTCCTTGATAAAGGGTGCGAGAGAATGCTTCCGCAGCAGAATCGTTCACGGGCCAGTAGGTGCCGATAAACTGCGAAATCCCGCCTCGCAACATGGCTTCACAAATTCCTGCATCTTGATTCGATCGATCGCCATTACTAGCTACTTTCTTTCTCTGTGCATTGTTCATTCCAAGAATCTTGCCGCTCGGAACGGGTAACTTTCGAATACGTGCACTTTCACAAGCGTTAAAGAACACCAGCGTCGGCAGACTGGTAAGCGCCATTAGATCCTGCCCCGATAGTACCGACATACCGTTAACGGGACCTATGCCGGCACAAATCAATCCAGACCTACCTCGATCTACGGGATCAAAATAGGCGTGTCCCGCGTAGTGAACAATGTCGTACGCACCTGATTTGAATTCGTTGAGTATTTTCTCGCGGGTCGCCTCTCCATGCTGGAGTTTTGTCACTCGCACCAAATCTAGTTCACGTAGGATTCGCTCCAAAAGTTCGCCTTCCCTATCGGCACCAGATAGGTCATCTGTAGGATTCACGATTAGCAAAACGTTCAATACAGCGTCGCGCTGTCTCTCCTCTAAAAACTTAGCAAGCGATTGTGTTGGCTCGCTTTGGAAGCGCCGACTTACGCCTCCGTTGATACACGACAACATGCTTGCTTGAACTCCTGACGAATTCGACTCTAGCAGCGGCAAGATCTCCCATGGAATCCGAGAAGCGGATGAATCCACGATCACAGCGAGGTGATCATCGCGTTTAAGGTCATGTTTTAGAACGTGAATGAAGTCCTCGGTGAGAATCAAATCTCGCAGCTCAATACCAAGCTTAAGAAGGTTGGTCAAACTGATCGAACGATTGCCATCAGGGAGACGACCAAGCATTTCGTCCAATTTGGTCCGACTGATTTGTTTAGCGCCGGGAAACACAGTTGCTTTGGCTCCAGCTCCAAGCAAGGCGGCATGCAGAGTCCAGTTATCCGTAGCCTCTTGGTCAGTAGCGGCCCGTTCTTTCTCGAATCGTGCAGTTAGGTAGACGGTGTTTTTTGGCCGCCGGTCATATACTCGCGCAACGCGATCCTCGACCGACTTCTCGATGCTGGCAGCAGATGCAGGATAGTTCGCTTCGTTCAGCCTCAATCGAATACCGTCGCACAATTGCGTTCCCCCTAGGCGGAAGGTCTCATCCTTTAATTCGGCAAAGCGATCCTTGGAGTACTCGCATAATGCAATGCGTCGAAACTGGATGGAACGGTCATTTTTGCCGAGGGCTTGCAGGGCATCGAGATAGCCTCTAACAAAACTCTCAACGCTGCTGCGCATCGACATTCCACTCGATCCACCGTAAATCAAGGTTGCGAATTCATCGACACCGCAGTTCATCAAAGTCCGCAGAATATTGCACGAAATGGTACGAAGCACTGAATCCGGACTGGCCGCAAATTGGCTGTAGTTCCCCAACCCCGCGAAAACGACATAGTCCGCTTTCAAGGAGTTACGGCCGGTTGGCATCACAAAGACCTTGCCCGCCGATGCGTCGAACATGCGGCGCGACAACAATTCAGTGACCGCTCCGAAAGTTAGAGCATCGAGCGTTTTGGCGGGACCACTCGGGTCGACATTCTCGAAGATCCCTAAAACCACCGCACGATAAGGTACATCGAACAGATTGCCATTATAAAGCTCGAGTTCTAAGTGAGTCTGAAGATCGCGGCTGATAACAGTTTGTGCGAACGTAATGCCCGACGTCAATCTTGCGGCGGCGGCCCCCTGCTCCCCGAAAGTCTCATTCGAAGCAGCACGCGCAATTCGATTCGCATCGCGGCGATGCTGCGTGTTCTGAATGCACGTTGCAGCCGGAAGCGAACTCATCGCCATTGCCGATTCCACCAGGGTGGGCAATTCGTTTGGATCAATCGAATTGCCAATTCCGCCATTTAAAAGACGAGGGCGGGACTGGTCATCCGGAAAGTCGCTGTGCTTGAATGTGACAACCGTCGACGCGCCTCGCGCTCGTTGAAAGTCGCTCGGCAGAAGTTTCGTTTCGCCCTCAGCCAAGAGTTCTGCCACGCTTTTGGCAACGGTCTCGTTTCGCAGCAACCCAGTATGACTTTCCCGAACATACCAAGTTGGGACACCCGGTAATTGACACATTTTTAGCGGAACCGTTCCATCCCCTTCGTTGGATGTATGGTACAGGAAGCCATCGTCGTCGCCTTTCGAGATGTCGATCGCGGTCGCCTGTTCAACCCCAGCAATTAAAAACAAGCGTGGGTCCTTTTCGACGAACTGCATCCATGTCGTCTTAGCTGCCTTCAGTCTCGCCGCAGTAGGTATGAATTGATTCTTTGGCCAGTTCACAGGGTCAAAGAGATCCAATTTATCGAAGACATCTGGGCGGGGAATCATCTCATAAATGGACGGAAATGTGCTGAACACATCGCGTACGAGATCGTCCCTGTTGTGTTGCGAATCCAGTTTATCGACGAGGACAACCGTGCTATTGATCCCCTGCAAAACTTCAACGACAGAAAAAGAACCCCGGTTGGGCGTACCAAGCATCACGACTCGCGAAATATTTTTCGCTCCTAGCTTCATAGCCGCGCGCGTTACCAATCCACCCATGCTATGCGCGACGACTTGCACGGGGCCGAGTTTGGAAACGTATGCTGCCAACTGTTTGCCGAGCGTTACGATGCTTTGCCGCCAATCATACGGAAAGTACTCGACGGAATAACCAAACATTCTCAAACGTAGTCTTAGGTACGTATGAACAATTGGCAAAACGTCAATCGATGTGAAAGGTGAATTCCCGTTCGTGTCCAGTTTCAGTTTGGTAGCATCACCCTTGGCGAGGGACGCGGGATCGAACCAAATGGTATCCCGAGTGAAGAGATTCCCCGGTTGCCCGATGGTTGAGCCGAGAATACCGGGTACAAGCAAAACACGTCGCCCAGGTGCCCGAGCTGTTCTAAGGGACTCGCGAGCAAGGGCTCGAAGTTCCTCGTAGTCATCGCCAAACATCGCTCGCAGCCGAGGGTCATCGCTCGTAGCCAGCAGCCGGTCGATATCTGAAGTGGGCATTTGCCAGGTCGAAACATTGTCCGTCCGCGGCTGAACTTGTTGCCGCCCTTTTGCTTTAGCCATGATGCTTCACCAGCGAGTTCAAGATATAGTTCTAGATTCAGAAATAAAAGAAACCGATACATAGCATTTATACAATATTATAATTCCCATCCGCCAAGAAAGTCAGCCCTGCCTGTTAAGTTGCGGAGCAACGGCAGGCTAAAGCCTGGGACGCGAGTCCCCGGCAGGACGATAGCGAAGTACGAGTCGAGGAGCGACGGCGGACGTCAACGCATTGCAGCGGAAAAGACCTCGACCCGGGGTAGCTCGCTCCGCGATCAACCCCGGGCTATGAGCCGCAACTCCTTCGGAGTAATGCTCGAACACTTATTTTCGCAACGCAGTAACGAAGCGATCAACAAGCCAGCCGGTAGGTTCAATTCCAACGGAAACTCGCACGGTCGCACTCGAAATGCCAAGCGCGTTAAGTTGCGTCGCATTTAGACTGCGATGACTGGTAGAGGCAGGATGTGACAAGGTGGTGCAGACGTCGCCGAGCGAAGGGACAAAAGCAATCTCAGGTAATAGGGCTTCGAAAATTTGCTCGACGGACATTTGATCACTATCCAATTCAAACGACAGCATCCAGCCGAATGTGCCTGCGAATTGTTTTGCAGCAAGCGAATGTTGAGGATGATCAACCAAGCCCGGGTAGTCGACTCGCTTAATGAACTCAGATTTCGAAAGTGCAGCGGCTAGTGCGAGCGCATTTTCTGCAGCCCGTTCGATCCGTATAGCCAATGTCAGAAGACCACGATGAGTCAAGTAACAATCCAGTGGACTGCTTGCCATGCCAAAGGTACTCATCGCGTCCTGCAATCGTTTGGCCAATGCAGGGTCTGCAGTTACGGCCAAACCGAGCATGCTGTCGCTATGCCCACAAACCATTTTGCTTAGGCTCTCGATGACTAAATCGGCACCGAACTCGAGCGGTCGACAGATCAGATGCGTCGCAAACGTGTTATCGACTGTCAGCAAGCCTCCAGCCGCATGCGCTGCTTCCGCGCAACGACGGATATCCGGTACGCGAATCCGAGGGTTGCTCATAGTTTCAATGATCACCAATTCCGCAGTTGATTTGTGCAATTCTGATAAATCAGCATCGCTCGTAGGATCGAAAACTCGCGACGTTACACCCCAGTGCGCGAGGTCAACTGCAAACATTTTGCTGGTCTTGCCATATAGTTCATTGGCAACCCAAGCTATCGCACCTGGCTTCAGGACGCTCATCGCCACCGCAGCAATCGAGCTCATGCCTTGAGCTGTGATGATCGCTTTCTTGCCACTGTGTAGTCTAGCTAACTTGTGTGACAATTCTCGCTCGTTGGGATGACCGT
>Ga0105046_10019517_pt1 | contig 10278 bp, 10 predicted proteins | sample MAT03_FD_78385 | JGI IMG/M metagenome (GOLD analysis project Ga0105046, IMG submission 78385) | Freshwater microbial communities from Lake Fryxell liftoff mats and glacier meltwater in Antarctica - MAT-03 (megahit assembly) | ecosystem: Environmental > Aquatic > Freshwater > Ice > Liftoff... | reverse complement strand
GACGCGAGAGAGGAGCTCGTCGAGTGTGAGTTGCTCGGCGGGCGCCCCGAATCCGCTCACGCTCACCCCGAACAGCCGCACACCGCGGGTGAGTTCGAGTGCGTGCACCATCGGCGCGACGGCCTCGAGGATCGCCGTCGCCGTCGTGACCGGCGCCGGCAGGGTGTGGCTGCGACTCAACGTCTGGAAGTCGGTGAAGCGCACCTTCAGCGACACGGTGCGCGCACCCTGACCACTCGCCCGGAGTCGCGCACTCACGGCGTCGGCGAGGCGCACGGCTTCACGCATCAGCTCGTCGTGGGTGTGGCGATCATGGGCGAACGTCTCCTCGTGCCCGATCGACTTCACCTCACGGTCGGGTTCGACGGCACGTTCGTCGAGCGCCCAGGCCAGGTCGTGGAGATGGCGTCCATGAGCCTTGCCGACCGCGCCGATCACGAGGTCGACGTCGAGCGCGGCCAGATCGCCGACGGTACCGATACCGATGCGACGCAACCGTTCCAGCGTGGTCGGGCCGACGCCCCACAGCGCTTCGACGGGCAGCGGATGCAGGAAGGCGAGTTCGGCGCCCGGCGACACCAGCACCACCCCGAGACCAGGTTCGACGCCCCGGTCGGTGATCCGCGGCTTCGCACGCTTCGACGCCAGCTTCGCCAGGAACTTCGACGGACCGCCACCCACCGAGCACACGAGGTCGAGTTCGTCGTGGACCCGGGCGCGTACGTGATCGGCGATCGTCCGAGCCGACCCGAACAGCCGGAGCGAGCCGGTGACGTCGAGGAAGGCCTCGTCGAGGGCCAGGGGTTCGACGAGCGGCGTCACGGCATGGAAGATCTCGTGCACCTGGGTGCTCACCTGTGCGTACAGCGCGTGATCACCGGGTAAGAACACCGCATTCGGGCACTTCCGCCGGGCGGTCGACGACGGCATCGCCGAGAACACCCCGTACCGGCGCGCCTCGTAGTTGGCCGCGGCCACCACCCCCCGGCGGTCGGTACCACCCACCACCACGGGCCGCCCGCGCAGCTCGGGCCGGCGGCGGAGCTCGACGCTCACGTAGAAGGCGTCCATGTCGACGTGCAAGATCGCACGCGTGCCGTCGGCCCCCAACGGCACCGCTGCCGCCGCCGGGGGCCGGTCCGTCGGCGTCACCACACCTGCTCGACGCGGGTGCTCCGGCGGTCGGTGCCGAGCAGCCGGAACCGGAACACCGGCGTCGGGGCCGGGGTCGTTCGATCGAGCTGACGATCGCCGATCGTCAGGGGAACGTCGAGCACAGCCGCCGAGGCAGTGGCGTCCACTGCGATGCCGGCCAGTGCGATCCACTGGCCCACCGGCACCTGGATCCACGCCGGGCTGGCGAGCAGCAGATCGGGCACGTCACCGAACGGGACGGCTCGGCAGTGTTCGACGATGCCGTCGGGGTCGGCGACGCAGACGTCTCCCGAGGCTTCGGCCTCCCATGCCTCGACGCTGAGCACCCAGTCGAGATCGGGAGCCTCGACCTCCACCCGATAGGCGCACCTCGTCAGCGTGTGCACGACGAGACCCGTCTCCTCGAGCACCTCGCGCACCAGCCCCTCCTGTACGGTCTCACCCGGATCGATCACCCCGCCCGGCGGTGTCCAGTCGACCGAGTTGTCGCGTCGCCGGTTGGCGACGAGCACGAGCCCGTCGTCACGCCTGATCAATGCCCCACCGACCTGCCACGCTCGCACCGGCACAGTGTGCCACCCCCCCACCACGACCTGGCGGAGGTACGCCGTCGGAGGGCCTCAGCCGCCGAGCGCGCGACGCCGACGACGACCGCCGAAGTCAGCGATCCAGAGCTGCATGACCAGCAACAACGCCTCACGGACGATCGAACCGCTGAACTTCGACTCACCCTCCATCCGGTCGCGGAACGTGATCGGGAACTCGACGACCTTGCCGCCCAGGCGCACGATCCGGTACGTCATCTCGATCTGGAAGCCGTACCCCTCTGCGGTGACGTTGTCGAACCGCATCTGTTCGAGTGCGGTGGTCCGGTACGCCCGATAGCCAGCTGTTGCGTCGTTGATCGCCAGACCCAACACACCGGCCGCGTAGCGGTTGCCCCATCGCGACACCAGGCGGCGGCGTCCGGGCCAGTTGAGCGTGATGCCCCCTGGCACGTAGCGGCTGCCGATCGCGACGTCGGCGCCGTGTTCGACGATCGACACGAGCGCGGGCAGCACGGCAGGGTCGTGGGAGAGGTCGGCGTCCATCTGCACACAGATCTCGGCCCCGGCATCGATGGCATGCCGGAGTCCGTAGCGGTAAGCAGCGCCGAGGCCGGTCTTGCTCTCACGGCGGACCACCTCGACGTTGCCGAGCGATTCGTGGAGCTTCTCGGCCCGGTCTGCCGTGCCGTCGGGACTACCGTCGTCGATCACGAGCACCGATGCGTCAGGGAGCACCTGGCGTACCGCTCGGATGAGTGTCTCGATGTTGTCGGCCTCGTTGAAGGTGGGGACCACCACCGTGACACGCATGGAGCGGCAGGCTATCCGCCGCCGCCGCCGCCGCTGCCGTAGATTGGCCGTCGTGGCCGACTCCGATGCACGCCCGCTCTCCGCACTCCCCTCCCCCGCTGCCCGTCTCGCCGCCTTCGCTGCGATCATCGTCGGAGGTTTTGCTGGTGGCCTGATCGGCTACACGCTCGTGAAGCTGCAGTGTGAGGGAGACTGTGCGCTCCCGCTGGGCGTCGGGGCCTTCCTCGGTGCCGTCGTCGCTGCCGGCGGCATGAGCATCGTGGCGGTGCTCGTGTTGCGGGCCCTCGGCGAGTGGCGAGAGATCGAGCGCGCGGAGGCGAGCCGCGGCGGCCTGCGCAGATGAGCGGCCCGGTCGCCGGAGCATCGGATCCCACACCGGATTTCACACCGGACTCGACACCGGACACGGCCGCCCTGCTCGAACTCGCGTGCTCGCTCGCCCGAGCCGCTGGAACTGCGGCGTCCGACGGACGCCGCCGTGGCACTCCCGCAGGTGACACCAAGTCGACCCTGACCGACATGGTCACCGAGTTCGACCGTGATGCCGAGCGGCTGATCGTCGACGGCCTCCGCGCCGCACGGCCGCACGACGGGCTGGTAGGTGAGGAGGGAAGCACTTTCGTCGGCACGAGCGGCGTCGACTGGCTGATCGATCCGATCGATGGCACCACGAACTTCCTCTACGACCTGCCCGGCTGGGCGGTGTCGATCGCCGCAGCCGACACAGACGGCGCGCTCGTCGGCGCCGTGTTCGTCCCGGCGCTCGACGAGATGTTCGCCGCCCGCCGAGGCCAGGGAGCCACCTGCAACGGTCGCCCGATCCGGTGTGGCACGCTCGCCGACCCCTCGACCGCGCTCATCGCGACCGGGTTCAGTTACTCCCCCGCACGTCGCGCCCTGCACGGCGAACGCGTCGCGCTGCTGCTGCCTCAGGTGCGCGACATCCGCCGTTTCGGTGCCGCTGCGGTCGACCTCTGTCACGCAGCCATGGGCCGCGTCGACGCATATGTCGAGGAGTCGCTCGGTCCCTGGGACCTCGCCGCAGGCGAGCTGATCGCGCGCGAAGCGGGGTGCCGCACCGGCGACCTCGACGGCGGTCCCGCCCGCCCCGATCAGGTGTTGGTCGCGAACCCAGCGCTGTTCGAACCACTCGCCGCTCTGCTGCGCGAGGCCTGGCGCGCTCGACCTGGCATCATGTGACCCGTGGGTACACGCATCCTGACCGTCGAAGACGACGAACGCATTCGATCGGCCGTGAAGCTTGCCCTCGAGGACGAGGGGTGGACGGTCGACGAAGCGGGCAGCGGTGAGGAAGCCATCGAGCTGTTCTCCCGCACCCTCCCTGACGTCGTGCTGATCGACATCATGCTGCCCGGCATCGACGGCTTCGAGCTCTGCCGGACGCTCCGCCGCACCAGTGACGTCCCGATCGTGATGGTCACGGCGCGCAACGACACCCACGACGTCGTCGCCGGTCTCGAAGCCGGCGCCGATGATTACCTCACCAAGCCCTTCGCACCGAAGGAGCTGTCGGCGCGCATCCGCGCCCTGCTCCGGCGTATCAGGCCGATCACGACAGGCCACGCCAAGCTGGCCTTCGGCAACCTCGAGATCGTGCCGGAGGAGGGCAAGGTGCTACGTGACGGTACCGAGCTGCACCTCACCAAGACCGAGTTCCGTCTGCTCTGCGAGCTCGCTCAGAACCCGGGCCGGGTGTTCAGTCGCGAGAGCTTGCTCGACAAGGTCTGGGGCTATGACTACTTCGGTGACGGCCGGCTCGTCGACGTCCACATCCGCCGCTTGCGCACCAAGGTCGAGGCCGACCCGGCCAACCCGCGCCATGTGGTGACCGTACGCGGCCTCGGCTATCGCCTGCAGTCGTGACCGAACTGCTGACCGAGGCGCCGCAAGCGTCGCGGCTGCAACGTTGGATCGATTTCGCGTCCGCTGCGCGCCCGGCGCGCTTGGGACTGCGCACCAGGGTGCTGCTGATGTTCTCGGCCGGAGCGTTGCTGCTCGCAGCGTTCCTCGCAGCAGCTGCATACAGCTTCACCCGATCCAGCCTGCTCACCCAACGCGACCGCACCGCGATCGACGAGGTCACCAACCATGCGAACATCGCAGAGAACGCGCTGCCGGGTGGTGCGGCGAGCGCCCTGTTGCTCCTCGAGAGCCAAGGCGTCACCAATGTCGTCATCTGGTCGGATCAACAGTTCGAATCGCGGGGAACCTTCGACGAGTCCGACATCCCGGTCGCCCTGCGCGACCGGGTGAGCGTCGGTGAGGGTACGTCGCCACCGACCGCGTCACGGATGGTTGCGGTGGTCGACGGCGGCCCTGCGATCATCGTCGGCCTACCGCTGCCATCTGGCGCGTATTTCGAGGCGGTCGACATCGGCGAAGTCGACGAGACACTCGCGTCGGTGGGACTGTCGCTGTTCTTCGGCGCGCTGATCACATCGATGTTCGGCGTGGTGATCGGTTGGTTCGCTGCGAACCGTGCGGTGCGCCCACTCGCCGACGCAGCACAGGCAGCGCAGCTCATCGCCGGCGGCCGCCTCGACACACGGCTCGAACCGAGCGACGACCCCGATCTGCGCACGCTCGCGCAGTCGTTCAACGACATGGCGGCGGCGTTGCAGGCGCGCGTCGAACGCGATGCCCGCTTCGCGAGCGATGTGAGTCACGAGCTGCGGTCGCCGCTGATGACGCTGGCCGCCAGCGTGGAGGTGATGCAGGCCCGTCGAGGCGACCTGCCCGAGCGAGCACAGACAGCGCTCGATCTCCTGGCGAGCGACGTGGTGCGCTTCCAGGGTCTCGTCGAGGACCTCCTCGAGATCTCCCGGTTCGACGCCGGAGCGATCCGTCTCCATCGGGAAGACCTGTTGGTCGCCGAACTCGTCAGAGCTGCGGTGGCAGTGAGCAGCGTGCCGCAGACCTCCGTCCACGTCAGTGACCGCGGCGAGTCGATGGTGATGCAGGGCGACCGTCGGCGTCTCGCCCGCGTCGTCGCCAACCTCATCGACAACTCCCGCCTCCACGGCGGTGGCGAGGCCGAGGTGTACGTCAGCGAGGCCGAGAACGAGGGCGAGCCGATCGGGCACGTCTGGATCGCGGTGGAGGACCACGGGCCCGGCGTCCCGCTCGAAGAGCGCGACCTGGTGTTCGAGCGCTTCGCGCGTGGTGCCGTCGCCGGCCGACGCAGTTCGAGCGATGGCGCAGGCCTCGGTCTCGCACTGGTCGACGAGCACATCCGCATACACGGCGGCCGGGTGTGGGTCGAAGACCGCCGTGACGGCGATACTGGCGCCCGCTTCGTGCTCGAGTTGCCAGCCGAGGAGGTGGGGATCTGATGGTCCTGGCGTCGCGGTGCCAGGGTCGGGCGGGTCGTGTCCGACGCGCCCGACGCGTCCGACGCGCGCTGACCGTTGTCGTGTTGACGACGATCGTGGCCGGGTGCGGCATCGCATCCGATACGGCCCCACGAGACATCGACATCGCCCCGTCCGACGAGGTCGGCCGGGGGAACAGCGGGCAGGTGGCCAGCGGCGAAGGGCGAGTCTTCCTGGTCACCCAGGACGGCGGCGGCGGTGTTCCGTCGCGTCTCGTCGCCGTGGATCGCGACGTCGACGCCGAAGCGCGGCGCGGCGACCCGTCGTCGGTGCTCGCCGCCCTCCTCGCCGGACCCAACACCGCCGAACGCGAGGCCGAGGTCACCACGCTGCTGCCCACCGATCTCGAGGTCGTGACCGTCAGCAACCGGCCTGGCGGTGTCGTCGTCATCGACCTCACCGAGCCGTTCGGCGAGCTGACGGGCCAGACCCTCGTGTTGGCGCTCGCCCAGCTGGTGCACACCGTGAGCGAGGTCGGCGGCGTGAACGGCGTCCGGATCAAGGTGGAGGGTGAGAACCGTCCGTGGCCCGACGTGAACGGCCGCCAGCAGACCGATGCACTGACGGTGTTCGACTTCCCCGGTCTGGTGCGCAGCTCGCAACCTGCCTTCCCCGCCGTCCCGAGCAACTGACTCGGGCAACTGACTCGGGCAACTGACTCGGGCAACTGACTCGGGCGACTAGCCGAAGAAGACGCTCGCCACGTCTCGGTAGAGATGCAGGTCGACCGGACGGGTGCGGCCGACGGTCTCGGCGAGCGACACCATCACGATCTCGTTGCCCTGGAGCGCGGTCATGTAGCCCCAGGACTGCTGGTGCACGGCGTCGATCGCCTCGACGCCGTAGCGGGTGGCGAGCACCCGGTCGAACGCCGTCGGCGTGCCGCCTCGCTGGATGTGGCCGAGCAGCACCACCCGCGACTCGAAGCCGGTTCGCTCCTCGATCGAGTGCGCGATGGTCTCGGCGATGCCGCCCAGACGAACGTGACCGTAAGGGTCGTAGACCTTCTCTCCCACCGGCAGGGTGCCCGGCACCGGTTCGGCCCCTTCGGCGACCACGACGATCGAGGCGTACCGGCCACGCTCGTGACGTTGACGCAGGATCGCGCACACCTGGTCGATGTCGAACGGCTGCTCGGGGATCAGGATCACCGTCGCACCACCGGCGATACCGGCGTGGGTGGCGATCCACCCCGCGTGGCGGCCCATCACCTCGACGACCATCACGCGGTCGTGGCTCTCGGCCGTGGTGTGCAGCCGGTCGATGGCATCGGTGGCGATCTGCACGGCGGTGGTGAAGCCGAAGGTGAGCTCGGTGCCGACCACATCGTTGTCGATGGTCTTCGGCACACCGATGATCGGCAGGTCGAAATCGCTGTGCATCTGGCACGCGACGCTGAGCGAACCGTTGCCGCCGATGACGACCAGCGCATCGAGGCCCATCTCGCGGAAGGTGTCGACGACTCGTTGCGGTCCGCCGGGATGGTCGTACGGGCTGCCGCGACGGGTGCCGAGCAGGGTGCCGCCCCTGGGGAGCATGCCACGCAACGACGAGACGTCGAGAGGCATCGTCCGACGCTCCATCACGCCGTCCCAGGCGTCGAGAAACCCCACCAGTTCGTCGCCGTACACGGTCTCGCCCTTGCGGACGATGGCCCTGATGACGGCGTTCAGGCCGGGGCAATCGCCCCCACCGGTCAAGATCCCGACTCGCACGTGACCCGATGCTAGACGGTGACGAGCCCGTCGTGGGGGGTTTCGCCACGGCATCACCAAACCCCTGCCGGATTGGGCGGTCCGCAGCTGGGTGATCCGTCGCCGGAGATGGTAGGAACAGGGAATGGCCTGGGACTCGTCTCGACCGGTGCCCTGGCGGCGCCTGATCAAGGACTGGCTCGTCTACGTGGCGATCATGACCGTGGTGTTGGGGGTCATCTATCGCGACCGTCTCTCTGCCGGGCTGTTCGCCGGAGTGTTCGCGAGCGGTCCGATCTTCGTGCTCATGGGGGCGTTGCTCGCCAAGCTCGGCTACCAACGCAAGACCCTGCGCCAGCTGCGCGTCGAGACCGACGCCAAGGTCGCCGAGAACACGGCCCGCAGCCTCGGCACCACCAGTGGCGCCGGCGCAGCGGGCCGGCGTCCGAGGCCCGCACCGACGAAGCGCACTGCAGGCGGTGGCGGCCGACCTGCGCAGCACAAGAAGCGCTGAAGCCGTCGACCACAGCACCGTGCGTACCGACCGGCAGATCGGGCCATCGTGTGCGCTGTGTTGCGCCCAGTGCTACACAGCGCACACAACGTCCGGGGGAAACCCGCTTCTCTAAGCACAGACGGTCGACGTCATCGATCTCGCGACGGACCACTAGTCTGCCCGGCGATGTCTGGTTCCTGTGTCATCGCAATCGATGCTGGCACCACCGGTGTGCGCAGTCGTGCCGTGTTCACCGATGCGCCCGGGGTTGCGTCCTACCGTGAGTTCGCCCAGCACTACCCCGAGCCGGGCTGGGTCGAACACGACGCCGTCGAGATCTGGCACCGCGTGCGCGACACCCTGGGTGAGGTGATCGACGAGGTGACCTCCCGCGGCACCACGGTTGCAGCGATCGGCATCACGAATCAGCGCGAGACGGTGCTCGCGTGGAGCCGTGCCACGGGCCAACCGTACGGCAACGCGATCGTGTGGCAGGACCGCCGCACCTCCGCCCGGTGTGACGAGCTCTCCGCCGAGGGGGCCCTGCCACTCGTGCGCGCCACCACCGGCCTCGTCCTCGATCCCTACTTCTCTGGCACGAAGATCGAGTGGCTGCTCGCGCACCGGGGCATCCCCGTCGACGACGCCACCATGGCCGACCTCGCGATCGGCACGATCGACACCTGGATCCTGTGGAACCTCACCGGCGGCGAGGTGCATGCCACCGACCCCTCGAACGCGAGCCGTACCCTGTTGTTCGACATCCGCACCCTCGCGTGGTCCCCCGAGATGTGCGATCTCCTCCACGTGCCGATGCACGTACTGCCCGCGGTCATGCCGTCGAGCGGTCGGTTCGGGGTCACGTCCGACCGATGTGGTGTACCCGGCGGCATCCCCGTCTCCGGCATCGCCGGCGATCAGCAGGCTGCGCTGTTCGGGCAGGCCTGCTTCCAGCCCGGCTCGGCGAAGAACACCTACGGCACCGGCAGCTTCGTGCTCATGAACGTGGGTGACCGTTGCCCTCCACCCACCGACGGCATGCTCACGACGGTGGCGTGGACCCTTGCCGATGGCACCACTACGTACGCCCTCGAGGGTTCGATCTTCGTCACCGGCGCGGCGATCCAGTGGCTGCGTGACGGGTTGTCGATCATCGACAGCTCCCCCGAGATCGGGCCGCTGGCGGCGAGCGTCGATGACACTGGTGGCGTGTTCCTCGTGCCGGCGTTCGCCGGGTTGGGCAGCCCCTACTGGGATCCGTATGCGCGAGGAGCGATCGTCGGCATCACGCTTGGCACCACTCGGGCGCATCTCGCTCGGGCGACGGTGGAGGCGATGGCCTATCAGACACGCGACGTGGTCGATGCCATGGTTGCGGCCTCCGGCACACCGCTGCGTGAGCTGCGCGTCGACGGTGGTGCCTCGGTGATGGACCTGCTGCTGCAATTGCAGGCCGACCAGCTCGGTGTGGTGGTTCGCCGTCCGCGCGACCACGAGACCACGGCACTCGGCGCGGCGTTCCTCGCCGGCCTCGCCGAAGGAGTGTGGCCGTCGCTCGACTCGGTGACGATGCGTTGGGAGCTCGACGCCGAATTCGTGCCGACCCCCGGCGACCTCGCACCGCTCGCCGAGCTCCAGTATCGGCAGTGGCAGCGGGCCGTCGAGCGCGCACGCGACTGGGAACCCCACTGAGAAACCCGCGCGTCATCACCCGGTTCGCCAGCCGGCGCATCACCAGTGTCGGCGACGGCGCCCGCTGATCAGCACCACGGCGAAGGCGAACGCCCCGACTGCCCCGCCATAGCCGGCGAGCGTCGCGACACTCCCGGCGCCGTCGGCTGTCGGCGTCGCGGTCGCAGGATCCCCCGCACTCGACGCATCGTTCTCCTGCGCAGGAACCGACGCGGTGCCGACCGACGCCGGTGCCGCCTCGACAGCATCGGTCGATGGAGCAGAACTCACCCACACCTCGACCTCTGTCGAATCGTCGCCGGACGTCGCATCGACAGCGACATCGATCGAATCGGGTTGCAGCGTCGCGGTCAGCGGTGTGGCGCCGATGAGGGCATCGGGCCCGACGGCCATGGCGAGGGTCAACGTGTCGTTCGCTCCGGATGCCAGGGCCTCGTCGGTGTGGCAGCTGACGTCGGCGAGCGAGCTCTCGCACACCCACCCGGGCGAAT
>Ga0105046_10019516_pt1 | contig 10278 bp, 5 predicted proteins | sample MAT03_FD_78385 | JGI IMG/M metagenome (GOLD analysis project Ga0105046, IMG submission 78385) | Freshwater microbial communities from Lake Fryxell liftoff mats and glacier meltwater in Antarctica - MAT-03 (megahit assembly) | ecosystem: Environmental > Aquatic > Freshwater > Ice > Liftoff... | reverse complement strand
CGTGTGGACAGGCGGTGCAGTACGTTCGGAGTCGCCGGACCACGACGTGTCCGGATCGACCCGCTTGGCGAGTCCAAAGTCCGTGATCTTCAGTGCAGAGTGTGGAACCCGAAATGCCCCATGAATTCCCTTACTCAAATCGGCCGCCTGAATGCCGGACTCCGCGGTCAGCAGCACGTTGGCCGGTTTTAAATCCCGATGCACGATGCCGCGATCGTGCGCATACTGCATGGCCCGGGCGATTGCTTCGATGAGGTCGGCTGCGGGTTTGGCGGGCCAGGGTTGACCGGTAAGCAGGCCAGCCAACGTTCCCCCGCCGATGTACTCGAATGCCAGGTATGGCCGGCCCTGCGACTCGCCGACGTCGTAAATCTGCACGATGTTCGAGTGCTGGAGCGCCGCCACCGCCTCGGCTTCACGACGGAATCGATCGCGTTCCGATGTCCCCGCATGTTCGCCGCTCAGGATCATCTTGAGAGCAACTGCACGATTCAGGCCGATTTGCCGGGCGAGATAAACGACACCCATTCCGCCGCGACCGAGTTCGGAGATGATCTCATAGCCGGGTACGGCCAGACGAAGCGAATCAATCGAAGGCTGGCTATCCTGCGTTGGGCTGTCGCCGGCCGTCAAAGTGGCATAGGGTTGCAGGGGCCGGGCGGGAGGAAGGTGAAAATCGCCGGTGGCAGAAAGATGTTCCGGCGTGTCCGTGAGTGAAGAATCCGCCGGATCGAGCGACGGATCGTTCGAGTCCAGCCGGGGATTCTCGGGCTCCGGCACTGGCGCTACGGGGTCCATGCCATGTATTGTCGGAACTGGGCGGTCAATGCCCAAGGGGGACTTCACCATCCTGTATAGACGACGCAACCCGCCAGGATGTTCGGTCACGAGATTGAAACAACGGCTGGCGGAACTTTGTTCGGCTGGTATGTTGCAACTCGGGGTCGCGCATGAGATAATCTTTCTCATGCGCTTCTCTCTCCTTTTCGCGTTGATGGTGCCCGTCTTTGCCGTCGGGCAATTCCCCACGCCTGAGCAGTACGACGCCAAGATTAAGGCGAAGGATCGCGAACATTGGGCATTTCGACCCGTCGCCAGGCCTGCCGTACCGACACTACGCGATCCTCAATCTGCTATCCGGAATCCCATTGATGCGTTTATCCTCGCAAAGCTGGAGGAGAAAGGCTGGCAGCCCGCACGTGCTGCCGAGCCGAGAGCCATTCTTCGCCGCATTTATCTCAACCTCTCGGGGCTTCCTCCCACGCTGGAGGAGCAAGACGCATTTTTGCGAGATCCGTCGCCGAATGCCCTCGATCGCGTGATTGACGATTTGCTTTCGCGGCCCAATTATGGCGAACGTTACGCCCGCCGCTGGCTCGATCTTGCTCGATATGCGGACACGAACGCCTACGAGCGCGACGCCATGAAGCCCAGCGTTTGGCGTTATCGAGACTACGTCATTCGTTCGTTCAACACCGACAAACCCTACGATCGCTTTCTCAAGGAACAGATCGCCGGCGACGAACTTGCTGACGCTTCCGTTGAAACGATCATCGCCACGGGATTTCATCGCCTCGGCCCCTGGGACGACGAGCCGGCTGATCCGGTCACCGATCGCTTCGATCAACTCGACGACATGGTTTCGACCACGAGCCAGGTTTTCCTTGGCCTCACGGTCGCCTGTGCTCGTTGCCACGACCATAAGTTCGAACCGCTGACGATGCACGATTACTACAAGTTGGTGGCCGTGTTCGACCCGTTGAAACGACCACAAGCGGGCCGCACGGATATGGACGCACTTGCCATCCCTCGCCATCAACGTGCGGCCTTCGCCAGGCGCGATCGTGCGATTGCGGACCTGATCCGCCAGAACAACGCGGCGCGATTGCTGGCTGGAGGGGGCTATAATCTCGCATCGACACAGATTGATGCGTTGAAGCGGGATACCCCCGACCCACCGCTCGGGTACTTCATGACGGAGCCCTCCCCCAGCGCACCAACGACCACGATCCTGCTGCGTGGCTCGGTCTCTCGACCGGGAGCGAAAGTCGGGCCAGGCGTGCCCACCGTGTTGGCCGAGAAACAGCCCGAGTTCTTGAAGCCCGATTCTCTCACCACGCGGCGGCGTCTGTCGCTTGCAAATTGGATCGCCGAGCCTTCCAACCCCTTAACGGCCCGCGTCATCGTCAATCGCGTCTGGCAATGGCACTTTGGCGATGGCCTGGTTCGGAGTGAAAGCGATTTCGGCACTCACGGCGAAAAACCCTCGCACCCGGAACTGCTCGATTGGCTGGCCGACTGGTTCATTCGCGAAGGCTGGTCGATCAAGAAACTTAACCGCCTGATTCTGGGCAGCCATACTTATCGCCAGTCCACGCAGCCCTCCGGACTCAAGACGCAACCTACGGTCGATCCTGAAAATCGGCTGCTCTGGAAGTTCCCCTATCGCCGGTTGGAAGTTGAGGCGATCCGCGATAGCGTTTTGGCAGTCAGTGGCCGGTTGAATCGAGAGATGACTGGGCCTGGCGTCTTCCTGCCGATCCCGAAAGAGGCACTTGAAGGAAACAGCGACCCGGCCACGGTGTGGAAAGCGTCCGACGAACGCACAGCCTCGCGGCGAACGATCTATGCCGTGGTGAAACGAGCCTTGACGAACCCATTGCTCGAAACGCTCGACTTGTGCGACACTGCCCGCAGTTCCGCGAAGCGAATGACGACCACCGTTTCGCCGCAAGCCCTTACCTTGTTCAACGGCGAATTCATCAACCAGCAAGCCAGGCACCTCGTCGATCGACTTGAACGAGAGGCTGGAACCGATCCGGCGAAGCAGATCGACCTCGCTTATCGTTTGGCTCTGTGCCGCCCCGCGACGACAAACGAAATCGCGAAACTGACCGAATTCCTCGCGAAAGCTGGCAATGGCCGACAGGCCCGCGAGCAACTCGCCCGGGTGATTTTGAACTTGAATGAGTTCGTCTATCCGGATTGATAGTAGGACAGGCCTCCCGGCCTGTCTCTGCTCAGACAGGCCTCCCGGCCTGTCTCTGCTCAGACAGGCCGGGAGGCCTGTCCTACCTCAAAACAGTCCCAAGATTGGTCCGCCGTGTTCAACGAGGCCACGCGGGCGATCCAGGCTATCGCGATACTGCGTGTTCGGGTCGATGCCGAGCGCGTGATAGAGAGTCGCGATCAATTCGAAGGGATGTACCGGATTCTTCTGCGGAAAAGCGCCATTCCGATCCGATTCTCCGTAGGCCTGGCCGGGCATCACGCCTCCGCCTGCAATCAGGCACGTGTAACAAGACGGCCAGTGGTCGCGGCCACCGGGACCAACGTTGTTCGTCGTCTGTGCCCCGATTCTCGGCGAACGGCCAAACTCGCCAACCATCACCACCAGGGTCGTTTCGAGAAGCCCACGTTCCGCCAAGTCTTCGATCAGGGCCGACGCCGTCAGATCGAACACCGGGCAGCGCCAGTTCTTGAGCATCGGAAAATTATTGCGATGCGTGTCCCACGATCCATCGGGGCCAGCGACCGGTTCCGAATCCGATCCGGCCGGCCAGTTCACCTGAACGAAGCGCGTGCCCGCTTCGATCAGTCGGCGGGCCAGCAGACAGCTCTGGCCCCAACGCGTGCGGCCATAGCGATCGCGAACTCGCGGCTCCTCATCCTCTAATTGAAATGACTTGGCAGTCGTCGCGCTTCCCAGCAATGCGAGCGAGGTATCGTAATGCCCGTCGAAACCCCTTGCGCTCGCGGCTCCCGTATGCACATTCCGCAAGTCGAACCGAGCTTTCAGGCGACCAAGCGTCATGTCCGGCGGCAGGGACAAACTTTCGACATTCAGAGTCTTCTGCGGATCCTGATACATCTGGAACGGATCGTGGGAAGGCCCAAGAATCCCGGCTTACTGGCCAACGCCCGTCACGGAACCTTCTTGAATCGGCGAACAAACACTGACGAACCCAAAGCGGCCTGGTTCCGGCGGTCGATACCTCGCGGCCACGGCACCGACGGATGGCAAATCTTGTCGCGATGGCGGAACTGACAGGCCCGTCGGCGAAAAATTGAGCGGGCCGGCACCGGTCATCAGCATGTAGATGGACGCACCGTGATTGGCGAGTCCTTGCGGCTTCACGCCAAGCGAACGAATCAACGAAAACCGATGAGCCTGCTTCGCGAGTCGAGGGAGGACTTCCGTCAACCGAATTCCCGGGGCCGAGGTCTCGATCGGCTTGAACTCGCCGCGAATGCCATCCGGCGCATCGGGCTTCGGATCCCAAGTATCAATGTGGCTCGGCGATCCTTGAAGGTAAAGCAGCAGAACCGATTTCGCCTTACCAAAGCCGCTAGCCGGCTTCGCTGGCCGTGCAGATTCCGCTCGCAAAAGCGTCGGCAACGCCAACCCCAAAAGCGGCAATGAACCCGCAGTAAGCAGATCCCGCCGCGACGGAGTATCGCATAGCCGGCCACGAGGAGCAAGGATAGAAAGCAACGCGATACTCCGAGGGTCGAGAGGATGAATGGTAGCCGATTCGACCGATCACGTCAAACATTGGCCACTTCCACCAAGTTATCGAAGAACGTTGCCCCGCCGCCGAGGTCGGTGATTGCAGTTCCCGTTGTCGCGTTCACGTTTGGGCCGCCGGTAATTTTGCTCCACCAGACGCCGAAGCTCACCACGGTGCCGGGGGGCACGGTTGCGCCGACGACGGCTTTGGCCTGGAAGCGGCCGCGGGCGTTGAAGATGCTGACCGTTTGGCCGCTCGTGATTTGCCGGGCAGCCGCGTCCTGAGGGTGAATTTGCAGCGTTGGTTCGCCGGCGGCGCGTTGCAAGACATCGACGTTCACGAAGCTCGAATTCAGAAAGCTGGCCTCCGGCGGGCAGACCATTTGCAGCGGGTAGAGTTTCGCCAACTCGGGCTTGGTTTGCGGGTCTTCGTGTGGCGGCGTGTAGGTAGGCAGCGGATCGCGGCCGGCCTGCGCCTCGCGTTCGCTATAGAACTCGCACTTGCCGCTGGGCGTGCCGAAGTTGCCTTGTGCGAATGGGGCATAGGCGGCAGGCAGGTTCAAACGGATCGCCCCGTTTGCTTGCAGCCGCTCGAGCGTGATGCCATCGAACGCGGCGGCGGCCGGGTAGCCTGTCGGAGAGCCGCTCGGTCGCAGCGATTGCCTTGCCAGTTCCTCGTCGCTCGGGAACAACTCGCGTTCGAAGCCCATGGCGGCCGCGAGCAGGCGAAAGACTTCGGTGTTCGGTTTGCATTCGCCCAGCGGGGCGATCGCGGGGTGATTTGCCTGCACGTACAGGTGGCCGTAGGCACTGTGCAGGTCGAACTGTTCGAGTTGCGAAGTCGCGGGGAGCACGATGTCGGCATAATCGACCGTGTCCGTGGGGAACAACTCATGCACAACCGTGAACAAGTCTTCGCGTTTCAGTCCTTCGGTCACACGGCCTTGATCCGGGTTCACGGCCGCGGGATTCGAGTTGTAGACAAACAACGCCTTCACGGGCGGGCCGGGCAGTTCGCCGTTCAACGCTTCGGCGAGATTCACCATGTTGATAGTTCGCGTACCGGGCGGAATCAGATCGGGGCGTTCGAGAGCGTTGCCATCCCACGGCGAGAGCTTGCTGGTGGAAAGCAAGGCCCCGCCGCCGATGTGCCGCCAGGCACCGGTGATCGCTGGCAAGCAGCACACGGTTCGCACCGCCATGCCGCCGCCACCGTGGCGTTGCATGCCGTAGTTCAGGCGAATGAGCGAGGGCGACGTGCTCGCGTATTCGTTCGCCAGCTTTTCAATATCGGCAACGGGTACGCCGGTGATTTTCGAGACGCGAGCGGGGTCGTACTCGCCGGCCCGTTGTTTGAGTTGATCGGTGCCGAGGCAATAGCGTTCGAGATAATCGCTGTCCTCGCGGCCATCGCGAAACAAGATGTGCATGAGTCCAAGGGCGAGGGCGGCATCGGTGCCGGGGCGAATTGGAATCCACCAGTCGCTACGGCTGGCCGTGTTGCTGCGATGCGGATCGATGGTAATAATCTTCGCGCCGCGTTTGCGGGCCTGGAACATCACCGACCAGAGATGAATGTTCGTGACCGCAGTGTTCGAGCCCCAGTTGATGATGTAGCGCGAATGAACGACGGCTTCTGGATCGATAACGGCCCGCGTGCCGAGCGTGACATCGCAACCGGCGGCACCTGCCGTGGCACAGATGGTGCGATCCAAGAGCGATGCACCGAGGCGATGGAAGAACCGGCGATCCAGGCTCGCGTACATCAGCTTGCCCATGGTGCCGGCATAGCTGTAGGGGAGAATCGCCTGCGGACCGTCGGGAGAAGCCGCGATGGCGCGAAAGCGATCGGCAATCGTGCGAATGGCTTCGTCCCACGAGATGCGTTCGAAGTGACCAGAACCTTTCGAGCCCACGCGTCTCAGGGGATACAGCAAACGATCGCGGTGATAGACGCGTTCGAGGTAGTGCGAAACCTTCTGACAGAGAAAGCCCTTGGTGAAGGGATGCTCGGAGTCGCCTCGCAGTTTGATTGCCTTGCCATCTTGGACGGTGACGACCATGCCGCACGTGTCGGGACAATCGTGCGGGCAGACGGCATGGATGGTTTGAAGGGGATGCAGCATGGGATTATTGTAGAGCGAGGCTTCACTCGAATGTTCTCACATTCTTCCTTCCTCCGGCCGATCGCCCTCCCCTTCCGGCAGTGGCAGTCTCACGACCAACCCTGAACTACTAACGGAAAAGGGCACGCACGACGTTGCAATCTCGCTCCAAAATGGGAGAATGCCTTAAGGATGACGCTTCCGACAGAAGTCGTTTTTCGAGCACTGACCCCGTCAAATCACAGGGGTTTGTCATGGCCGTTCCTTCCAAAACGGACTTCTGTCGGAGGCGTCAAGGATGGATAAAGGAACAGAAGTCAATTTTTCTTAACGACTGCGGACTAAAGTCCCGGGAACTTTTTCGCCTAGATAGGGGCGTGGTAATGGACCATGTCATTGGCACGAACGTAAACGCCGCAGCAGTCGCCCATCTCATGAATGAGTTGAACGACGTGCAATTAACTGGTGCGACACTGTATGTAGGATACCCCATTCTTTCCACTGCCGACTCTGCTCTCTCTCTCGATGCCGTGCTGACGTCTGTAGAGCACGGGGTCGTGGTTTTCGACCTTACCACCGCCCGAGAAATCCCAAAGAACGGTTTGGACGGATTCTGGTCGGCGGTCGAAGACAGACAATCCGAGATAGAGTTGGCGCTGAAGGCTCGGCTCATTCGGCACAAAGACCTCACGGTCAAGCGAGAACTCGCTGTACGTGTCCACATCATTACCTACTTGCCCAATACGCCGCACTCGGAGCCTATTGGAGATTCTCTGACACTAGCCACGCAAGGTAACCTAAAGGATGTAATCGAACGGCTTGATGGCATCAAGCCTGAATTCATAAAGCCACTGAATGCTTCGATTCAACAGATTATTAATCTCAAACCGCCAAAAAAGCGGATGGGCGTCACTAGGAGTAACTCCAAGGGTGGCATTCTCAAGGCCATCGAGCGAGAAATCGCCAACCTTGACCGATGGCAAAAGAAAGCAGCCATCGAGAGTCCCGAAGGCCCGCAGCGCATTCGAGGCCTGGCAGGTTCTGGGAAGACGGTCGTACTCGCACTGAAAGCGGCGTACTTGCACGTCCAGCACCCCGAGTGGGAGATCGTTGTCACTTTTCAAACTCGTTCGTTATATCATCAGTTTCGCGACCTCATTCGGCGTTTCATGTTCGAACACGTTGGCGACGAGCCTAATTGGGAGAAGCTGCGCATTTTGCACGCGTGGGGAAGTCACTCGTCGCCCGGCACCTACCATCTCATCGCCAACGCGAACAATCTTGTATCTCGCGATGTAAATTATGCAAAGAGGAGGTACTCATTCGATGAAGTGTTCGAGGGTGTTTGCAGGGAAGCGCGAGAAGAAATTGCCCAGCGGGACGACAAGTCTGTCAAGAAACTCTTTGATGCACTTCTAATCGATGAGGCTCAGGATTTTGGTCCAAATTTTTTGCGGCTGGCATTCGAAAGTACGAAATCACCAAAACGATTCGTATGGGCCTACGATGAGCTTCAAAGCTTGAAGGAGACTGCGGTCCCGAGCCTTGCAAGGCTCTTTGGTAAGGACAAAGACGGCGAGTCACTTGTCAAGCTCCGGAACATTGACGGCCAGGCTCAGCAGGACATCATTCTTCCGGTTTGCTACCGAAACACACTCTGGGCGTTGACTTTGGCTCACGCCCTGGGTTTTGGGGTCTACCGGAAGGACGGTCTCGTCCAGATGTTCGATGACCCAGCTCTTTGGAATGATATCGGTTACGAGCTAGTTGATGGCGACCTCACACCGGGCTCGATAGCTACGTTTCAGAGACGACAAGACGCGTCGCCCCAATTCTTCTCGCAACTTCTGTCTCCCCAAGATGCCGTGCAGTTGTACGAGTTCTCCACCGACACAGATCAAGCAAAGTGGGTGGCCGACCAGATCAAAATGAACCTTGAACAGGAGGAACTTGAGCACAGCGACATCCTCGTAATATTCCCCGACCCCATAACCGCTGCAAGTGACGCGGGCCTTCTTGTGGCGGAACTGAGGTCACGCGGGATTCAGTCGCACATCACAGGCGTCACGAGAGGGGCCAACGAGTTCTATGTACCTGGATCGATCGCAATTTCTGGCATCTATAGAGCCAAAGGCAACGAGGCCCCCATGGTGTATGTCATGAATGCAGAGTATTGCGAAAGCAGTTGGGGCGGGTCCATCCGGCGCCGAAGTATCCTGTTCACGGCTATCACGCGATCTCGGGCTTGGGTTCGTGTTTGCGGCGTCGGCGAGAACATGAAGCCAATTGCAGACGAGTGGCGGCAAGTGATTGCGAACAAATTTCGACTTACGTTCAAGGTGCCGTCGCCCGAGGAGTTGAAGAAGATGAGAAAAATCAACCGGGACCGGACCGAGGACGAGCTGCAGCGGATTAATAACAGCAACAAGTCCCTCAACGAGATGATTGAACTGATCGAACGAGATGAAATGACGCTCGACGATATTCCTATTGGGTTACGTGAGAAGCTCAAAAAGCTGTTAGGCCGCAACTAACTCGCAGGAGTGCCTGTGACACCCGCCCAAGTTCGCAACGAGATCGAGCGAGTAACAAGCGTTTTGTTCTCGATCGGTGCCGCGCTGGACAGTAATCCTGTTCTATGCCTGACCTCGCACGGGCAAACCATCGTTACTTGGAGTAACGACATGGTGATGTCAGCTCTTTTCGACCAGACATCAACGCTTAACGAATACCTTCTGACCCTGCGGAATCGCTGGTACACCACGATACTGTCTGACGGGGCCTTGCTTCAGCTTTCATACACATTCCAAGGAAACACACTCGTCAAACATCGTCTTTCCTTTCACCCTTGCCCCATCATCTTTGAACCCGAGGAACTGCAGGAGTTGACACTACAAGAACTACTGGAGGTACTCGAAGGCACTGAGTTTCGGGACCGATTACGTCTGGAAGGAGCGGTCCGGTTCGACTATGATCTCGCGGCTGGTACTAAGCAACACCCTCCGGTCCATCTAACGGTGTCTCGCAGTTCAAGCCGCATTCCGGTCTTCGCACCTTTGAGCGTGGGCCATTTCATTCGGTTCGTGTTCTTGCATTTTTACCCTAAACTCTGGCAAAAGTCTGAGGAATTACGCGTTTGGTCCTGTGCATCATTAGATGCTTGCCTTCCTGAACTTGATGACGACCATCTGTATGTACAGTGGAAGCGTAAGTGAAAATCAGGTCCGGTCGCATAGCGTGTATCTCTGGAGAAGAGAATTCCGTGTCGATAATCCACTTTCAATGTTTAAAAGCCCGCCTATTTCCTCGGCCGAAACGCCTTCACGACATTCTCGTTTGTTGTCAAATATGGCCCCTCAATCAGGTCGATGCAATACGGAATCGCGGGGAACACGGCCAACAGGCAATCGCGGACGGCACTGGGTTTTCCTGGGAGATTGACGATCAGCGACTTACCGCGGATGCCGGCGACTTGCCTGGAGAGGATCGCCGTCGGCACGATCTTGAGGGACACCGCTCGCATCTGTTCGCCGAAACCATCGAGCATCTTTTCGCAGACGGCCTCGGTCGCCTCCGGAGTCACGTCACGCTTGGCGGGGCCAGTGCCGCCGGTGGTCACGATCAGGCAGCAGCCTTCCACGTCGGCCATCTGCTTCAGCGTCG
>Ga0105046_10019515_pt1 | contig 10279 bp, 8 predicted proteins | sample MAT03_FD_78385 | JGI IMG/M metagenome (GOLD analysis project Ga0105046, IMG submission 78385) | Freshwater microbial communities from Lake Fryxell liftoff mats and glacier meltwater in Antarctica - MAT-03 (megahit assembly) | ecosystem: Environmental > Aquatic > Freshwater > Ice > Liftoff... | reverse complement strand
CGTCGCATGCCACGCTGGCCCGGTTGGGGCGATCTCCATCGACGTGGTGCGGGCGGCCCTGGCCCGCCGCGACGGCCGGAGCCCCGCGAGCCGTGCTCGGACGATGGCCGCGCTCAACAGCTTGGGGTATGGCAACGATTCGTGCAAAAGCGCGCCATGTGGCCGATGTAGCGCATCACCACGGGGAATACGCACCTTCAGGCTAGCGAAGCGGGTCGTCTGTCGCGCTTCACACGCGCTCGTGTGAAGAATCAAGGTTGTATGCCTCGGATGCCAGAGCAATCCCGCGTGCGCACCCCTCGGCGCACTCGGATCGCGGCGTGGTCCTGGCAGATGCGCTCATGAGATGCCAGAGATCGCGGCTTCTCTGGCATGGTGATCGCTGAAAGCCCGCTCTGCTGAGATCGCATGAGGACACGCTAAGCCGGCCACATGGCGCGCTTTTGCACGAATCGTTGCCATACCCCCACCTGCTCGGCCAGCCCGGCGTACACTGATGCCGTTGGCTCGGCGCGACGCTCCAGGAAGGCGGCCAGCGTGCAGAGCACGTTGTACCAGAGGGCGTTGATCTCAACCGGCTTGCCGCTGCGCGGCGTCACCACCCACTCGCCCACCTTCGCGTCCATCCAGGTGAGCTGCACCCCCGGCTCGCCGGCCCGCAGCAGCCCGTCGACCGGGGCCACCTTGATGCCGTGGCGCGTACCGCGCCGGTGCCACTCGACGATCTCGCGCAGGGCGGAGGGCCGCGCGCTTGAGTCTGGGCGCCCTTGCGCTCGTTGCAATCGCGGCATGAGCGCCATAGATTCTCGCGCTCTGTCGCCCCGCCGGCCGCAACCGGCACAATGTGCTCGACGCTCAGGGCGCTGCCGGTCAGGCGCTCGTCGGTGCGACAGTATCCGCAGCGATGCCCCGCATCGGTAAGGACTTGCGCGGCGAGCTGTACCGAGACATACGGTCGGCTCATGCGCTCGGAACCGGCAGCTGGTCGAGGGGCGGCGGCGTATGGCCGCGGCTCTTCAGCAGGGCGAAGGCGTGGGCCTTGCGCACCATTAGCGCCTCCGACTCTGCCCGCAGGGCGGTGAGCTGCGCCTGTTGATTGGGGCTGATTGTGCCGCTCTGCTTCAGCGCGATCAGGTCGTCCGTCTGCGCGCCGCGCTCCGCCGGCGCCATGCTCAGGGCGATGGCGCGCAGGGCCTCATCTGAGAGGTGCTCCATCGCGCCGAGCTCGTCGCGCAGCTCTATGGGGAGCAACGCCGCCAGGTGCGGCGGGATGTTCCGCTCGAGCGAGCGGGCAACCACGGCGTCGAGCGACTGTGCAGATGAGCGCGCGGCGGCTTCGAGCTGCAAGAAGAGCATCTCAGGGATAGTTACGGTTATGGTGCGAACAGTCATCGCCGCCGCCTGGATTGTGGCTCGCCTTGCCTTCATCAGCATGATACCACCGAGCCCCCGCACGCACAGCCGGTACTCTTGAAGACTGGCCCCTAGAGCGACGGGTAGTGCCACATTCGTCTAAGAAATACGCTATACTGGCTGTGTGGTTCTGTCGGCTGTGTCGCCAGCGTCGAGAAAGAGACCAGGGATCGCCATGAGCGAGCACGACCTTGAGCAGTTGCTCGTTGCCTACCCCGAGACGCTCACCGCAGCTGAGGTAGCCGCGGTGCTGCGGGTCAACGAGCGGTCGGTGCAGCGCTGGGCCCGCGAGGGCCGCCTCGCCTCGGTGCGCGTCGGGCGCAGCTACCGCTTTCTGCGGTCAGAGGTGCTGCGCTGGATGCGCGCGGCCACCACACCGCTTGCCGGAACTGCTGCCCTCCCCTCCGCGCCCGATCGGGCTCAGCCGGGGACCGCCCTATGACCGAGAGCGACATGCGTTCGCTCCCCATCGACCTTGATCAGCTCTTCGCGCTGCGGCTGGCCATCGCCCGTCTTGGCGAGATGGATAACGCCGGCTGGTGGAACACCCGTGGCCTGCTCGCGGCCAGCGGCGCGTTTGCCCTGCGCCGCGGGCTGCCGCGCACGCATCACTTTGCCCAGGCCCGCGTGGTCTTCGCGGTTGCCGCGCAGCGTTGTCAGGCGGTTTTTAATGCGACGAACGTTCTAACATTGTGGAGCATGCCCGCCCTCATCGAGGATGCCTTCGAGGATCGCTGGCCGGCCTTTATCCGCGCGGCCGAGCAGTGGGCGCCGCACTTCGCGCGGGTGGCGGCGCTCCGCGGGCATGATGTGCCGGGTGCCCTGCGCGATGTTGGCCTTGTCGATGACACCGTCGCTGATGCTGCGAAACGCCTGCGCCGCTCCCCCGAGGGGAATGCAGTTGCGCTGCCCAAGCTCCCACTCAATGATCGCGCGCTGGCCCTGCTCGCCGCCGGTTTCGCCCAGGCTGAGCCAGGTCGCCTGGCCGTGCCCTACCTCCAGGTGGCCTAATGTCCGCTGTGGAGCTGCAGCTGCTGGATACCTCGCGACCGCGCTCAATCCGCTTTGTTCGGAAGGGGGCGCTTATCCCCGAGACCTACGCCGCCGCCCGGCACTGGGATCGAACACGCAGCGTCGACGCGAATATCGCCCGTATCCGCGCTGAGAATGTCATTGGCGCCGGCAGCGCGGCGTGGCTCCACGATGTGACCAACACCCTTGCCGCCCGCTTTCGCAGCGGCGGTGGGCTGGAACCGCTCGTTGCCCTTGCCCAGTCCGGCCTGCCTATCGAGCACTGGCGCGACTGCCTGCTCTGGCACCTTGGCCAGCAGGATGCGATGTGGTTTGATTTTTTGACCACGTGGCTCTACCCGGCCTACGGCAACGGCGCGGTTCATATGCAGACCGAAGACGTCGAGCCGTTTGTGATCACACAGACCTCCGGGCGAGCTGCCCGTGGCAAGGGGCTTACGGCCGATAGCGTTAACCGGGTCGCCCGCGACCTCCTCGGGATGGCGGCCGCCTTCGGCCTCCTGCGCGGCAAGCTGGTGCGCGAGTTCGCCGGCTACCACCTGGCAGACATGGGTATACTCTATGTGCTTCACGCCCTCGCCCAGCGCGAGGCGAATGGTCAGCGCATCATAGAAGCCCCCGAGTGGCAGATGTTCCTGCTTAGCGCATCCGACGTCGAGCAGGAGCTTCTCCGCCTGCATCAGTTTCAGCGCCTCGACTACCAGGTCGCCGGCAGCTTGGTTCAGCTGCGCCTGCCCTACCCGAGCCTCCTGGCCTATGTGGAGAGTGTGGCGCATGGATGAGTGGATCACACGCCTAACTGGGCAGCTTGAGCCGATCCTTCAGCTGCGTGACCCGCGACCGAAGATTAGCTCGTACCACGACATGCCCTATGCGATCTTTCGCTACTCGCCGCAGGTCGAGTTCGCCCTACGCACCGAGCTGCGCATGCTGCGAACTCGCCTGGAGCAGGCCGGCAAGCGGGTGACTGAGGTTTCGCTCGCGGTGTGTCTGGAGCAGGCCCTGGCCGCAGAGCTGCCGATGGCCGACCTGATCGAGGCGGAGCGGGCGGCGGGGATCGAGGCGGCGATTGACACGGTGCACGAGGTGCTGAGCTCTTACCAGCCGCTGCACACCCTGGTGGTCGACGCGATCCCGCCGCACGCTGATCCGCTGACCGATCTCGTATTCATCACGCGGGCGGGCGCGCTCTTCCCGGCCTACCGCTGCTCGTCGCTGCTAGAGCAGCTGAAGGGCCACGTGCATGTGCCGAGCGTGCTCTTCTACCCCGGCGAGCTTGATGGCCCCGCAGGCCTGAAGTTCATGGGTGTGCTCGACCCCGAGCACAATTATCGACCCAAGATCTTCTAGAGGACACCTATGACCGCACTACCTATCCGCACGCTATTCGACCGCGATATCTACCGGCGGATCGAGGAGGTTATTAAGGTCGATCAGGTCGATGAGCAGATCATCGTCGACGAGATCGAGGAGTATGTCCTGACCCGGTCGATCCGCGATGCGTACCGCGCAGTCCTCGACCGCTACGCCGAGACGCCCAACCGGCCGCATGAGGGCGTCGGGGTCTGGGTCTCCGGGTTTTTTGGCTCCGGCAAGTCTAGCTTCGCGAAGAACCTTGGCTTCGCGGTCGCCAACCGGGAGCTGCTGGGCAAGGGCGCAGGGCTGCGCTTCGGCGAGCACACAGGTGATGATCGCATCCAGGTCTTCCTGCGCGCGATCATCGAGCGCATTCCTACCCACGCGGTCATTTTCGATATCGCCACCGACCGGGGCATCCGAACCGGCAGCCAGACGGTCACGGAGATCATGTATCGGCTCTTCCTGGAGAGCCTGGGCTACGCGCGCGACCTCGATCTCGCTGAGCTGGAGATCACGCTGGAGCGCGAGGGCCGCCTGGAGCGCTTCAAGGAGACGTTCGCCCGCCTCTATGCCAAGGAGTGGGATCGGCAGAAGGGGCTGGTCGCGGTCGCGCTCAGCCAGGCGAGCCGTGTGATGCACGAGCTTGAGCCGGCAACCTTTACGACGACCGACTCTTGGGTGCAGGCCGCCCGCCAGCGCGCCGATATTACGCCTGGGCTGCTCGCTGAGCGCTGCAAGGCCTTGATGGCCCGGCATAAGCCGGGCCACTCCCTGATGTTTGTCATCGATGAGATCGGCCAGTTCGTCGCCCGTGACGTGCAGAAGATGCTCGATCTCCAGGCGGTGGTGCAGAGCCTCGGTCGCGTCGGCCGCGGCAGCATGTGGCTGGTCGTCACCTCGCAGGAGAAGCTGAACGAGCTCGTCGGCGGCCTCGACGACCGGCGGGTAGAGCTGGCCCGCCTGATGGACCGCTTTCCCCAGGAGCTCCAGGTTCATCTTGAGCCGTCCGATATCTCAGAGGTGACGGGCCAGCGCGTGCTGGCGAAGCACAGCACGGCCCAGCAGAGCCTGCGCCCGCTCTTCGAGGCGAACCGCGGCGCCCTTGAGGCGCACACGCGCCTGACCGCCGATATCCGCCTGCCTGAGCTGAGCGCCGACCGCTTTATCGATCTCTACCCGCTGCTGCCCTATCAGGTCGACCTGATCATCCAGGTTGTCTCGGGCCTGCGCCTGCAGGGGGGCGCTAGCAAGCACGTCGGCGGGGCCAACCGAACCATCATCAAGCTCGCCCAGCAGCTGCTGATCAACCCCGGCGTGAACCTGGCCGAGCAGCCCCTCGGGAAGCTCGTGCGCCTCGACCAGATCTACGACTTGGTCGACAGCAATATCGCCAGCGACATTCGCGGGAAGATCGCGGCCATTCCCCAGCAGGCCCGCCACCCGCTGGCCCAGGCCGCCGCCAAGGCGATCTGTCTGCTCCAGTATGTGAAGAGCGTCCATCGTACGGCGGAGAATATCGCTGCCTCGCTCTATCCAGCCGTGGGGGCTGAGAGCCAGCTCCCCCGCGTTCGTGAGGCCCTCGACGAGCTCGTTCGCGCCCGACTCGTGCGGCTTGGCGACGACGGCTACCGCATCCCGACGCCGACGGAGGACGACTGGGAGCGCCAGCGCGATAGCCTGATGCCTGGCAACGACGCGGTCAACGCGATCTCGATTGAGCTGGCCAAGGGGATGTGGTCGCCGCAGCCTAGCTTCCTGTTTATGCAGACGCGCCAGTTCCGCGCCGGCCTGACCGTTCTGGGCCGTCCGGCTGTCGAGGGCGATATCCCCTTCCACTTGGTGTTTGCTGATGCCGGCGCCGACTATGACCGCACTGTGGACGAGCTGCGCACCCGCTCGCAGACCGAGCGCTCCGCGCTCTTCTGGGTGGCGGCCGTGGATGCGCAGGTACGTCGCGAGATTGATGAGGTCTATCGCTCACGGGAGATCCTTACCCGCAAGGAGCGGGGCGCCTCGACCCGCGAGGAGAATCGCCTGGTCAGCGAGGAGCTGCGGCGCAAGGGTCGCCACGAGGCCGAGCTGGTGCGCCAGCTGCGTGCGGCCATGGTGCGCGGGGCGATCTACTTCCGTGGCAATGACCGGAGCACAGGTGAGGCGGCTGGCTCCCTCGACACGACGGTCACAGAGCTCCTGAAGTCGGTGCTCCTCGATATCTATGACCGCTTCCCCGAGACAGCAGCTCGGGTTCAGCCGCGCGATATCGATGTGCTGCTGACCGCAGATAATCTCCAGGGCCTCACCGCAGTATTTGCGCGGCTGCGCCTGATCCGCGACCAAGGCGGGAAGACGGTCTTCAACGCTGAGGCCAACCCGCTGGCCGAGGTGCTGGCCCGCATCACGAACCGCGCGAGCTATGGCGAGGTCGCTACCGGCCGCTTCCTGGCCGACGAGCTGGCGCGCAACCCCTTCGGCTGGGAGTTTGACATGGTGCGCCTGCTCTGCGCCGCGCTGCTGCGGGCGGGTAAGGTTGAGCTGACCAGCCGCGGGCAGACGATCGAGGCGGCCACGAGCCTTGAGGCGCGCACGACCTTTACCAACAACAACCTCTTTCGGCAGGCCTCGTTCCGCCCCAAGCTCACGATGGACTTCGAGCGGCTGATTCAGGCCGCTCAGGCCTACCAGGAGACCTTCGGCCGCGAGGTAGCTGGCCTGGAGCAGAATGTCGTCGCCGAGGCGATCCGCGCCGCAGTGACCGAGCACGAGCCGGGGCTGCAAGAGCAACATACGCTGCTGGTGCGCGAGGGCCTGCCCGACGCCGCCGTGCTCGCCGACGCCTTGAGCCAGATGCGCGCCATCCGTGTCGGTACGGAGGACTCGGCGATCCTCGGCTTTACGAGCAGCGCCCGGGCGCTCAAGGAGGCCATCCGCCGGGCCAACGAGCTGCGCGAGCGCTTGAGCGACCTGGCCCTGAGCGATCTCCGGCAGGCGCACGCCACATTGATGACGATGTGGCCCTTCCTGCGCGAGGAGGACGGGCTCGACCCTGGGGTGACAGAGGCGGCGACGCAGCTCGCCGATATCCTCAGCCGCGAGACCTTCTACCGCGAGCTGCCCGCGGTGGCGCAGCTCACCCGCCGGCTTCGCGATGAGTATGACCGGCGTGAGCGCCTCGCCCTCACACAGCGCGCCGCCGCCTATGCCGACGCCATCGTACGGCTGGAGGCGACGCCGGGCTGGGAGCAGCTCGATGGCGATCAGCAGGCCCGCCTGGTGGCGCCGCTGCGTCGCTACTGCGACCCGGCTGTCGGGGGCACGCCCATCCCGCAGGTGCGCGCCGACCTCGACGCCTGCCCCGGCCGCCTGGCCTCCTCGGTTGAGCAGATGCTGCGCCTGATCGACGAGGAGCGCCTGGTGACGGTCAGCGTGGGCCGCTTCTTCCAGGGCGGCATCGCAAGCGAGGAAGACCTGGACGCCGCAATGGAGGGCCTGCGCGCCGAGATCGCCCGCCTGATCGGCGAGGGCAAGAAAGTGCTGGTGCGCTGATGCTTCAGATTCTTACATGGAATATCAAGGCATGTCAGACAGCGGATCAGATCGCGTACCTCACGGCGGAGGCCCGTCCCGATGTGCTGGTGCTCACTGAGTACCGGCAGCTCATGCGCGACGACCGCCTCTCGGCGGCGCTCCACCAGGCCGGCTGGATCTATCAGCATACGCCGGTGACGCAGCCGAAGGTGCGCGGCGTGCTGATCGCCTCGCGCATCCCGTTGGATATACTTCCTCCCGATACAACCTTCGACTTTGGCGCCCTTGCTGGTGAGCTGTCGCCACGCGTCGCGCGGATCTCCCTGCCAGCTCACGATCTCACGCTGATCGGCGTCTACATGCCCTTTGCGGATGGGCCAGCTAAGGAGGCTCTCTGGGCCGCGCTCAACGCCTACGCCCGCGCCCACAGCTCCGAGCGCTATGTGATTACCGGCGACCTCAATAGCTCTGTCGAGGGCGAGAGCGAGGGGCAGTATGTCTATACCCCAGGCCCGCTCAAGGCGATCCGCGAGGTGGCGATCGATGCCTGGGCGGAAATGGCCGAGCGCTACCGCCTGCCCAAACGGGAGCGCTACACCTGGTACTCCAAGACGAAGTATGGTCTGTATGGGATACGGCTCGACTACGCATTCCTTAGCCCGGCGCTGCGGGAGCAGCTGGTTCGCGCCCATCACGACCACACAGTCCGCCTCGCCGGGCTGTCTGACCACTCGGCGCTCTTCATCGGTCTCGCGTTGTAGAAGGTAGTCGTACCTATGGATAAAGCCCTGCGCAGCCGCATCCAGAGCGCCACCCAGGCCGCGCGCCGCGCCCTTGAGCAGGAGTTCGGCGAGCAGCTTGAGGGCGACTACGACATCCTCCCCGATGGCCGCATCCTCGACGCTCCCGGCCACCACCTCGACCTACGCGGCCGCTCCCTCCGCGCCAAGCTGGTCGCTGCGGTGGCCTTCCAGGCGGGCGCCGGCCTTGGCCCCAAAGAGGCCCGCGAGGCCCTGCTGCGCCAGGCTGCCTTCACCACGCTGAACCGCTTCGTCGCCCTTAAGATGCTAGAGGCGCGCGATGTGGTGCAGGAGTGTGTCTCGAAGGGCGATCGCTCGTCCGGCTTCGGCGAGTTCTCTGGCCTCGCGCCAGGCCTGATCGACCTGCCCGACCACGGCTACCGGCTCTACCTGGAGTCGCTCTGCGATGAGATTGGCCTTGAGGTGCGCGTGCTCTTCGACCGCCGCGATGTCGCTGGCCTGCTCTGGCCGCGCCGCCAGGCCCTGATCGAGCTGCTCGGCATCCTCAACGCGCCCGACCTGGCTGATGCATGGCGGCAGGAGAACGATGAGACGATCGGCTGGGTCTACCAGTACTTCAACGGCGAGGACGAGCGCCGTAAGATGCGCGACGAGTCGGCCGCGCCGCGCAACAGCCGCGAGCTGGCCGTGCGTAATCAGTTCTTCACCCCCAGCTATGTGGTGCAGTTCCTGGCCGATAACACCCTGGGCAGGATCTGGTACGAGCTGTGCCAGGGGCGCACGGCGCTGGTCGAACGGTGTGCGCTGATGCTGCGCCGCCCCGGCGAGCGCTTCCTCGCCCCCGGCGAGCAGCCGCCCGCCGATGACGACCTGGCTGTCCCCCACCGCGCTCCGCGCGACCCGCGTGAGCTGGCGATCCTCGACCCCGCGGTTGGCAGCGGCCACTACCTGCTCTATTGCTTTCAGCTCCTGATGACGATCTACCAGGAGGCCTGGGACAACCAGCCGGCGCTGCTGGCGGACCTGCGGGCCGCGCACGACCGCGCGAGCTTCCTGCGCCTGGTGCCCGGCCTCATCCTGCGCTGCAACCTCTATGGCGTCGATATCGACCCGCGCGCCGCGCAGATCGCCGAGCTGGCCCTCTGGATGCGCGCCCAGAGCTCCTATAAAGAACTGGGGCTGGCCCGCGGCGCCCGCCCGCCGATCCTCGAGTCCAATATTGTGGTGGCCGAGCCCATGCCCGGCGACATCCACCAGCTCGAAGGCTTCCTGCTGACGATAGACGCCCGGCTGCGCCCGCTGCTGCGCACCATGTGGCGGCAGATGCTGCTGGCCGGCGAGGCCGGCACCCTGCTGCGCATCGAGCGCGCGATGGAGGAGTCGCTGCGCGCCGCTCGCCAGGGCGCGCTGTCTGGGGCCAAAGCGACCGAGGGCCAGCTGGCCCTGCGCGCCGATGGTACTGAGCAGCTCTTTTGGGACTCCGCCGAGGTGGGCCTGCGCGCCGCCCTGGCCCGCTACGCCGCCGAGGCCGCCGGCCCCGAGGGCATGGCCCGCCGGCTCTTCGCCGAGAACGCCGAGCAGGGCGTCGCCTTCCTCGATCTCTGCCGCCGCCGCTACGATGTGGTGCTGATGAACCCGCCCTTTGGGGAGGCAAGTAAAGGGTGGAAAAGTGCTTTCGAAAAAGCATATCCTCGTACAAAGATTAACTTATACCCAGCTTTTGTAGAGCGAGGTTTGGAACTACTGAAAGACGATGGCTTATTAGGCGCAATTACTTCCAGGACGGGTTTTTTTCTTACAAGGTTCGAAAAGTGGCGGGAAATACTACTACATGAGGCGCGACCATTTGCGTTTGTAGATCTTGGCTATGATGTACTTGATAGTGCTCTTGTACAAACCGCAGCCTATTGCATGAAGCGCAGCGGTAAATCCTACAAATCTCACTCTATGTTCCTTAATCTCCTAGACATTGATATTGATGATAAGTCGCGACAATTGCAAGTGGAAATTCATTTATATTGTACTAACTCGATATCTTCAAGGGTTTATTCGGTAAATCCAGAGCATTTCGATTATGTTCCAGGGCGTCCATTCACTTATTGGACAACCGAAAGAGTTAGAGGCATTTTTAAAAAAATAGGTTCGTTTGAGAATAGTTATAGAAGAGCTTGTATTACCAATCCTGCTGG